>Ga0172380_10001341_pt1 | contig 42472 bp, 81 predicted proteins | sample Leawe162metaG_FD_119747 | JGI IMG/M metagenome (GOLD analysis project Ga0172380, IMG submission 119747) | Leachate microbial communities from a municipal landfill in Southern Ontario, Canada - Leachate well 162 metaG | ecosystem: Engineered > Solid waste > Landfill > Unclassified | place...
CTTAGCCTAGTAGCTTAAAGGAGTGAAATGAACCGCCGAGGATTCCTCAGGTTTGGCGCAGCAGCGCCGGCAATCGCAGCAATAGTAAGTAAGGCAGGGGCAAAGCCAGTCGCGCCAGTAAAGCCGATTGAAATAGAGGCCATTGAACCAGATACATCCGGGCATCAATGGGCGAGCTACGACTGCACAGTGAGTGTTTGTGATTCGATATTCCTTCCGCAGCCGAACGAATACATGAAGAGGTTCGGCACGTCGTAACACCAATCCACGCACGCGACTTAACGACGCACTGTAAATCCATACAGTAATCAATGTGTTGCGTATATACCGAAACGCACCGCACCATTGATTATATGCAGCGATAACCAGTCGTCAGTCAGTGTAAGTTATTGATTACTATGACTTGGTGCGCCGCACACAGATTTAACATAATGGATATTATGAGGCAAAAAAAGGATTGTTATTGGCAATCCTGGCCCCGAGGGTGGTCAGTCCGTAGGTTCCATACACCGGGGCGTGAGTGACCGAGCTAGGACTCTCTGTAAACGTATTTCCTGTTTTCCCTTAAATTTTTTTCTGGTCTCTGGATACATCGCTGTATTAACAAACAATGGATAAGAAAAAGTTAAGGAATGCGAGGAATTGTAAAGCTTGGCGGGATCGAAATCCTGGTAAGTGGAAAACTTACATGAAGGAATACATGAGAAAGAAACGGGCCGCGAAAGCGGTCTTTTAATTTTGGACGACGCCTTACTGTTACAGAAGCTTAAGGAATACAAAAAATTAAGTTCTGAGTGGGGGTTGTTTCTTTACCAACCGTATAAGAAGCAGATTGAGTTTCATAACGATGGACTTAAGTATCGTGAGCGGGCCTTAATCGCAGGAAATCAACTTGGCAAAACGCTGGCCGCCGCCCATGAGGTAGCTTTCCACATGACCGGGCTTTATCCGGACTGGTGGGGGGGGAGGCGGTTCGATTCTCCTGTGACGGTTTGGATTGGGTCTGAGACGGCTGAATTAACGCGTGATGGCGCTCAGACGAAGTTGTTAGGGCCGCAGGGTCAGTTCGGGACTGCCGCCGTGCCTAAGAGCCTTTTAACAGATCCTAAGATGGCTCGAGGGACTCCGGGGTGTGCTGAGTTGTTTGCGGTCAAGCACACATCCGGTGGTTTAAGCCAGGGCGTTTTTAAAGCCTTCGCTGACGGACGCGAGAAGTGGCAGGCAGGAACGGTTCACATTGTTTGGCCGGACGAGGAATGTCCTTACGACATTTACACCGAAGCCTTAACGAGAACGAACGCGACGAACGGGATTATTTTGACGACCCTGACACCGCTTAAGGGTATGTCGGATGTCGTGATGAGGTTTTTAAGGCCTCCCGAGGGCGCATCTGTGAAAGCTACGCAGATGACTATCGATGACGTTGACCATTATTCCGACGAGAAGAAAAAAGAGATTATTGCTTCATACCCTCCCCATGAAAGGGAGGCTAGAGCTAAAGGTATCCCGATGTTGGGGTCTGGGAGGGTCTTTCCTATCCCAGAGGAATACATCGTTGAGGAAGATTTCCTACCTCCGGATCACTGGCCGGGGATTATAGGTCTAGATTTCGGTTGGGATCATCCAACCGCTGCGGGGAAGATTCTCTACGATAAAGAAACTGACTGTATTCACGTAACTGCTGTTTACCGACAGTCTAGAGAAGTCCCGATTTACCACGCGGCTGCGATTAAGCCTTGGGGTCAATACCCCGTTTCCTGGCCGCATGACGGCCTTCAGCACGATAAAGGCTCTGGTGAGCAGTTAGCTTCTATCTACAGAAAGCACGGTTTGAGGATGCTTTCTGAAAGGGCGCAGTTCCCTGACGACAGGGGAAACGGTGTTGAAGCTGGAATTCAAGAGATGTTGGAGAGGATGCAGACCGGGAGGTTTAGAGTCTTTCGGTCTTGTCATGATTTTTTTGAAGAGTTCCGTTCTTATCATAGAAAGGACGGAAAGATCGTTAAAGAGCGCGAAGATTTAATGTCCGCGATTCGATACGGATTAATGATGCTTCGCTACGCACAACCAAAAACTGAAGCGCCAAGAAAAATAGATCGGTATTCAAAAATGAAAAAACGTTTCGGTAGCTGGATGAGTGCTTAATGTATAAGGGCGAAGATAAAGACGATCTCGTCACGGAGATTCGAGAGAAATGGAAGGAATCTCGTGATGGGCTTGCTGACTGGAGGAAAGAAGCACGAACCTCCTATGACATGGTCGCTGGAAAACAGTGGGACGATGACGATAAAGCTAAATTAGAAGAAGAGAACCGTCCCTGCGTCACGTTCAATCGTATTGCTGCGATTATCGACGCTGTCTGTGGGATTGAAATAAATAACCGTCAAGAGGTCCGTTACTACCCGAGGTCTATGGGGGATCAGGGTGTTACAGACATTAATACCGCCGCCGGTAAGTGGGCGCGAGACGAGTCTTACGCTGAAGATGAGGAGTCCGAGAGTTTCAGGGATGCGGTAATTTCAGGAATAGGTTGCACTGAGACCCTGATGAACTATGACGAAGTCCCCGATGGGATGATCGACATAGTCAGAAAAGACCCGTTACACATGACCTGGAAGCCTTCGGCGAGGAAGGCTTGCTTGGATGACTCTCCATACGTGTTTAACGCGGAGTGGATGGATGTAAAAGAAGCCGAGGCCCGTTGGCCTGATTCCGAGATTTTAGCTACTCCGAATCCGTTCGATGATGACAAACAACCGCACAACGCGGACAGGGCTTACCTTTACGAAAACGACGCGACAGAACAAGAGAATCGTAAGGACCAAGTTTTAGTTTTGCATTACCAATGCTGGAAACTTGAGAAGTATTACAGGGCTTTGGACCCGTTTACTGGCAAGGTTACGAGCTTGTCCGATTCTGACTTCACGAAACTCAAGGACAACGCTAAACAGTTTGGGTTGGTTTTTGTTGATGGCAAGAAAACAGCCGAAAACGAAATCCCGTATGTAAAGCAGAAGAAGAAAGTTTACTACCGGGCGTTTTTGATCGGTGATGAGCTTTTGGAGCATGGGAAATCCCCGTCTCAAGAGGGCTTTACTTTTAAATTCATCACTGCCAAACGAGATCGGAACAAAAACGTCTGGTATGGGTTGGTAAGACCTCTGATAGACCCGCAAAGATTTGGGAATAAGTTCTTCAGTCAAATCCTTCACATCATCAACTCCAATGCGAAGGGCGGGGCGTTTGTTGAAGAAAATGCCCTTAAAGACCCGCGCAAAGCAGAAGAGCAGTGGGCATCTAATTCCGGACCTTTGATTCAGTTGAACGAAGGCGGGATTGCTAAAATTAGGGAGCGTCAAGCCGTCACCTACCCGCAAGGTCTGGATCGGTTGATGAGCTTCTCCTTCGACTCCATGCCTTGGGTCTCGGGGATGAACCCTGAGATGTTAGGTATGGCGGATAAAGCCCAGGCCGGTGTATTAGAGGAACAGAGGAAACGTTCTGCGGTCACGATTTTAGCTCCTTTGTTTAACTCCCTGCGTAGATATAGAAAATCGCAGGGTAAGTTGATGCTGCACTACATCAAAGAGTTTATCTCCGACGCACGACTTATCAGAATCGTCGGAGAAAGTGGCGATCCTCAGTATGTTCCGTTGACCAAAAAAGAGGGAACGATTGAATACGACACCGTTGTAGATCAATCCCCGAGTTCCCCTGACTTCAAGAGAGAAGTTTGGACCGCTGTCCAGCCGTTCATGCAAATCATGATGAAAAACGGCTACCAGATACCCGAAGAGATCATTGATTTGTCTCCGATGCCGCAATGGGTATCTAAGAAAGTAAAAGACGCGATGAACGGCCAACTTCCTCCTATTGCTAAACAGAAATTGGAGGAAATGGGGCAGCAAATGCAGTCGATGGGCGAACAAATGAAGAAACTTGAGGAAGAAAACCTCATGTTGAAGGTTGATTCATCTGTTGATATGGCAAAAGCGCAGATGAATTTCCAAGGTAAGCAGATTTCTACCCAACAGAAAGATGTTGCGAACCAGCGCGAGACCGCCATCGAGGGCGAGCGCCTTGGTATTGAATCTCGGAGCGCGGAACTTGAGGCTATTGGACAAATGATGGAGCAACACTTCCGCCGCTGGGAAATGGGCATGGAAGAGCGATTTAAAACGATGGATTTAGCGAAATCTGCTGTTGAACTTCAGAAGTCAACCCAAGAGGAGTCAAATGTCGGAGCTTGATAAAGAAACAAAGGAGTTTTTTGAATCTGGCGGCGAGAAGGCCCCCGTAGAAACAAAGGATGAACCGAAGGCCGAGGTTCCCAAGGAAGTAAAAACTGAGGACAAGGCAGAGGTTGAGGTAAAAAAAGAACAAAAAGAAGAGCCGAAGGCCCAAAAGGAAGTCACTAAAGAAGAGCCGAAGGACGACGATGACCCTCACGCGGAGAATCATCGAAAAGCACTGAAGGAAACCCGTGCCGAGATGAAGCGGCTCAAGAAAGAAAAACTTGAGGCCGAGGAAAAGAGCCAAAGAGAACTCGGTGAGATGCGGGAGAAGTTTAAAGCGTGGACTGAGGCTGTAAACCGGCAGTCTCAACCGGAGCCGGCGAAGTTTGAGGAAGATCCGGCGAATCATCTCAAGCAAGAACACGAGATGACGAAAAAAGAGCTTTCAGAGCTTAAGGCGTGGAAGCAGCAACAAGAACAAGCCTACGCTCAACAGCATGCAATGCAGCAGTTTCAAAACAAGCTTCAGGCTGAAGAGCAAGCCTTTGCTAAAGAAGTCCCTGATTATGACGAGGCGGCAAAGCACGTTGCGAATATCTGGACTTCTGAATTTAGGATGGCCGGGGTTCCCCCAGAGCAGATCGGGCAGGCTTACTTTTTCAAAGTGGCTCAATTTGCAAATGCTGCGATTCGTCGGGGCGAAAACCCTGCCGAAGCAGTTTACGAATTAGCTCAAATGGTTGGGTATCAAAAGAAGGAAGTTAAAAAGCCAGCCGGCGAGCAAAAAATAGAAACCATCCAGAAGGGCCAGGAAGCGGCTAAAGGTCTGGGTGGTGGTAAGGATTCAGAGTTCTCTCTGGAGATGCTGGCTGGAATGTCTCAGTCAGACATAGATTCATTTGTAGCAAATCCCAAAAACTGGAAGAAGCTGGCTTAGTTCTTCCGGTCCCTCGCCTGTCTGGGCGTTAAACAGACGTTCGCCTCTCCTGCGTTACGGGGAATTTTCGCCTTTGTCTGCGGCAAGACAAATCCGTTTATTCAACTTAACTAAGGAAAACTATGGACACCAACTATGCTGTGGGCAATCCGCTCGCGCAAAAGCTTTGGTCGGCCAAGCTCTATCATGACGTTGTCGGGATGAGTTATTTCGGTAAGTTCATTGGCTCCGGCCAGGACTCACTGTTTCAACTCAAAAACGAAACCAAGAAAGACGCTGGCGACCGCATCACTATCGGCCTTCGACAACTCCTGACCGGCGACGGTATTCAGGGCGATTCAACCCTCGAAGGAAACGAGGAACCCCTTGTCACGTATAGCGACAATGTGTTTCTGGACCAACTGCGCCATGCAGTCCGGTCAAACGGGAAAATGTCTGAGCAACGCGTTCCGTTCTCTGTTCGTGAAGAAATCCGCATGGGTCTCACGGACTGGTGGACTGAGCGGCTTGAAATCTCGGCTGCGAATCAACTGGTGGGTAACACCGCCCAGGCTGACACTCGCTACACCGGAAACCAAGCGACTATCGCGCCGTCTCGTCTGGTCTGCGGTGGTGGTCATTCGACGGAAGCATCTCTCTCCGCCACGACCACCCACGCGATCAAGCTGAGCGATATCGACCGTGCCGTGGCTCTTGCTAAAGAACCCACAAGCGCAGGCGTTCCGCGTATCCGTCCTATTAACATCGACGGTAAGAAGTATTGGGTTGCCTTCCTTCATCCGTGGGCGATTCAGCAAATGCGTGCCGATGCTTCGACCGCAGGTAACTTCTTCGACATCCAAAAAGCGCAATTGACCGGCGGGAAGATTTCGGACAACCCGATTCTGACCGGTGGTGAGTTCATTCATAACGGCTGCATCGTTCATGAGTGGAATTACCTGCCGACGATTGCTGGAGCGCCTAACTCTGGCGCTGCTTCGGCTTTCCGCCGCGGCGCTGTGTGTGGCGCTCAATCTTTGGCTGTGGCTGTGGGTCAGAACGGTTCCCCGAACAAGATGGACTGGAACGAGGAAATGTTCGACTACGGCAACAAGCTGGGTGTTGAGGCCGGGATGATCTTCGGTGTGAAAAAGACCGTGTTTAACAGCAACGATTTTGGCGTTGTGACTCTGTCGGGCTATGCCCCGGCACCGGCGTAAGGGGATCAATCATGGCTTCTATTACTGGAACCTTTGCAACTGCAACCCCCCGCCTTGGTGTTGAAGGCGTAACCGTCGCTCGTGGTCAATACACCGCTGGTGGCGCTACCGTTTCAGTGAGTGATACTTATCTGATGGTCAAAGTGCCTAACGGCGCGACGATCATTGACGGGTATATCTCCGGAACCGTTGGCACCGCTGCGACCCTCTTTGAGATTGGCGTTATTGGCACCGCAGATAACAACCTCGGTGCTGGCATGACTCTGTCCGCGACTGCACAGCTTGTCCGCTTTAACGCGGGCGGTCTGCCGGTCAAGGTCAGTCTGTCTGACGACGCTGTTCCTCAGTGGGCGTGGGTTGGTCTTACCGTTGCTTCAAGTGCGTCCGTGTGCGCTACAGCCAGTATCAACCTGGTTGTGAAATACGTCGCTCCGGGCAACATTTAACCGTTTTAAACCTTGGAGGGGCGGGGAGAAATCCTCGCCCTTTTTTTTGCTAGAACAAGCCGTTAGAAAAGCGCACGAGTATCAACTAAAAGGCGACTATCTGAGTGCCGAAAGGCTTTATGACCAGATCGTAGCTAATGACCCAGAAGAGCCTTTATCGGCTTATTTATACGGGTGCCTTTTACTGGACACTCAAAGAATCGGTTTAGCAATGCAACTCCTGTCGAGGGCAATGGATCTTGCCCACACACAGGATAAGTTAAAAAGCATGGCCTACATCCCCAATGCTTTGGGGAGTGTGTATAGAACGATAGGCCAGCCCGAGGCCGCGTTAAAACTCTACAACTACGCTCTTGAGTTAGACCCCTCTGACAATTCGCCGTTCTTGAATCTTGGCGGGCTTTATATCAACGAAGGGAAACCTTCGGAAGCTTTAAGGCTTTGCAATCAAGTTTTAGAGAAACACCCGGACGACGCGAGAACTCTTAAGCATAAGGGTTTGGCGTTGATGGAATTGGGCGAATTTAAGGAAGGGTGGGAGCTTTACAAAAACCGATATTACATCGACCCCGAGAGACCTACCAGAGAATTCAATCCCAGACCTTACGAATGTAAGCATTGGGAAGGTGAGGAGGTTAACTGCTTAGCGATCCACGGTGAACAGGGTTTGGGCGATGAAGTTCTATTCCTTTCCTTTTTAAAGGAAGCGAAGAAAAGAGCAAAAACTGTCGTTATTGAATGTAACCACAGATTAGTTAAATTATTTGATCGAAGTTTCGGAGTTAAGTGCTACCCGGATCACGAAAGCCTGATTAAGGAAAACAATCCAGATGCGTATTGCCCGATGGGTTCTCTGGGTTGTTATGTCGGTCCTGTTCCTGATGGCCTTCCTTATCTCACTGCTGACCCTTCTCGGGTTGAGTTTTACAGTCGAGAGCTTGAAAAGACTGGCCCAGGCCCGTTCGTAGCCCTCTCATGGAAGGGCGGGACGATGAAAACCCACCAGCACGTTAGAAACGCATCTATCAGCCTTTGGAAGAGGTTTTTAGACACCCCTTGCACGTTTGTCTCTGTTCAGTATGGGGCGGCTGGTGCTTCCGCGAATGATTTGGAGATTCCCCACTGGCAGGAGTCGATAGACGACATTGACGAGTTAGCGGCTTTGATTAAAGCGTGTGACTTGGTCGTTTCTGTTTGTAACACAACGATCCATCTTGCCGGGGCTTTGGGTGTTCCTTGCTGGGTTTTAACCCCGAGTAAACCTGCTTGGAGATATGGAATCTCTGGGGAGTCGGTTCCTTGGTATCAATCCGTAAAACTCTACCGTCAAACCCAGACTTGGGACGACGTATTTCAAACAGTAAAAAAGGACTTGAATGAGAAGGCGACAGGCATACGCACTACAGACGCAGCTTACGAAAGAGCGTCCAGCCCTGCTTTACGCACCGGAACCTAAACCTGTTTTAGAGGTTATCGGTGAAGTAAAGGGCGGGTGTAGGTATTGCGGTCGAGACATCACCAGGGGACTTTTTTTGCACGAAAAACACTGCAAGGCTAGAAAATAATGGCTCTGACCTCATTCGCCACATTAAAGACATCAATAGCCAACGCGCTTAACGTGGGGGCTTCGGATATCTCCGTGATGGTGGATGACGTTATAAATATTTCAGAGAAGCAGATTTGGCACGATCTCCGATTGAAGGAGATGGAGCAAAGCCTTTCGGCAACGATTTCTAGCGATGTTGTAGCTATTCCTTCAGATTTTATTGATCTGAAATACGCCTACTACACTGATGTTGCTAATCAAAATTTCCGGTTGTTTTATCGTGAGGCTGAGTTTGTCCAAACAGCTTACTTGAACGGGACTCATCCAAGGGCAAAACCTGATTACATAGCGATCAGCGGAAATAATTTCATCTTCGGGCCGTTGCCTGATGTCGGGACTTATGTCTTACACGGGACTTACTACCGGAGATTGTCTCAACTGACCTCTGCGTCAGTATCGGATACCGTATTTTTACTCTACCCCGAGATGTATCTTTGGAAGTCCTGCGCTTACCTTGAAAGATGGTTGGGCCGGGAGGAAAGGGTCTCAGTGTGGGATTCACTCTACCGTGATTTTAAAATGAGCCTGAACCAGGAAAACAAACAAGGGACAGGTTACTCCGTCCCGCACTATTAACGCACCGCTAAATAGTAAACCCTTGTCAAGATTTGTACAACTCCTGCTTGTGGGAGAATAGTCCGCAGGAGGGTTTATGCGAATACTTATATTGCTTATCTTTTTGTCCGGTTGCTCAAGTTTGGATCAGACCGGAGCGGTAAAAATTAAGTGGCACCGTGGGGAAGATGCTTTTAAGCAAGCGAAAAAGCTTGGTCTCAACGTCACCGTGGATCAGATAAAAATGCTTGGATTTAAATACTTCGATGGGGAGGTCTGCCATGTATTCGCTCCGGACCCGCCCATGAAAACAATCAACGGTAAGTTGGATTACGAAAACGGCCAATGGGGGACATTAGGGCATGAGGTTAAGCACTGCTTTGATGGGTCTTTCCATTGAGTAAATCAAAACTCCAGACAACCGCCTTCGGGCGGTTTTTTTATGCCTAGCCAAACCATACCTTTAGTTGGGACGCCGAATCAGAGGGGTATCCGCGCACAAACGGCCTTAGCCGCAGGTAAAGATCAGATATTCAGTTCTGTTTTTATTACCGCACAAGATAACCCACTCACAAATTCTAGGGCTTTATACGCAGAGAAAAGACCTGGCTGGACGGTGCAATCAACCCCAGCCGCTGGGAGTAAGGGCGATTGTATTTTTGTGGGGACGTATAACGTCAGGGCCTTCGGTGGGTCACCAAGTAGCGTTTATGTAAATAATACTTTGGTCGGAGTTACTGATACCGGGAACACTGCCAGGGAAATTACCGAGGCAATTATAGGCGGGGAGGTCGTTGTCTTAATTTCTGGAGAGGGCGGTTACTTCATACCGACTGGCGCGTTACAGGGTGCGGCTACATTTTCGGGGGATAGAACGAGTGGAAGCCCGGTCCTAGCTAACGTCACCGTAACTGATGAGTTTTACATCGGTCAGGCATTAAGCGGGACGGGAATACCCGCTGGCACGAGGATTCTTTCTTACGATGTTGGGACCAGCACTGTCACGATGACGGCTAACGCGACCTCTGGCGCGGCGACTTCGACAACCGTAACAAGATCCATCATGGCGAAGATCATAGACCCTGATTTTCTTGGGACTGTTGGCGGGTTTGTTGAAATGGACGGTTATGTTTTTACCGTGACTGCGTTGCAAGACAAGGTTCAGCACAGCGACTTAAATTCAATTACCAGTTGGTCTGCATCATCAGTTATTGAGGCGAACTCAAATACAGACACTCTGATTTGTGTAAAAAAACAGAGGGATCGGATTCTTGCTTTCGGGCAAAAAAGTATTGAGCCATTTTATAACGCAGGGAATCCATCTGGCTCAGTATTGAGTAGGGTTCAGGGTGGCGTTATTAGTATTGGCGTTTTATATAGTCGCGCCGTCACTTCGCTGCAAGACACATTATTTTTCCACGCAGCGGGCTCCGGCCCTCAGTCAGGCGTGTGGCAGCTAGACGGTGGTGGCCTGAAAAAAATATCAAGCCCAGCAATCGACAAACTTGCGAACTCTGATTTAACCACTGATATGGCCGCTTTTATGATTGGCGGGCAATCATTGGTGTTTCTGTCTCAGGGCGACACCACATCAATAATTTTGTCACAAATCTATGACGTATCCACTGGAATTTGGACGAACAGCGGGTTCCCGTTTCAGTTCAGGATTTCCATGATCGGGGACAGCCTTTGGGCTGTTGCCTTAAATTCAACCAGTGGCTCCGTGTATCAGTTGGATGTTAATTCCCCGGTCTATCAGGACAACGGGGTTGCTTACACCATGACCATTCAGACCACTAAGGTCAATATGGGCACTGAGAACCTAAAGACATATCAAAAGGTTTCTCTGATTGGGTCCGATATTCAGGCGTCTGGCGCTGCAACCCTTGAATACTCAGATGATGATTACGCAACCTGGGCCACTGCTGGAACTTTCGATTTAACCATGAACCAGCCGGTAATCCATCGTGTTAAAGCGCACAGGGGAGGCAGGGCGTGGAGGCTCACACACTCAGCGAATACGGCCTTCCGAGCGCAGGCGTTGAAGTTTGATTACACGGAAGGCAAGCATTAATGCCAGTCCGCGACTTTCCGGCAAGAGTCAGGGGTGCGCCATACGATTCTGAAGATATAAAGATCTGGCTTGATCTCTTAACAGAGCGCCAAAACATCGACACGCAGCAAGAACTAACCTCCGTCGCCTCCGGTGATGAACTCCTGATATTCGACGTATCCGAGACGGGGAATGTAAAGACCAAGAAGGCGACGGTGGCGAATATCAAGACCGCGATTAATACCGGAGTAACGGACGGTTCTGACGCTGCGACTGGGCAAGTCGGGGAGTTTCTATCTACCGTTGTATTGGTTGGCTCCGGTGTTGCGCTGACGACTGATACGCACGCCAATGCGGGGTCACTTTCTATCACCGCTGGTGATTGGGATGTTAGTGCGGAGCTATGGTTTCTCGCCGGGAATCTTGCGACTGGCAGTTATTTGGATGGGTGGATAAACACCACATCAGCAACCGCCCCGACAACTCCGGCACTAGGAACCGGAAGAAACGAGTTTTTCTACGGCACCGGAATCAACATATCTAACTCACTACTTATTCTCGGCATTACCCCGGTGAGAGTAAGTATTTCATCGACAACGACATATTACTTCGGTGCGAGAGCGGGCTTTACTGTCGGCATGACACTGTTCGGAAAAATCACGGCGCGTCGCGTCAGATAAGAAAAAGAAAAACAAGGAAATAACATGGCCCTATCCATCCCAGATTTTGAAGCTTACTTAGCATCCCTCGGAGTAGGGGCTGCGAACGACAGCGGAAGTCGTTACATCACTGACGGACAAGGTGAGCAACAACGCCTGAGTCAGGGGATGTTGGACGAGATGATGGGGAATGACCTTACGGGTTATCAACAAGCCCAGATCACGCAGCAGGGTTATGTGCCACTGGAACCGTTGAACGATGTATCTTGGATGAATCAGAACTACGGGACGAATTTCCAGAGTGGCGCTGATTATGCAAAATATCTGTATGGCGACGGCACAGTCGAAACCGGCCCTGACGGTAAGCAGTATTTCAAAACGCCTAATGGGACTACTGCTTATGTTAATCAGCCGTTGAAATACATCGCGCCTGACGACAAGCTAGGTGGTCTGGTCAAGATGGGAATTCTCGGGCTGGCGACCGCTGGGCTTGGCGGGTATTTGCCGGGAACGGAGAGCATATTTGGCGGCGCTGCGGCGGGCGCGGGCGCTGGTGCCGGCGCGGTCAAAGGCGCGGCAGAGGGTGCCTTGGCGCTCGGCGCAGAAGCCCCGTGGTGGTCATCTCTGCCCACGTTTGGCGACCCACTGACTGCGGCTGGCGTTGCTGGTGGCGCTACGTCTACGGGTAGCTCCTTGGCTGCTCTTGGTGGTGCTGGGATGGGCCTGACTGGTGGTGCTGGACTTGGGGCGATCCCGACGATTGCTGGTGGAGCGGGCGCTGGTTCTGGATTTAGTCTTACAGACTTCCTGACGCAAGGGCTTTCGCAAGGCGCTCAATCCGCTGGCAGCTCTTTGCTACAGAACGTGCTTGGTGGGCCTGGTGAGACTGACTGGACGCAGATACTCGGTGCGCTCGGAACTGCTGGTATCGGTGCTTACGCTGGCGGGCAACAGGCGGACTCCTACAATCAATTGGCGCAACAGTATCTTGGTATGGGCCAGCCTTACCGGGACAAACTCGCGGCGACCTACGACCCCAATTGGTCATTCGCAGACACCCCTGATATGCAAAGGTCGAGTCAAGCGGCGATGGATCAGGCTTCCCGCGCACTCTCTGCAAAATTCGGCAATCCAGCCGACTCCAGCACCGCAATCGGCGAACTCCTGAAATACGGCATTGATAACAACTTAAGCAAGTCCTTCGATTACCGGAACCAGCTTGGTCAATTCGGCGGGCTTGGCTCTGCTCCGGTTCAGGCCGGGGCGCAGTCCGGATTGATGGGAGTTAAGGCGCAGGGCGGAATTTACGAAGCCTTGGGTTCTGGTTTTGAGAACTTAACCAACCCGTTCAAACTGAATAACGGCTTCAGCTTCTAAGGATAAAAATATGGCTGCATACGAAAATCCGTTTATTCGCGGGATGATGGGCGCAAGACAGCAGAACGAAGAATCAGCGATGAACGGTCTGCGTCAACAGCAGGGTCTATTGGGTATTCAGCAAGCGATGGGCCAGCAGCAGGAAATGCAGAAGATGCAACAACTGAAGGGTCTGCTGGGTCAGAAACTTCAGGCCGGGGATATGGAGGGCGTTAACGGGATTCTCGCTCAGATTGATCCTGTTGGTGTTGCGAGGGGTATGCAGCCGAAGGCCCCGAAGTGGACTGAGACAACTCTTACGCAGCCTGACGGAACCAAGAAAAGGGGCTATGTGGACATAAATAGCCCGACTCCCGAAACGACTTTCCGCCCACTCGGTGTAGAGCCTGTTAAGCGTGAGTTCGTCAATGGGATGCCGGTAAATCCGTATACCCAGACCGCCCCGGTGAACGATATAAACAAGGCGTTCGGCAGGGACGCCAGCGGAAATGTTGTCCCTAACGCAGCGGTTCAGCAGTATGAATTGAACAAGGCAGCAAAAGGCGCGGCAAGGCAAACCACAGTAGTAAACCCGGCGCTTGACCCGTTCAAAAACGAGAAAGCACTTCGTGATGAGTTCAGGGGTAACGCCGTAGTTAAGAACGCTGACGAAATGGCCGGGGCGTTCAGGCTGATTGATACAGCCTACAAGAATCCATCTCCCGCTAACGATCTGGCGATGGCTACTAAATACATGAAGGTTCTTGACCCGACTTCGGTTGTCCGTGAGTCTGAATTGGCTCTTGCTATGGGTGCGGTTGGCCTTCTGGATAAGGTCTACAACTATGCAAATCTGGTTGCCAGCGGTCAAAAGCTGACCCCGACACAGCGTAAGGACTTCTACGATTCCGCTAAAGCGATTAACGAGGAGTTCCAAAAAGGCAAGTCCGGTGTTGCCTCTCAATACAAAGGCATCGCGCAGCAATACAAACTCAGCCCGCAAAACGTAACCCTTGAGCGCGAGACCGATGGATGGTCTATCCAGAAGGTTGACTGATGGCTAAATATCGAGTGACCGGCCCCGATGGGGCTAAATACGAAATTAACGCCCCTGAAGGCGCTAACGAGGCGCAGGTATTGGAGTATGCAAAGGGGCAGTTCCAAAAGAAACCAATGCAGCAAATCGAACCCGCAGGGTTTGGCGATCCGACTTCCGGTATGTCCACGGCTGCTAAGTTCGGCGCGGGCGCGGTTTCTGGGGTTACTGACTTGGCTCAAGGTCTAGGGCAGATGGTTGGGCTTCAGGATAGGGCGGATGTTGCCAAGTCCAGAGCATTGGAGGCTCCGCTTAAAAACACGACCGCAGGCAAGGTCGGGAATATAGCTGGTCAGGTTGCGGCTGCTATCCCGACGATGTTTATCCCCGGCGCTAACACCGTGCTTGGTGGCGCTGCTATTGGCGCGGGGATGGGGTTGGCTCAGCCCTCAGTAAGCACCGAAGAAACCATTAAAAACACTGTTGGCGGCACTGCCGGTGGTGCGGGCGGGGTCTTGCTGGGTCGGGCCATACCGAAGGCTGTAGGCGGTCTTATCGCGCCGTTTACCAAGTCCGGCAGGGAAAGAATGGCCGGAGATACTTTCAGGCGCTTTGCTGGGGATAACGCTGATGATGTGATTCGCGCCGCACAGAACCCGCAGCAGTTCGTTTCAGGCTCCGTTCCGACTTTAGCCGAAGTCGCGCAAAATCCTGGCATCTCAAACCTTCAACAGGCAATGAAGGGCATTAACCCGACCGTAGGGAATAACCTCGGGGAACGTGCAGCCTCCAATATGACGGCAAGGACTGGGGCATTGAGGGGAATTGCCGGAACTGCCGATGAGATGGCGCAACAGAAAGGTGTTAGGGATTTGATGTCGGAGTCCCTTTACGCTGCCGCTGATAAAGCGAAGATCCCCGTAGGAGTGCAGGACCGCGCCATTTCCAAAATCATGGAAAGACCGTCACTTCAGGCGGCATGGGGTCAGGCTGAGAAAATGGCGCGTGAGGCCGGGATTGAAACCGTTACCTCAAAAGGTGAGCTTACCGGGAACGGTCTGCACTTCCTGAAGATGTCGCTTGATGACCAAATCGGCACGGCTAAACGTGCGGGTGCTGATAGCGAAGTTCGGTTGTTGTCCAACACCAAAGAGGCGCTTCAGGGGTGGATGGAAAAGAACATTCCCGAATACGGCAAGGCGCGGACGGCTTACGCGGAATGGTCGAAGCCAATTAACCAGATGGAAGTCGGTAGGGTTCTGTTGGATAAACTTGAGCCCGCCCTGATGAAGTATGCGGAAACCCCAACGAGGGAAACCGCTGCCACATTCGCAAGGGCGGTTCAGGACGCCCCCAGAACAATCAAGGGTGCCACAGGGATGCAGTTTAATAACCTGTCCGATGTGATGAGTCCACCAGCGGTTAATGTCGTTGAGGGCGTTGCGAAGGACTTGGCTCGTAAGGCGACTTCTGAGGATATGGCCCGGGCCGTAGGATCGAACACGGCGCAAAACCTCGCCAGTCAAAACTTAGTTAGAAGCATCCTTGGCCCTATGGGACTTCCTCAGTCGTGGGCAGAATCTGTTCTGGCGAACTCCGCTGCAAGACCCATTCAGTGGGGCATGAGGGGCGCAGAGCAGGGTATTCAGGACGTTATCGGTAGTGGGCTTTTGAACCCGCAACTGGCCGCGCAGTTAATGCAGGGCGCACGTCCGGCACCGACCGGACTCCTCGGGAATATCTATCAGCGCAGTCTACCCATTGCCGGATACGGCGGGATTCTTGCGACGCAGGGGCAACAGCAATAAGGATTTTAGTCTGCCCTCGGGTAGATAACGCTTCGCCGCAAGCCTAACTGGAAGGCAAATCAGCCCAAGCACCAGAAGCGCAAGGAACGGCCTGAGTAGGGCAACCCAAAAAGCAGTCATCCCGTAACTGTATCAGAAAAAGAGGGGCGACTGTCCATACGCAAATATGGGCAGCCCCCGAGTTGATTACGCAACCAAGGCAAGGCCCCTCCCGCCACTAGCGGCGAGTTAAGTCTGCCACACATTAAAGGGTAAGTCATGGCTACACCAGAAACAGAGATGGCGAAGGTCATCATCGAAAACGGTCCTTTTACGATGAAAAACCTAGTTCCTACATTCTGGATGGCTTCGGTAGCTGCTGCGGGTGGATTCTTTTCATTCTACGGAAAGTATAAGGCCGGGAAAGTCAGGGCTTTTAATTTCATGGAATTGATCGGTGAAGTCTTTGTTTCTGTCGCGGTCGGTTTAGTGACTTTCTGGATATGTCGAGGGTTTGAGGTTAACGAATGGTTAACCGCTGCTGGAGTTGCTTTGTCAGGTCATATGGGAACGAGGGCGATTTTCCTTGTTGAGCAGACTTTGGAAAAGAAAGCAGAGACATGGAGTAAATCATGAAATATCTACTCTTACTCCTCCTAGCTTTCCCTGTTAACGCCGCTGACATTATCAACAACTCAGACGGCTCAGTGACCATCGTGATCTCAGTAGAAGAAATGATTGAGTGTTCACAAAAAGGCGGTTGTGTATTGATCTCCGTTCAAGACGTTCAGGAGATAGCTAAAAACGCCGCAACCCATATGTGCGGGAAGTCGATCTAGTGGAAGTCTCCACAGTAGAAGATGTGATGGAGCATTTATCAGGATCGAAAATATCCGGTGGGTCTAGGACTGATGAAGGAATGCACGCTTTTCTGGAGGACGGACGTGTTCTTGTATTCGTCGGTGAGTTTGTGATGGGCGTGATGGTTCTGGATAAGAGGCATCTTCAATGACCGTCATAGCCTGCAATCTTGAGTTAATGGCTGCTGACACCCTCTGTAATGAGGATGACTCAAGCCATTACCACGCAGAGAAAATGCTTCGCCTGATGGATGGGTCAATTCTTGGCGGGGCAGGGAACCATCCGGAGATTGTCATGGACTGGATCGCCAGAGGGAAACCGGCGAATGACAGACCTTCCTTTGATTACGACAAAGATAACTTCTCCATCCTTCATCTTCGGGATGACGGGATATTCCTCTACAACAACTCGCTAAACGGCTTTCGGCTGAAAGAGAAAAACTACGCGGTAGGGTGTGGTGCGGATGTGGCTCTTTACTGCATGAGAATTCAGAAGATGCCCCCAGACCTCGCATGTAAAGAGGCGACGAAAATAAATATGTTCTGCGGTGGGGATATCGACATTCTTAAACTAAAGGAGTGACGTGCCTACCAAGCCACTTGATGAATCTCTGCTGATTGAAGTTTTAGACGTTTTAGAAGAACACGGTAGCTGGGCGAACGCATCGAAAGTTGGCGCTACTAAGCTACCAAGGGAGACATTCAGGAACAGGGCGAACGCGGCGAAGGTTAGGGGATTAAGACCCTCGTTCAGGAAAGACGCCCCGAGGATTTACCAGAAGCAAAGGCTGGGCCGGATGCACATGGTCATTCCTGATACGCAGGTTAAACCTGGCGTGAACACAGACCACCTTGAATGGGCCGGAAATTACGCAGCAGAAAAGCTACCGGACGTAATTGTAATGATAGGCGACTGGTGGGACATGCCATCTCTGTCCAGCTACGACAAGGGCAAATTAAGCTTCGAGGGGCGTAGGTATGTAGACGACATCAAGGCCGGTCGGAAGGCAATGGAGCGATTCCTGGCCCCGATTCAAGCCGTTAAGAACTACAAGCCAAGACTAGTTTTCACGATGGGGAACCATGAACACAGAATCGTTAGATATGTTGAAAACAACCCGGAGTTCTCTGGGAAGTTCGGATTCGATGATCTCGGATTGCGCGATTTTGGTTGGGAGGTTCACGACTTTCTCAAGCCGGTAGAAATAGACTCGATAGAGTATTGCCATTACTTTGTAAGCGGCGCTATGGGAAGGCCCGTCTCGAGTGCCGCCGCCCTACTTAGGGAGCGCCAGAAGTCATGCACACAGGGGCATATACAGACTTGCGATATTGCCATTCACAAGAAAACCCAGAACATCGCGCTTATGTGCGGAACGTTTTATTCGCACGATGAGCATTACTTAACTTATCAGGGGAATAATCAGCGTCGCCAGATAATTATTAAGCATGAGGTGGACGGAACCGGCCACTACGATCCAATGCTAGTAAGCATGAAATTTCTGGAGAAGTGCTATTCGTAGTGGTAAAATCGGGGAACGTTGTGCGCTAACACAACGCCCCCTAACCATGAAACCTGTGCAAGAGGTGACGATGGCTATCAAGAAGTGTAGCAGATGCGAGCTTAATAAGCCGCACTCAGAGTTTCACACCAGAAAAGCAAGCAAAGACGGGCTTACCCCGATCTGCAAGCCGTGCGCCATTCTTAAGTCTCAGGAATGGTATGCGAAAAATATTGACCGCAAGAAAGCGTTTGATAAGGAATACAACAAAACTCCCGCGAGGATGGCCCGACAGTTGGCCTATCGGGAGACCGTTCGGGATCGAGAAAAGGCCAGAGCGAAGGCTTGGTATGAGGCAAACCGCGAGAGGGCGCGCAAGGCTTCCGCAGAAAGATTCCTGAGAGAGCGCGAAAGGCACTACCAGAGGTCTCGCCAGTGGAAGAAAAACAATCGAGGCTCCGTTAATGCGGATACTGCCGCCCGTAGAGCCGCGCTGAAATGTGCAACGCCGCGCTGGTCAGATAGGAGGGCTATCCGGCTGAAGTATCTCGAGGCGGCTAAATGCGGCCTCCACGTAGACCACATCGTTCCCCTGCAAAGCAAGCTGGTGTGCGGGCTGCATGTTCCAGAAAATCTGCAACTCATGTCGCCGCAAGAGAACTTTGAGAAAAACAACAAGCATTGGCCGGACATGCCATAGCGCCACCCATGACCTGTTATCCCCTGAATCCTTCGTTATATGCCAAATCTGACATGTTCGTGATTCACGAATGACGAACGTACACCAATGGTGAACATGTCGAAAAAATGTACGAATTTACGCATGTCCAGAAAACGTGTCGAAAAAATAAAGAAATCTATACATGTCTGCACCACCACTTTACCTGACAAGCGCCATTTATCTGGGTTGCTGTATCGACCTCTTGACCAAAGAAAAGATAGCTCTGGCGATAGTGATGGCTTGCTACGCAGCAGCAAATATCGCATTAGCGATGGCTACGAAATGACCGATTTACCCGCAAGTGACTACGAAAGAATGCACCAAACATGAAAATAGGCAACAAAGGACTTGAGTTAATTAAACAGTTCGAGGGTCTAGAGTTAACCGCTTATCGCTGCCCCGCTGGTGTTTTAACGATAGGTTACGGATCGACTGGTAAGCACGTTAAAGAGGGTATGACCATCTCAGAAGCGGAGGCAGAAGAACTGCTTAAGGATGACGTTAGACGCTTCGAGGAGTGCGTTACAGACGCGGTTGAGGTGGATCTGACTCAAGACGAATTCGATGCTCTCGTGTCTTTCGCCTTTAACGTCGGGTGTGGTGCTTTTATGGGTTCTACCTTGCTTAAATTGCTTAATAACGGTGATAAGCATTCCGCCGCGCAACAGCTATTAAGGTGGGACAAAGCTGCTGGGAAAGTATTAGCTGGTCTCGCTAGACGCAGGGCCGCTGAAAGGCAGGTATTTTTAGCATGACCCAAAGAGGATTCATTCAATTAAGTTTGATGGGCTGGGTGGCCGTAGGAGCCGCTGTAATCATCCTTGGGCTGTCGGTATTGCTCAAGATCGAGAAAGCCAGCCACGCCTCAACCAAGAAGGAATACGCACTCTTTGTGGCAGAGGTAAAAGCCAAGGGTGAGGCTGCTGAGATTAAAGCACGAGCGCAGGAAAAAGCAGATTTAGCGAAAAAGGTAAAAGCGGATGAAGATTACAAAAAGTTACTTGCTGCTAATCAGTCTCTTAATAAGCGGCTGCGCGACAACGCCAGTCGCAGTAGTTTGCCCGACGCCCCCGCCGACTCCAGAAGTCCTGAACTCGCCTGCTTCTCAAGGGCCGACCTTGACCGAGCGTTACAACGATTTACTGGAGGAACTGCGGAACTCATTGTCGAAGGCACAGAGAGCGCCCTAGCATTGGATTCGGTTAAGCGGTGGGCGCAGACTCAGTAGATGCCGCGTATCTATCCAGAACCATCCTCATGGTTCCCCTTGCCTTAAAGTAATCCTCTTCTGCAACCCGATATTGGGCCGCCAACTCAAGCCTACCCTCCGGGGTTTGTCCGTGAGTGTTAATCAGCCCGAGCATTTCATATCGCACCCTTTTCCGCTCCAAATCGTCGGATACCACTTTAATCGCCTCAATTTTCTGATCCATGCTTTGCTCTCCTGTAATGGGAAACTAAAAGTTAGAAAGACAGGCCGAATAAACAAACGGCTGTTTTTCATTACTCCTTATTCATGGGGAAAAACCCCAAAAGAGGAACGATCATACCTATAGGCTTTTAGCGATATCTTCCGCCGATTCATTAAAGTAAATAATCGCGTGTCTTGGGTCTTTCCAGCCAAACATTTTACATAGCTGCAATAAGTTAAGTTTTTTACTTAATCTGGTGGCCGCGAGGTGTCTAGAATCGTGAAAATGCAGATCCTTAACAGATGCCATCTTACAAAGCCTTCTCCAGTTAACGTCTAGGACTTTAGGGGTTAAGTTAAGCGGCCCCTCATTCCAGAGTTCAACGGCTTTAGCTGACAGCGGAACCTCCCGTTTTGTGCCGTTTTTCGTATCCTCTAAAACAGCCACATTCCCGACAATCTCTTTAAGCTCGCAGATTTCCCCAGCCCTCATTCCTGTCTCTACGGCAAAATCCCAAGCCCTTAACGCTTTCTTGTAAGGTTCCGTTGTCGCGGCATTCCCTAACTTTTCCCGGTCGTCGTCCGTCGCTAAAGTTTCCCGGTGTCTGGACTCCTTGGGCATTCTGACTTTATGGAACGGGTTAACCTGTAACCATCGCCATTCATCAATAGCTATTGTGCAGGCGTGGCAGAGTAGGTTCTTTTCTCTTACGACTGTAGAGCCTGAGACCGTTTTTAAACGCTCGTCCCGCCATTTGACTACATGGGTCTGGTCTAGGTCTTTCAGCTTCACCTTGCCAATCGTGGAGCGTTTTATGGCCTCAATTCTCACCGACTCCCAACGGAATCCCTTCTTGCCTACAGATACGTCCCTTGCGTAGCGGTCTAGGAGTTCCGAAAACGTCCGATCAGGGATAATCGCCCCTGACTTAATTTCATCTTCACGACGAATCGCCCAAGCCCTCGCAGCCCCCTTGGTTTCAAATGTTTTAGACTCCCGAATGCCCTTTACGCATATCTGGGCGCGGGTGGACTTACCAACTGGGGTAAATGTAGCCACGGGTAAATTTTCGGGTAAATTTCGGGTAAAGGTGGACAATAACACACCAATACTTATCCTGGTTTCCCGTGGCTTACAGGGGTAAGCGGTATTCATTCGGAGGGGTGGAGTGCCGGGAGCCGGAATCTATAGACATTGATTTGTAAAGACTATTCTGGTTTACGGGTAAATTAAACGTAATCACGCCGCCTGAGTTTCCCTGACGGCCCACTCAGCCACAGACTTAGCTCTCCATCTGGGCTTCTCGTTGTCGTCGGTGACGGGTTTCGGGAATCCTGGTGCGTAACGCTTCTTCTTCAGGAAGTGTTCACCGGAGATCCCGAAGTAAGTCCCACACTGTTCTGGCGACCAGAGTTCGTATTCAAAAGGAATCATCATTAATCCCTATTCTTGGGAAAGTGTCTGTTAGAAAAGACCAACAAATTTCACGGCAGCGGTTCCTTGCTGATCGCGGCGGAACAGTCGTCACAGGCCGTGTTATATGTGGCGTCATGACCCGGCGGGCATACGTGTCGCTCATCGCCGCACATCTCCGCATCCCTCTGCCTGACGAGTGCGCCGTATTCGTGGAGGGCGATCATAAAGTCGTGGTGACACATGACGCGCTTGCAGTAAGCGTCTGCGTCATTGGCATACTTCTCCCACAGTTCATCGGCTTTTGTCATGTAAATCTCCGGGTGCGAAATTCCATAAATTGCTGCGTTTTTATACCGCGCCATTTCATCATCGTTGCTCACGGCTTCCCCCGCAGCAGGAGGGCGGCATCAAATTCATCGGCCATATCGTTCAGTCCGTCCTCGTATCCCTCGCGGTAATGATCGTTTCCAGGGTCTCGCAAGATTGGGTTGTCGAACAGGTTTTCGCGCAACCGTTTTGCATCCCCCCGCAGCCGGATGAGGCTGGCGAGAATGCGTTGCGGAGTGGCGACAATTGCAGCGTGTGCGGCAATCAGCAAACTCTCCAATTCCCCGGCTGGCGGTATTATTGCCAATCCGTTAGCGTATCCTTCCTGCCGCCGCTTCAAATACTCGGCTTCTATGTGCGCCCGTAGCCGCTTCACCAGCGCGTCTCTTTCGTCTGCGGTTGGGTGGGTCATTTGACGAGTTCCCAGGCGGTAGGCTGGCGATGCGAGTATTCGCCCAATTTCTCGCGCAGGAATGCCTCAAGCTCTGGCGCATCTATGTCGAATGACTTATGCGTGGTCAGAACATTCCCGCCAACATTTGCGGCCATGCCTGAATCGTCAGTCGTTACCGTTATGCGTATCATCCCTTCCTCCTATCCGTTACGTTGCGCTGCGGGGTTACGGCGGTTAAGTCTGCGCGCCAGATATAGATTTATGCGTGACCGGCGCAAGCACTCGTCGCGTGACACCTTCAGGATGTGCTCAACCCATGCTCTGCCAACGCCAGTTATGGAGGTTCTGCGGCCATCCCAAGCCATTGCGTATTCTCGCCACATACGCGCCTGAAACAGCCGACCCCATACCGACATCCTCATTACCTCCCGCCCGCTCATTTCGGCTCACCGGACGCGAGGGCGGCTACAGCATCGAATACGGTTTCGTTGCCTTCCAGCATCCATAACGTGTCAGTAATCAGCCCGCACTCATCCGCTACCGTCAGTGCCGCGTGAATACGCTTGGCATCCCTCGCCATCCCCTCCGCAACAGTTGCCCGCTGCTCGGCGGCGGAAAGGGCGGCTTGGACGGTGGCGAGTTCAGTCTCAAATGTGCGGGCCAGTTGCACCCATTCACGCAGAGGATACTCAGTCGTATACATGTAATGCCGCGCCACTTCGTCGCACTTCGGCGTCTCGCTCATGATTTCTCCTGGTAAGACTTAATCTGATCTAGTAACTCGGTTAATTCTTTATCGTGGTAGGTGTTTAATGCTCGGTTTAAAACCAAAACCATTTTTTCCATTCCTTCTGCATCAAAGACAATGTGCATGGATTGGTTAATTTTGTAGTCGGCAGAGAAAAAGCGAATCATCCCCGCATCTCCTGACGCTTACTCGCTTCCGCGGTCCTCACCAGTTCAACCCATGCTTTGGCGCAGTCGTATTTCACTCTGGCGCGGTTGGCGTCTTTCCTCGCGTTGACCATGTTCGCTAAATGCAGCTTGTAAGCAGGATCGGCTAAAGCCTCGGATTCCTTCGCGGCCACGCTTGATCCTTTGGCTTGATTCATTAACTCCGCGAGGACGGACTTTTTCGTCTCCTCTAAAAGATTGGCGGCGGCGTCCTTATCGGACCAGTCTTCACCGGCCAATCTCATCCTTTCGGCTATTTCGTTTGGGTCAAACATCAAAAAGGTATCTCTTGGTCAGCGGGGTGCTGTGCGGGCGCGTTCTTCATCGGCTCACCGGCAGTCTTTTCCTCAAACTTGCAGGACATAAACTTACCCTTTGCTCCGTCCTTCAGCCATGCACTGACCTTGATGTGCTTACCGTCGAGGCTCATCCCGTCGCCGGTATAGTCGGGTCGTTTTTCGTTGCCCTGTTTGTCGTTTTTGAAAAGTGAGAAACTGCCGGGTTTGTGTTCAAAGGCCATGATTTTTCCTTAAGTTTGTGTAGCTGCTTCGCGGTTTAAACGCTCGGTTTTCTGCCGAGAGAATTCTTTGGTCATTGCGGACTTTTCCTTACTGTCGAATAAAGTCCAGAAATAGACCGTTTCGTCGGCGTCAAGGTTCGCGTTGGACTTCTCCATCACCGCGTCAGCGGTAGAGTTATTCAGCATCCAATCAGCGACCTTCCCGGCAACGGCGTCAACCTTCCTGACTTGCTCGGCGGTCAAGTTTCCTTTCGCTCCGGACAGTGGCTTAACGTCAGCCTTAGCCATTGCTGCCGCCGTTTCGTTTACTGGTGCGGCTGAGTCCACGGCGTCATGCTCAACGATCTCAAGGGCGGTGACGTATAGGTAGCGTCTGGAGTAAGTTTCCACGGCCCCCAAGTTCTGGATGGGATGACAGCCCTTAAGGTTCGCCTCGGCCATCGGGGAGGTGAAGGTAATCACTTCCTCGGGCTTTTCCATGTTGACGACCTTAAGCTCGGCCAGTTCCTTGCCGAACGAAACCGTTGAACACAGTTTCAGGTCTGCGAACAGCTTGTTAATCTCCGGCAGGAAGTCGCCAAGCTCAAAATACTGATAACCGGCGAATTTGTTATGCCCTGACTTGGTCATCTTCTTTGCCTGAAGATCAATACGGGCCTTCTGTAGCTTTTCATACACGTTCATGCTGAACCTCTTTCTGTTGTGCAAATCCAAATGCCGCTTTAGCTTCCTTAATTTCGTCTTGGGTGAAATCCCCGAACCTCGCGGATTCCTCCATCTGTTGGATGATTCTCCAGCGCATCCACTCCTGTTCGTTTGGTTGTTCCATCACGCCTCCTCAATTTCGGATTTGATCTTTTGCAGGCAGCTTATAAGCCAATCGATCTCCTCGACCGGGAAATCAACATTAGAAATATGCGACAGAGTTATTTCTCTGCTCCCAAGATAAACGCCAAACTCAACGCCGCTGTCGTCGCTGTATCTGCGCTCAAAACCTATTGAAGTAACCTTTGCCATCACGCCTCCTGGTATAGAAGTTCTGCCCGATCTTCCAAAACACTTAACTTTTGTCGCTCTCGTTCATCTGCGAGAAACGAATAAACAAGTTTTTGCCCTGTTTCACCTTCGATAAATCGTTTAACAAACACTCTTAACCAATCAATGGCTTCGTCGTGTCTACGTTCAGCGGTTAATCTCAGGAGTGTATCTACTGGTTCCCCATCCATTACATAGGGGAGGTCAACACCCATGTATTTCTCACCGAACATGATCTGGTCGATTAACTCTCTTTCTGCTTCGGAGTGGGTCACAGCGGACCCTCATGGATCAGCATCTGAAGCTCTGGCCTCGGCGCTAATACAGTCGCCATGAATTTCTCGTAGGTCTGCTTGTCGGCTGGCTTCGTTTCTGGTTCGAGGGTATCTAGCCAGTCGGCAATGGCTTCGCGGGTCATTTCATCCGAGTCATTTTTAGAAAAAATTTCACAGGCCAGCCGATGGTCAATCCCAAGTGCTTCGGCGCACTCCAATGTATATACAAGTAGCCTTCCGGTTACTGCTTCCGCCCCCGCTTGTAATGCACATGAAGTGCCATCGCCTCGCCTGCCCGAGCCGGGGCCAAACCCCTGTGGACGCATCGCCGCACCTTTTCTGATCGCTGCCGCCAATTCCCGTGGACTCATTTCGTATCTCCTAATTTCCGCCAGTCGTTAATGATTTCTTCCTCTGACTGCAAATAACTCATCGTTAAGGAATAGAAAGCTGCTATTGCTAGACAAATTAAACAAACAACCAATACGAACATGCCTAACCAGTAGAGGTCTAATGAGTAGAGAAAGCGGATTAATTCGTTCATTACTTGGTCTCGTATTAGCTAACCGTTTCCCAAATTCATTTCAGCAGGGCCATCAGTTTTTCAAAGTCCGCAGTCATTAATCCGACCTGAACATCCGTCTTTACGAAATAAGGCATCTGCTCCGGCAGCATGTCGGAGTCGTCATCAACGATTGCGTATTTGGCCCACGGGTTGTTATCCAGCCAATGCTGAATCTCGTGCCCACGGGCTTTGTTAAGGCATGGCGTTCTGTCCATGACTGGCAACTTCAAATCATTGCCAAACTGAAGGTATGGCTCCGTCAGCCGCCACGTTGACGACAACACGATTTCGCATCCGGTCTCTTTGACCAGCCTGCGGATGAACCCGAGGGCTACGTTGTCGAACAGCGGCAAATCATCCTTGCCGGTTGAGTGCGGGAACCCGCCAAGCGCATAGCACGACCGAACGCTGTTCAGAACTCCATCAACGTCAAGGAATAGAATCTTTGATTTATCGGTAATCACGCTTTGCTCTCAGTTAATGGGAAAGACTCAGTTAAAAAAGACAGGCCAAATTACAAAAAACACAATCGCTATCACCACACTCACCCATCCCACATACTTATCCCCACACTCTTCAATTACTGGATAACTCTCACTAGTTCTAGGGAATCTGAAATGATTTGGATCGTGCGAATAAAGACTGGAGAGGGCTACTCTTTGTTTGATTGTTTGGCTCATTTCCCGCCTCCGGTGGTATGTTTGGCGATTAAGGCTGCGATCCGTGCGACAAGGTCAATGTAGGTATCGCGTAACTTCTGGTCGTGGCATGAATTCGCCAGCGTCTCAAAGTGATAGCGCGATTCCAGCAACGCCTCTCTTAACTCCGCTACTTCGGCTTGCAAGCGGTCGCGGTCAATCTCAAGCGCGGCGTATTCGGTGGCGGCGAGGCGCATGTTCCGCTTAACCTCTATCTGCTCCAGTTCGTCGGTGCCGATACCGTCGCAAGCATTCCACGCTGCGCACATGCGGCGGGCGTTGGCTCCTTGCTCATCCTCACGCAATCCACCAATGGTCTCCGCGATGTAATACTGGTATCCGCTTTCGATGTTTATCTCGAACGCACCGCTAGTGCTTCGCTCGGTGGACGGCTGAAACACCAACCGCCCCTTCGTATGCTCACTCACGCTCATGTGAATCTCCGGTTGATTGGGCTTTGGCGATGGCGGCGCGGAGGGTTTCAACGGGGTCACAATTCCGCCAGTCGCCGTCCATACCGCCAGTCATGTGGCCGATTGCAACGACGCAGGCATCCAGTAAATCTGGAGCAGCCGCGATCAGTTTTGCATTGGCTTCCTGTAAGCCGCTGTCTGGGAAGCCGGGAGAGGATGCGCAAACATCACCGATATTGAATGGTGTGTCGCCTACGCCAGCGTTTGCCGGCTGGATTTCCCAGAATGATGAATTTCTAACGGCCGCCCAAGGACCGGGCGTATGCTTAACTGACTGACTCATATATCTCTCCAGAAAACTCATAAGCCGCAATCCCCGCAGCACTCAGTAAAATCAGGATTAATACGTAGATCAGGAGTGCGCGGGTCATGGTTAGGCGTGGAATTGCAGAACGTTTTCGATGCGATCAATGCACTCGACAACAGCGGCATCGCCCCTCACGTTGTCGTATAAGCATCCGGGGTGTTTTTTACGCAGATCGTCATACAGCCGGATGTCGGTGCCGCCGTCGTTTTGAAATAGGAATTGCGATTCCTGTTCAGAAAGCCCGACATTTTTCTCAAGAAACTCGCGGTGCATCCCCCATCCCGGTGCCAGACCCAGAATTCCTTTGGCGCGAATCAACCCATATGCGCACTCATCCAGAGAATCCATGTCGAACGAATTCCTCTCGCGGCGATTCAACTTGCGCAGCATGGTCTGCACGGCAATCAAATTCTTGCGCTGCTGCTTATCCATTTCATCTCCCTCTCATCGTCCCGCTGTGGAAGCCGGTATGGGAAAAGAAGATACACAAGAAAATATAGTTATGCAAGAAATATTTGTGGGTCAGGACAAAAAAATAGCCCGCAATGGGCTAATTCACTGATTTATATTATTTTCTGTGCTTATTTGGAGGGATTTTGTAAGACTTTTCGACTCGCATATCGTGGACTGGCGATAATTTCCGGCCCAATTCCTTCGTTATGGCCTGATTTGCGATCGCTGTCGCCCTTAATTTCTTAAAAAGCCCGTCTTTTTGCCCTTCCGTAAGCCAAGCGAACAGGGCAGGGATTTCGTCTAGCCTGGGATCGTAGTCAGGATTGTTTTTGCGGCCCGTAGACACGCCCGCGACTATCTCTTGGGGTGTTACTCCCAATATCGAAGCCACGCGCTCTAATCGCGTTCTCTTAGGTGCTGACTTGCCGTTTTCCCATTGCTGGACGGTCTGGTAACTCACACCCACTAATTTAGCTAAGCCCTGCATCGACAATCCCTTCCCCTTCCTCAGGGCGGCGATGCGGGCATGAATCGTCTCCACGGGCGGCATTGTCCATTTAACGGACTTTTTGGCTAGTCCACAATTATTTCTTGCGTCGCTATATTTTCTTGTGCTAGGATTCTGACCCATGAACACTTCATCCACGGAACAGGCGATTAAAAAGGCGGGCGGGCGAGGGGCTGTAGCCAAGTCTCTCGGCGTGACGGTTGAGACTGTGCGGCAGTGGATCGTGCGGCCCATACCAGCTAAACGGGCGATTGATCTGGAGAGTCTTTCCGGCGTTCATCGCAGCGAACTCCGTCCCGACCTTTGGGAAAAATCGTGAGATTCAGCAACCAATCCTCCCTGCCGCGCTTGCGCGGTTTCCCGGCACAGGTTGTCGGGTTTTTTACACCAGTGGTTCGTGGCGTTCGTCATGAGCAAACAATAACTGCTTGAAATTTTTTTAGCCAATGACCGCACACAACCAAACACAACTAAACACAACCCGAGAGCTACCGGGGATGCTTGGACGGGTGAAAAGACCCGCGTTAGCTGACTGGAATCTAGTGAGGAAATGCGCCAATCGCCTTGATGCCATTCGGGTATGCGTTCAGCTATCAGGCTTGGCGTATCAGGACATCGCGGAAGCCTTGGGAATGAACAAGGGGAACTTCACCCGAATGATGCAGGGCCGCGCTCACTTCCCCGATTCAAAGTCAATCAAGTTAATGGAACTCTGCGGGAATTTCGCCCCGATGCAATACGAGGCTTGGGCGTGTGGGTTTGAGCTTGTCGATACAGCGTTGCTTTCAGCAATCAGAGAGAGGGCCGCATGAGCCTAATGGACACCCTAACACCCACGACCATCGTTCCGACCGGGGCCAGAAAAGTATTGAACATGACCGGGAAAGACGATGCCGAGGATTTGAGATTAAGCCAAGAGAACCAGGAAGCAATGGATTTGCGGAAATACTTAATCAAGAAATCCCGCGATGAAAAGAAAGCCGCGAAGAAGGCCAACGATACTGAGCGTAGGCGGATTGCGAAATTAAGGGATCAGGTCAGGTGGACAAAACTTAAGTGGGAGCAAGCCGTTAAAGAGTTAGAGGAGGCGTTAGGTGCTTAAAGTTCTTGATCTCTTTTCTGGAATAGGTGGATTCAGCCTTGGCCTTGAAAGAGCCGGGATGAAAACCGTCGCCTTCTGTGAGATTGAGGAATTTCCCCGCAAGGTATTACGTAAACACTGGCCCGAGGTTCCTATTTATGAAGATGTCAGAACCCTTACAGCAGCTCGACTTGCTGCCGATGGAATCGGAGTTGACGTTATCTGCGGTGGCTTCCCGTGCCAGGACATTAGCAACGCAGGCAAACGCGCCGGCATCGAAGGCGAACGGTCAGGACTCTGGTCTGAATACGCCCGTCTTATTGGCGAAATACGACCCCAGTTCGTCATCGTGGAAAACGTCGCAGCTCTGCTTGGACGGGGATTATCAAGAGTTCTCGGAGACTTGGCCGAGGTCGGGTATGACGCGGAGTGGCATTGCATACCGGCTTCCTACGTTGGCGCACCTCACCGTAGAGACCGACTCTGGATTGTGGCGCACGCCTGGGGCGCAGGAGGGGCAGAGGGGGTGCTATGCGACAAGGGAAACAATGGATTCAAGGCTGAGCCGGGGTGGGCAGTTAAGCCTATCCAATCAGGTGAAGCACCCTTATTTATGGCCCACACCGGACGCATCCCTAATGAATCTCAACGAATCAGTGGAGTCGGTGCTGGATCGTCGAGCTCGTATCAAGGCCAAGAAAGCCAATGGGAACGGGTTTGGTCTACGCCTACAGACAGCCGTGAAGATGTGGCCGACTCCAACAGCGAACAACGCGAAAGAAACGAACGCACCATCGGAATCATTGCGGAACACGCCGACTTTAGCCGCAGCAGCTGGTGGGAGTCTGAACCCCAGTTGGGTCGAGTGGCTAATGGGGTTCCCTCTCGGGTGGACAGACTTAAAGGACTCGGAAACGCCGTCGTTCCCCAAATCCCCGAAATAATAGGCAAAGCAATCATGGAGGCCCTTCATGTTTAACCTTTGGCTAGACCTTTTAATTATTTATCACGACTGGATGAGTGTTCAGTATCCAGCTTCTAATGAATTAAGTGGTTATCACTTTAAAGAAGCTTCAAGACTCAGAAACTTAAAAGTTAATTTGGCACGTCGTGTTTAACAACCCGTTTCCCAAATTTCTATGAGTAAAGCGATGGACGATTCTTTCCCGCATAACGAGTGCCACATGCCGAACCTGTGTAAGCAAGCCGGTTTTTGCCGACAAGACAATGGCTGCACTTCTCGGTCCAGAACGGATACGGAATCAGCGAAGCATCCGCATGAGCCGGAGATTCCGCCGGACCTTGATAGCGATGGGCGGTGCCTTGTTTGCGTGCAGATGAGCGCGGGAAGTCCAATACGGTAACGGAGGCTATGAATGAAAAAAGTAACCGTCAGGTTTTTCGCGTTAATTCTGCTCTTGTTAATACCAATTGCGGTTCCGGTGTTGCGCATACTTTTGCCACGCCAGTATCTGACTGAATGGAGCGGATGGGCGCAGGACTTTAAAGACGCCTTTTCCGACACCATGAAAATTTTGAGGAACGGTTTTCTATGAGGAATCGAGGCAGTAAAGAACCGTGCGGAGAATGCCATTTAAAGCCCGGAGAGATTTGCGACATTTGCGGCGCGATTCGCGCAACCTCAAAGGATATGAGGGATGCCGCTTGCTCCTGTTGCGATCACGGGCGTTACGTGGAGACCTCGCAGCATGACGATATGGATGGAGTCTTGCATTGCGACAAATGCGGGCATCGCGTTACTCGACACGCAGTGACCGAATGAATTTGGGAAAGACTCCAGAAATCGCACAGGACGAATGGAATAAATAGAAGTGACTCACCCCTCTCAATCCGAATCCAACGCAATGGCTGAGTTCCTAGCCTGTTCTAAAGGGGATTTATTAGAGAGAGCAAGGCTTTGGAATGCGGTAGTTGAGTTAATAAAAGATTCAGGAAATTTGGCCGGTGGTTCTAACAACGAGCAAACCAAGAATGAGGAGCGTGGCACCTGATGGCCAGAGCCAGAAATATTAAGCCAGGGTTCTTCAAAAACGATGCGCTTGTTGAGCTTTCGTTTGAGACGCGGCTGTTCTTTATCGGGCTTTGGACGATGGCCGATAGGGAGGGGCGGCTTGAGGATCGCCCCAAAAAAATGAGGATGGAGATATTTCCGGCAGACAGTGTGGACGTGGGTCGGTGCTTAGACGACCTCGAAAGGAGTGGGTTTATCCATCGCTACGCTAAAGACGGAAATCAATACATTCAAATAGTTAACTTCGCAAAACACCAGAATCCGCACCATAAGGAAGCGCCAAGCACGATACCTGAGTCTGATGCTTACCCGAGTAAAGCCCCGGTCGAGTCTGGGGCGAATCCTTCTGATTCCGGATTCCTTGTAACTGATACCGGATTCCTGATTCCTGATTCCTTGATTACGTGGGCCAAGGAAAAGGGCTTGGAGCATCCGTCCCTACAGGCGCACTGGGAATACTTCAACGATTACCTGAAGGCAAACCCAGCGAAGGCCAAGCAATACCGCGACCCTCACGCTGCTTTCCGTAATTGCGTTCGTTCGGACTGGGGGAACATTCGCCGGAACTGGGGCGGTGGTCAGCAGTTTGGGAAAACGTCTGAAGCAATCGCCTTACTCGAAAACATGAAAGGTTAATCATGACTTGGTTTAAAGACGCAGTTATCAGTGGATTGCAGATGCTTCTGGCGCTTCGGCTTCGGAATGCTCCGTCTGCGGAAACTACCCCGGCACTGACAAAGGTTTGGCTGGCCGCGATGTCATCCAGGCCGATTGCTTGGGACGAAACCCAAGACCTGCCGCGCCTGAAAAAAGCGTTTACCGAACTGGCCGCGAGGTCAACGCACTGGCCTGCACCCGCCGACCTGATGAGCGTCATGCCGCCGAGGGCCAATCAATTCAAGCTGGACTACAAGGCGAAGCAGACCCTATCGCCCGAGAGCAGGGCAATGATTAACCAGCTTCTTGGGAAACTTAAATCCAACGCCGTGGCGAAATGAGGGAACACCAACGCTGGGACGTATCGGTCCTGATATCTCAACCCCTGTTAACGCAGGCAGACCATAGGCGGATCACTGGACTGGATAAAAAGCGGAAACAGAAGGCATCTGAGTTGAAAAACAAGATGAAGGAATACCGCAGAAGGATTCGAGACTTACAGGCGAAGCTGGACGAGATTGAGTGAACGAAAAGTTAAAAGCAATCCTTGATAAAAGGAGTCGAGAGCATGACGAATCAAGTAAACGAAAGGCCGAAAGAAACCGGGAGGACTTCCCTGAATGCGGTCGAATTCTTGATCTCACGCGGGAGACATTTGGCCCCGACTGTAAAGCCGTCTGGTGTTCCGAAAATGGAAGAGAAATCGGTAAGCGTTCCAGTGGTGTTGTCCCGGTCATCGGACCCAGAGACATCAAAGGTAGCCGGAGAAAACAGCAAGGAATTCCGAGCAAGGCATATCTCGAAAATATGGGCAAGCCTGAAGGACTTTGGGCCGATGAACAAAAATGAAATCGCGTTAAAGACTGGTTTAGACGCTACCCAGGTAGCCCGCCGTGGGAAAGAAATGGAATTGAATCATTTAGTAAGTATCGGCCCCGAGGTTAAGGATGGGTGTCGGTTGTGGAGAGCGATTTGTTAATCGAAATCTCAACAAGGGACATGGATCGGGTGACTTATCAAAACTTAATCGAATGTCGAGACAGATTAAAGAATGATTTAAAGCAGGACAACAAAGTGTTTCATGTGAAACAAAAGAAGGACCGTAAGTTAATTAAGGCGCACGTAAAGGCGCTTACCTTGGCAGCTAAATATTTTAAGGAGATGTGAGAATGAAATTATCTAAGGTTTTGAAGCAAGCGCGCATTGAAATGTCTGCCGTGATGATTAATAAATCTGACGATGATTGTCCGGTAAAGGTTGGCGACGTTATTAAGGTTTGGGAAAAGTGGAATAAAGGTGATCCATACCTAGTTAACGCCGTGGTTACTGAGGTGAGTAAGGCGCCAAGATATCCAAATGTATTGGCGATGGTCAGGGTTAGAACAAAATCAAAGGGCGGCGACTTCAGGCGCGAGTATTGGGAGTCAATCCCGGCTGCCGACGCGCACTACATGATCCCCGCAGCGAGGGGAGGCGCCGCACATGCCTAACCTACCGGACGCATCTGTGACTGAGATTGCCGAGTATCGGAGGGACGCCAATAGATACCGCTGGTTCCGTGCCTTCGTATCAAAAGGTGACTTGTCACAGAAGCACACGAGGGCTGCTTTTGACATGTGGTTTGCCCGCTACTACCCAGAATCAGACCTTGATGCCGCAATCGACAAGGCAATGCCAAACCTGATCGACGCTTTTAATGGTGATGCGCCGATGCCTCATTTTGAGTCAATCACCTGCCCGACTTCGGTGGTGACGGAATGAATTTGGGAAAGAGGTCAGACGTATCACTGAGCAAATTAACTAAAGGAGATGTTGATGAGCAAAACAGAAATCTTAAAAGCAGCCGTTATTGAAAACTTAAACAAACCTATAAAAGAACGCATGACAGGTAAAAGGCTGGGAGAGCTTCACGGTGTAAGTGGGGCGAGGATATCTCAAATAGCCTCCAGCTTGCGTCCGAAGGCTGAGGTAATACCAACCCCGCCCGAAGTGGCTACGGAAGCGCAGGAGGCGTAATGGATGTTGTTATCCAAATTCTTAACGACCCAAAGTATGCGCCTGTGTTTTTCGCTGTCGGCATGGTGATTGGGCCATTAATTTTCATCCTCATTAAGCACTTAACAGACAAGTGAAGAAAAAGCGCAAGAAGCTCCCCTCAATTTCTTCGCTTGAGAAAAAGCTGGATATCGTTTTCCAGACATGGGTAAGGCGTTCCGCTGCTGACGAGGGCGGGACGGTTCAATGCGTCACCTGTAACAAGCTAATGCACTGGACTGGTGACGGGGCGCAGGCTGGACACTTTGTTAAGCGGGCTAACCGTGGCGTCAGGTGGGACCCGAGAAATTGCCATGTTCAATGCACCCGTTGTAATTCGTATCTCGGAGGGAACGATGCCGCCTACGCTGCTTTCATCATTGATAAGTATGGGCGGTCGGTCTTCGATGAGTTAATGAGCTGGAGAGGCAAAGAGTTTAAGCGTTACCGGACAGACCTGGATGCTTTGATCGATGAATACTCTGCAAAACTAGGAGCCTTCGCATGACTGAGGAAGAAGCCAAGAGTAAGTGGTGCCCGATGGTGCGCGTATCGATTGGCGAGGGAATGATCGTGGTTAACGGCCCTCACAAAATAATTAAAGACGATATGGGCATCGCCAGAAAAGTAAACACTGAATGCCTCGGAAGCGCCTGCATGATGTTCAGGTGGGATGTAACCCCATCACAGGCGGCGCAAAGGAATGCCCTTGGCAATGCTGATGCATTTGCTGATGGCTACTGCGGACTGGCAGGTAAACCTTGAGCAATTTACGGGAGTCCTTCGCCTCCACCCACCACGCTAACCTAGGCTGGAATCCAGACCATGAGAGAGCGATAGATAAAGTCGCCGCTTCGGGTCTGTGTGATGAGTTAGGTGTCTTACTCTGGAAAGCTAAATATATGAGCGAGTCCGAAGCCTATAAAAAAGCCCGGAGGATGCTCATAAACGCCCACAGTGAGCGTTTTAGTAACGAGGCAAGGGGGATAGTCGATGCCGTAGTTGAGCAATGTCTCCACGAGTATATAAGTGACATGTGCTCCTGGTGTAAGGGCGCGAAAGAAATCATGGCCGGGGATAAAAGAGTGATCTGTGATGGCTGTGGAGGATTTGGGATTAAGCGATATACAGATCATGAAAGAGCTAGGGCAATGAAACAGTCTTTGGGTCGAGTTAAAGTCATTCAAAGACAATTCAGGTTCTTAACTGAGTTAATCGGAACTCAGGACGGGAAGGTTAATACTCAACTTAATTACTTTTTGGAGCGGTGATGATTGGCTTTTTCCGGAAACTTTTCACCAAAAAACCAGTGAGGCATCCGGTCGCTGGTGAGTTGTGGTATTTCGGCAAGGGCGACGGCAGCCCGTGGCCGGTAAAAAAATATCCGCCGGTGACAATCCTCGACGTCAGGGATGGGTGGGTGAGGTATTCATTTGCCTCTATGTTCCTTGATGAGCGTAAGGAGTTGTCTTGGTTCGTCGCCAACTACAAGCCTGAAATCATTGATTCCAATGACAAATAAATATTTTCAAAATAATTGAACTGTATGTATTGACAGACTGTCCTTATATACAGTATAAGTCTAAATGCGCGTCACTCCATAGATAACGCGCATCGTGATAAAGAGGCTGGCCGCGAAAGCCATACCAGCTTGCAGGACACGATTAAAGTGGGGAGCAGCCTGAAGGCTGAACTCGCCTTTTAGAAACACCTTGCTTGGGTGTTGCAGGAGCCGCAATCCTCAACTGCGGTGGCGGCTGGAGAAAATTAGGGCATGTATCCCTTGAGGACACGTACAAATTCAACCGGCCCAATGGCCGGTTGCCCACGAAATGAGCAGACAGCATAAAAATCTGGTTTTGATCGAATGGGCGGACAGCCGCCAGCCCGCGAATGAGGGCGTGTCTCCCTCTAAACAAGAGAGGTTGAAATGAGGCGATTTGTGAGGGGTTTGAATTGCAGGCTCCTCCTGATTCTTTCCCGGGTATTGCGCGTCCCGGTAAAGATCAGGGAGGAGTATTACGGCGTGGCTAGAGGTTGTTCGTGAGCCATTCGGAGCATTCTTTGCCGAAGCCTGCCCACGCGCCCTGACCGGTCAGCTTGACGACTAGTAGCTCATCGTTGCTGTCGATGTGGGGTTTTAGGAGGTCTCTAATGCCCTTTGAGTCCAATTCGGATTTAACGATCCAAGTTGAGTCAAGGCAATGCCACTGAGTATCGCCAATTTGCTCGATAGCATCTATTAACTCGGGGTAATCTTGCCCTAGCCTATTTAGGTCGTAACCGATCAAGTAAGTAGCCATTTTTAAAGCCTTTTGCTTTCTGTATTGACCTACAACTTTCGTTGTACGACAATGCAATTGTCGCTTGTGAGGGCGACGGTTTACGGGGTGGAGCGGACGCGAATCGAACGCGCTGGATACGTCTTAGGAGGACTGACCAGTTCCCAAACCCGCCCCGGTTGTGAAGAGCACTACCAAGGCCAGCATGGGCATGTCCGCCAAGACAACTTCGCCTGTGCTGGCTTTTCCATTTGGGCTTTGGGCCGGTAGTGTCTTGCGACGGGCTACCAAAGCCTCAGAATCATCTCCTCATCGGAGGCTCCGAGTTCATTAAGTGAACCACTATATGTTGTGGTCGTAAATTTTACACTTCAAAGTGTAGTGGCTGAGTGGGTTATTCGCAAGTGCTTGATAGTACGTACTTTTTTCTCTTTTAGATTCAAGGAGTACCCTGCGTGAGTGACGTATCCAAACGCGCCCCAAAGGCACATCTTGTGGTCAAAAAAGAAAAAAAACGCGATAAAGAGGCCCCGAGTCCAAATGAAGGGGCCGAGGTCAACAAGCGGCACAAAGAGGATTTTGAGCGGCTACTGGACGATGCGGTGCTGGGGGTGAAGCTTACTAGCCGCCGCTAATGTATTCGGTTGGGCAGGTCGCCGCTAACTTGCCATTGGGCTTTAATACGGTTCTTGGGAGTAGACAAGTTCTGAGTCTTCCCTCGGTGATCTCTACGCGCTCGCGAATGATCTCGCCGAGTTCCCATGCTTGCCCCATGCGGCCTGGTGGAGGCGCGAGGACCAGTTTTATTTTCGGGAACCTAGCGTCAATCGCGGCAACTAGGGGGACATGATCCGTATCAGCTGTTACTAGAACTGCCGTATCAATATTCCCGTCAACAGCATCTAAAAGCAATTGAACCGCGAACGAAACATCCGTTTGCTTTTCTTCTTTGAAATCGCAGTACCAATCATTTGCTTTGCAATACTTAGATGAATTTAGGAATTTGGAGATTTTGGTTGTAACTCCGACAGCTTCCAGTGCGTCAATGTATCGTTTATGCCGTCTGCTTTTCACCATATTCCAGAGTTGAATCGCGGTGAAATAATAAACTTTGTGGATTGAATCTCCCTCTTGCAAAAACCCTTTACCAAGGGTCATTAGGTCAACCCATTTGAGAATGGGTTTTTCAAGATCATCTATAGCGTGATACAGATTGAAGCCATCAATATAGACGCCGACCCGTGCCATTTTTTGCACCTTGACAAACAAATAGCGGAGACCCAATATATTGCCATCATCCCGGCAGGGGGGAGTGAGAACTTGCCGGAAAAGGGGGCTAAACCGAAAGGTTGGCCCCCTTAGTTTTTCGGGTTGCTGACTTGCGCCAGCATCCGCTCAAACATAACCGCCGGTTCTTTCCGGTTGTTGTAGCGGAACGCGAATTCATCAACGTATTTTTGCAGGTGCTGTTTCGACACTGAAACATGGGTGCTGCTGATACCGCGCTTCAGGTGCGACCAAAAGCCTTCAATCCTGTTTGTGCAGTATTCGCCACGCGCCCACTCCTCGAAGGTGTGATTAACCGCGCCGTGAGTGAAACCCATGTTGCCAAGGTGTTTGTAGGCGCTATGGGTGTCCGTGCTGATCGTGGAGCCTTGGGCTACATCCGCCAGAACATGAGGGATTAGCGAAGCCTTACCGCCAGTCGGAACAATGTGGCCTTTAAATGCGCCGCCCCGCTCTACCAGACCCATAACAATGGTCTTGTTCTCAAGGTGCTGGCCTTGGCCCCTGCGCTTAACGCCTTTCTTGAGGCGGACGCGACCGCCTACCAAGGTTTCGTCTATCTCCACATGGCCGGAAAGCTGCGTAGGCGTCGTTGCTTTGTCCCTAGCGGCCATGAGGATGCGGAGTTGATGCCCGATGCGCCACGCGCACTTGTAGGTCACTCCAAGCTGCCGTTGCAGTTCCTTGGCCGATACCCCGTTACGGGTCGAAGTCATCAGATACATGGCATGGAACCACAGGGTCAGCTTGGTGCTGGAGTGCTCGAAGATCGTCCCGGCGCACGGATAGACATGGTGGCCACAGTCTTGGCAGGCATAAGCGCGGCGTCCGGTGATCCGGTGGAACTTGGCCGGGACTACCCCACAACCGGGACAGGCTGAACCCTCGCCAAAGCGCCTTTGCTTGATCGAATCAAGGCAGGCGTCATCGTTCGGGAACTGTGCTGCGAACTGGAGGAAGGTGTATTTCATGGCCGTTTGCCCCTTGGGCTTTGTTGATGACCCCGATACTACAGATTGCGATACTTGCTGTCAAGGGATACATACCAAAATTAGTGCCAGCGTTTTGCGCTTAACGAATAAAGCGTCTCCAGCTTCGAGTGGTCTAGCCGCTGGCCCTGCGATACGGGCAACCCCAACCCGCTTAACGGCGGGTTTTTGCATTTAATCAATCAAATAGGAAATCAATCATGTTCGTCATTAAGCAATACAACAAACAAGACCTTGGATATACCGCTTGGAGCTGCAAGAGCTATTCCGTTGAGCGCGGCCCAGATAGAACCTGCATTCACATGAGCCTATTGGTTCCCGAGTGTGAGTTAAATCAAGCGCTCGAAATCAACGGGCCGACTTACATCGAAAACGCGGTAGGCAAGACCATTGACCGCTTTGAGGTTCAGCAGCCGGAGCCGCCACAAGCTAAACGCTTCCCAAGGGGGATTAAGTTTTGAGCGCCAGCTTTAATCCTAAACGAACGCGGGCTGAATACGATTTAGATTGGCCTCCGTCACCGGGAACGATTGGGTCGCATCACGCGATAAGTTCTGAACAGCCTGACCGCGATCCAGTAAGCGAATTACACGAGGTAGTAGAAGAAGTAACCCGTAAGCCTGTGATGCGAAAGATAAACAAGCTTGGATTCTACTGAGTCTTTCAGTGTGCGCCCTACCGTCAAACTCCTCCTCTGCGTTCATTCGGACGCCATCTACTAAAGACGGATGAGGGCGCACACTCAATGACTTTCTATATACAAGGCAAATCAGGAAGGTTGGGCAGTAGATTAACCGAAGCATTTGTGGCGAGGGGTGATCAGCAAGGCTCATTAAGCGACCCACTTAACTATGTAGTCTTTGCCCACAGATACAGGGGTAATGGGGGGATGGACGCTGAGTTTGACGCACAGGTCATTCTTCCTCATCTCATGGTTGGGAGCTTAATCCCAGCCGATGGGGACAGGTCAATTGTTTTTGTCTCGTCTGTGGTGGCGGATAGCCCGACGCCGGAGGCTTCGATTTCGTATGTAACGTGCAAGGCCGCGTTAAATGGGATGAGCCGATACTTGTCCTTATCTAGTCCCTACAGATGCAACACAGTGAGTCCTGGTGCTTTTACCGGGAAGAATCCAGAGGTATCCATTGATGATGTGGTTGATCGGATACTTTACCTGTGTAGTCCTGAGTGTAAATTTACAGGGAAGGATATTAAGTTTTGAACTGTAGGCTTTGCGGTAGTCAGGAGTTAGAGCTTGCCGTAAAAGTAAACCCAATGCCGATTGTTGATGGGTTTACAAAAAAAGCAAACAGTTTGGCCTTGCATAAGTGCGATGTTTACTTTTGCCTTGAGTGTGATCACGCTCAACTGGTGGACGTAATACCGCCTGAGTTGATGTTCAAGGATTATCTATTTAGGACTAGTGATAGCCCTCAATTGGTTGATCACTTTAAGCATTACGCCCGATGGCTGGTAGACCACTTCGATACCTCGTCCGTGGTGGAGATCGGGTGTAATGACGGGACGCTGCTTAAGTTAATGCCCCATAGAAAGATCGGCGTTGACCCATCTAATGTTGAGTGTTCTGAAGAAAAGATAGACGACTTTCTGACGAGCGATGTCTGTAAGGAAATCGTTAAATATCAAGGTCGGGCGACTCTAGTTATAGCTAATCATGTTTTTGCCCACACCAACGACCTTGTGGGGATGTTGGAGAACATAAAGTCTTTAATGACATCAAGGGGCAAGTTTGTATTTGAGGTCGCATACGCTCATGACATGCTGGATAAATGCCTTTTTGACCAGATAGAGCATGAGCATTTAAGTTACCACTCCATAAAACCTTTAGTTAAGTTCTTCAATAAAAACGGGATGGAGTTAAGCCAAGTCTTTAGGAATAGTTGTAAGGGCGGGTCTATCAGGTGTGTGGCTGAGTTTATAGATTCAGGACATGTCCCTAATTTTATGGAGGATTGTTCCCTTGAGAGATATAGGGAATTCTCCGGGCAAATCAAAGAAAAGCGGGAAAGATTAAGCGAACATAAAAGTTTAATCGGCTACGGTGCCGCTGCTCCATGCACTTCGGTGATGTATCAGCTTGACCTACAGGACCGGATTAAGTTTTTAGTGGACGATAACCCCAGAAGGCATGGGTTGTTCAGTCCGCACAAAAATATACCAGTTGTTTCAAGTGAGGCTTTAAACCACACAAATTCTAAAGTGGTGATTCTCGCCCCAAGATATGAGGGGGAGATTAAGCAAAGGCATCCTGGCCGAGAGTTTATAACGCCATGACCCCTGAAGAAGCAATGGAGATTGATTTTAAAGCCCGCGCAATTGAATACCAGAAGCACTGTGATAACTACACCCCGGTTAATCAAAAGAAAGTCATGCTGGCTGGATACGCCGCTGTTATCGAAGCCGTTAAACAGGAAGAGACCGTAGCATTTGTTGGTAAGTATCTGGAATGCTCACAGAATCTTTAACGAAGAGGTTAAATCTTCGCGGGGATCTGAATAGTAAGACGGCGATTTATGACTTATCAGACATGCCGACGACTTTTGATTTTGCGGTGTTCTGTGTCATAGCCAAAACTTTAGGCGCCGAAGAGGTCAGGTTTGTATATAACGGTGAGATATCAACAAGGAAATACCCCGAAGATTACGCTTGGCGGCGATGGGCGAATATCTGTATTCCGACCTGTAGATTGGTTGGACTTAAATACTCCCTTGGGCCATTAGTAAATGGGTTTACCCATTGGTATCACTACGGATGTATAGAGGGGCTTTACAAAGAACTTAATCGGGTCGAGTTACTTAAACTCCCTGAGTCGATAAGTCCTAAAGACGGTGAATATGTCACTGTAACTTTAAGGGATTCGATAAGAAATAAGTGGAGAGACAGCGATATCCCCTCATGGAAGAGATTTATAGACTTACTAAGGTCTGATGGGTGGAGCGTAGAAGTCCTGGGGGATTGTGAGTTTGCTCCGATGTCCATTGAATACCGAATGAGCGTTTACGCTGGGGCGAAGATGAACTTCGGTTCAAGTAACGGCCCGATGGCTTTGTGCCATTTCTCGGATATGCCTTACATCACTTCAAACATGATCCCAAGGCACAACCCGGGAAACGCAGCAGAAAGACTGAAGAATTACATGGCCCACGGTGGATTTCCGTATGGAAGTCAATTCAGCTTCAGAAACCCCAAGACCCAGTTAATTCAATGGGAATACGACACATTTGATAACCTGGTGAAAGCTTATGAGTGGTGGAAAAACCAAGATTGAGCAATTTGCCGAGGAGTGGCCGACGACATTACTCAAGATCGCCGGAGGGGAAAGCCTTAAGAAATGTTGCGAAGCCCTGAAGATTGACGTATCAAACGCCCACAAGTGGGTGATGGACAAAAACTACCCAGAAAGACAAATTGCTTACGACTTAGCTTACACGGTCAACGGAGATACCAAAGCAGACCAGATTGACGACATGGCGCAAATGTTAATCGCTCAAGGTAAGCAGATGAACTCCGCCGAAGTCCAAGCCTACAGAACAGCTATAGACGCGCTTAAATGGTCAGCAGCGATCCGCAACCGTAAGAAATACGGGGATAAACAGAGTATTGAAATAGAGCAAGCCCAAGACCCCAGATCAGCCCAAGACCAGCTTAATGCGCTGATGAGAGAGCTCAAGCCAGCACTTAGCCTAGTAGCTTAAAGGAGTGAAATGAACCGCCGAGGATTCCTCAGGTTTGGCGCAGCAGCGCCGGCAATCGCAGCAATAGTAAGTAAGGCAGGGGCAAAGCCAGTCGCGCCAGTAAAG
>Ga0172380_10001342_pt1 | contig 42463 bp, 70 predicted proteins | sample Leawe162metaG_FD_119747 | JGI IMG/M metagenome (GOLD analysis project Ga0172380, IMG submission 119747) | Leachate microbial communities from a municipal landfill in Southern Ontario, Canada - Leachate well 162 metaG | ecosystem: Engineered > Solid waste > Landfill > Unclassified | place...
CCGCCGCCGCCGTATGTTACAGATGACCCACTAATGGACGACGCAACGCCACCGCCGCCTGCTCCTCCCGTCCCCGGAGCGGGGCCGGCACCGTTGCCGCCAGTGAACCCAGCACCACCCCCGCCGCCGCCACACGCGTAGGAACTGGCGTCCGTCGCGCCGTAACCGCCGTTGTTTCCCCCCGTAGCACCCGACCCGCCAGCGCTGGACCCCGGCCCCGTGCCGCCGCCACCCGAGCCGCCCGATCCGCCAGTTCTCTGGCCCGCGGTTTCGCCGCCACCCCCGCCGCCGCCAGACGCGGTGACGGTCGAGAAGACACTATCGCTTCCGGTGCCGCCTCGGTTGTAGCTTGTGCCACTTGTGCCGCCAGCACCGACAGTGACCGTATACGGCGTGCCCGCCGTTACGGACAGGCTCCCGCTGCGCACCGCGCCAGCCCCGCCCCCGCCTGCTTGTCCGCTGCCGCCACCACCCCCACCAGCTACAACGAGATAGGTGCAGGAGCCGCTATCGCTCGGCCTAAACGTGCCTGATGATGTAAAGGTGTGAACCTGCTGCCCGGCAATGGTCGTTACGGCGCCGCCTGTGCTCCCGGCGAACCCGCCGCGGCCTCCTGGCGTGAACCCAGGGAGCATGGACAAGAGGGCAACGAGCACGAGGCCGGAAACAAATAGATGCCAGCCCCAGCGGGGGCCGTTGGGTCGTCCAAGGCGTGGCAAGCGCGGGAGCGTGATCGGCGCGGACAGTGGCAGCGGGCTAAAGAGACTGAGCATCACGCGACCGCCCGCACGATGCCGGTGAATAGGATGCGATTGGACGCTAGCACGTCGTAATAGAGAACGTCTTGCGCGTTGGCTGCTGTCGAGAGTACGAGCGCGACGCCAGCCGCAAACTCAAAGTCGGCGTGATAGGCAAGGGTGCGGGTTCCCGTGGCGTCCTGCACCACGCGCACGCGCCCTTTCTTGCCAACGCGCTGATTGGTCGGTTGCCCGAGGGTGCGGTTCCCGCCGAGCGTCACAGTGAAGTCAAAGCCCGCATCCATGTTCCACGCGATGGTCGCGGCATCCGTCAGGGACACTTCGGCCATTGCCGAGTATACCTCGGCTGGCGTCAACACCACGTTGCCCGCGGCATTCGAGCGATACTCCGCGGCGGTCGCCAGCTCCGTTGCGCCTGTTGCCGACGTTGTTGCGTCCTGCTTGATGTTGCCAAACGCCGTCGCCGCGCTTGCTACGTCAGAAAGGTTGTTCGCGGCGAGCAAGGCGCCAGCGATGTGTGCCGTGAGGGCGGCAGAGCCATCGCTCGCCACTTCCTCAATGGCCCGTTGCATGTCGGTTGCTCCGATGTTTCCTCGAGGCGCGAACGGCACGCGCAATGCTGGAGCTTCTGCGCCGATCTCTGTTCTGACTGCGGTCATGGTGCTTCCCTTACAGCTTGACGAAAACGTAGCCGAAGAACGTCGGCTGCATGTTGTTGTGTGCCGTGCCGCTGCCGGACGACGTGGTATTAGGTGAGGCGTTGTCGAGCGTCACGCCGCTGGTTGATGGCCCACCACCCACAGGGACTAGCATGTTGACGGTCGCGCTCACGACGTTGGCGCTTCCGAGTTGCGTATGCACGCCGTGTGTGTGTGGCTCCGTGCCGTGGATGTGCGGGCCGTTTTCAGCCGCTACGAGGGCGTGCTTCTCGGCGCCAACGGTCCCGCCGAGAATGTCCGCCGCCGCGTTGGTCACGAGGTTGAGCGACGAACCGCTCATATTGTCGAGGCCGGCAAATACGCGGCCCGAGAGGTTCGGCAACGGCAAGCGCTTGTTGGCGTTGAAATCCGCTAGTGCGTTCACGCCGGCAGTCCCGCCCGTCGTGCGCGTCGATGCGCTCCCCGCGCTGTCCTGAATTGGGTAGAGCGCGTTCTGGGATGCCGTCGCCTTGTGCCATCCGACGAACAAGTCCTGAGTGTCTGCATTGGCCCGCGCCGTGCCTCCAGATGAGGCATTGCCGATTGTCCCGCCAGCGCCGAGAACCCACCCGGCGTCCGTGACGTTCAGCACCTTGTTTTTGATGTCGCCGGTCTTGAACACGGCATCAAGCACGAGGTAGCCGATAAGACGCCATTCGTCGTTTCCAGCGTCGTAGACAAACGTCTGGACGGTGCCGATAAGAAGCATGCCGGCGCTCGGCGCGAAGCCAGGCGCTATCGTGACATTCTTGGCCGCCGTGCTGTCCACCTGAAGCGTAGGCGATGCGCCATTCGTGACGTGCATGCGCGCCGCGATGCAGAACCCATCCGTCAGCGTGGAAAGACCCTGGTTCGATGCGATGGTGAGGGCGCTCGCGGTCCCGGCCGTGTCGGTCATCCCGCCGAGGTCGAGCCACCACTTCTTGACCGCCGCCATAACAGCGCGCGTCGAGTTGTTGATTGTCGATGGTGCCTGACCCTCACGGAAGTTTACCGTGCTGTCGGCGCTGTCGTTGCTGCCAGCCGTAACTGACCACTTCCAAACCGTCATTTAGGCCACTCCTGTTCCAAGGCGCGCACGAGACGCAAGCACTTGACGGAGGCGCGAGAGATCAACGGGACGCCGCATTGTCTGCGGCAGCTCTGGTAGTGCAGCGGGTGCCGTTTGAGCAGCGGGTTGCTGCGGGGTTGGTGCTTCGGCCGGCGTGAGGCTGCGCAGGACGCTATCGAGCGTCGTTGGTTCTGCGGCAGGCTGCGCGGCAGCGACCTGAACGGGTGCTGGTGCGGGTTGCGACGTAGCGGCTACGGCCGGCTGCTGCTCTGCACTCGCGGCAACCGCCACCGGCGCCCCGCCGTTCGCCCGCGCGAAGGCATCTGCCCATTGCTGGTCATTAAGTGGGTACGCCTGGCCCGCCTCGTGCTGAGCCATGGCGCGGGCGAGCGGGACCGCGATTTTAGGGTCGCGCATCATTTCAGGCGTGACGACGGTGCCAGGGGATAGACCTGTCTCCTTCTGAATTCCGGCGAGGTATGAACTGACGTTGTTTCCGCCCGACCATTCCGAAATGGCGCTCGATAGCGGGCGCCCGGTGTACTTCCGGGACATGAGGTCGAACTGAGCGGCGGCACCGTTCACCGGATCATCGAACACAGCAATATGGTTGCCACCACCAATCACGTCGTACCGTGTAGAGCCAAATTTGCGCGACGATGGGCCGTCCCACATGGCCCCTGGATTGTTCGAGCGGATGCTTGCTGGAGAGGCCATTAGTAATGCCCCTCCGTAGTGTTCAGGCGCTCTGTGGCCTGCTGCGCGGCAACTGTTCCGCCCACGAGGCCGGGGACAGCCTGCTGTGCCGGCCGCCCGAGCGCCGTCATGAGGTTGCGGAGCCCGCGGAGCATAGGGCCGTGAGCGACTTGGTTGACGCCCTGCCGAAAGACGGCTTCATCGTTTGACACGAGCATGTCGGCAATTCGCCGTGCCATGTCCTGGCTAACGCGGGCGTTCCCGCGCTGCGCCGCCCACGTCAGAGCCGACGTGACCCAGAATGTCGGGTCAGTCGGGTTGAAGCCGCCACTCACGAGCATGCCCGTCCCGCCCGCCAAACCGAGTTCAGCAAGCTGCCTCGCTGTCGTGGAATTACCCATTGCCTGACGTGGTAGGTCCATGAGTTGTTCGAGGTACATGAACCCCTCAAGCTCGCGGGCGCGGTTTGGGCCTAACGCAGTCGTAAGCCGGGCGCGCTGATCCTCGCTGCCGGCGAGCTTGCCGAGGATGGTGCGGCGGTCTCCAGACTTCGACACGCTGTCAACAAGCTCAGAAACGAACCCCTCGCGGAATGCCTCTTGCTCCGCTCTGGACATGCGCCCGATGGCGCGCGTCGCGTCGTGAACGGGCGTGGTGCCGCGCGCGAAGACTTGACCGGCCTCCAGGGCGTCTTCGGCGCCGAAGTAATGAGCGGCCACGCCGCGGGCCTGCGCGTAGCTGCCTACTTGGCGGTCAAGCTCGTCACGCAGATTGCGGGCGAGGCTACGGGCGACGGTTGCTTCCTCATTGCGTCCGCCGCGAACAGCCGTGTTGGCAACGTCGTCAACCTCGCGCTTTACGTAGTCCCAATATTGCAGGTTCGGATACGTTGGTACGCCGGTCGGACCCTTGTTGAACGTCACGGTGCCCGTGTCGGAAACCGAGACGCCGGGATTGAACCCACCATAACCATCAAGCACGGCGCGGTCCTTTCCGCGCACGACAGCATCCTTCATTGCCTTGACGACGATGGGGCTACTCGTGAGCTGCTCAAGCTCTGGAGACCAGATGGGGCGGTCCCCCTCCTGGTAAGCGGCCCGGTACAGAGGCGCCCGTGCGCGCCGTGATGCGTCTTGGATCGCCTCGCGCGTGCGGGCGGCATTGCCTTGAAGAGGCACAAGACCCCTTAGAAACTCTGCCGCGCGGCGTGACTGCCCCTCGAAGCGCTCGGCGTTCGATTGAACAATAGTCTGCCGCGCCTCCGGCGAGTTGTTGGCGGCCGAGCGCGCTAAGGCGCGAGTGTTCTCCCCCGCAAGGTCAATGTTGCGTAGGTCTTGCCCGGCGCGGTTCTGGTTGACGAGTTGGCCCGCGTCGGCACGCCGCTGATACTCATCCGGTGACATTTGCCGGTTTTGAAACAGCGTAAAGTCGTCATCGACCGCGTTTCCGACACGGCGTGCCGCCTCCGCAGTCGGGTTCGTGATGGAGCGCACGGCGTTGCGCACTGGAGCTGTTGCGCCAACTGCGGCATCTATCACCGCTGGAGCCACGCCACCGAACGCACCACCCATTGCAGCGCCACCAGCGGCGCCGGCAACGCGGTCCTCTATGCCGCCCTCAGATTTTCCGGCACCGTAGGCGCCACCGTATGCTGCGCCCTCTGCGGCTCCAGCTGCCATGCGCTGGCGCAGCGTCCCGCCGACTGCTCGTGCGGCGCCTCGAATACCAAGGCGCGTTAGCCCCCCAGGCACCGCAAGGCTGGAGCCTATCTCGCCACCGTAGTACGCAATCGGGTGTTCCTCGGAGGATGCGTTGATACGGTCGCGCATACTCGTGACGTTCTCGTCGTAGAGCGCGCCAAGGTCTTTATCGTCACCAAGCAGCTTGCGTCCCGCAGCGGCGGCTCCTGCTCCGATCTCGTCAGAAAACCCGAACGTCAAACCTTGGCCGACGCCTTGCAGCCCAGCCTCAAGCGCGCTCGTGCGGTTCGTCTTCGGCTGCTCTGGCGCGGACGCTTGATGCTGGGACTGGACGTATCGAACGGCATCATCCTCGGTTGCGCCCTCTGGGGCGTTGACCTCGTATGTCGAGCCGTCTGGCGCTGTGACCTGGAAGGTAGGCATCAGTTTACCCTCCTGGCGGACCAGCCGCCACCGGCCGCTGCGCCTGGGGCTGCGCCGCCGCGTGTTATCTCGCTGCCTGGGATCGTGGCGCCACTGAAGTCACCACCGGCCTGAGCCTGCGAGCGCGCTAACCCGCGCGTTACAACGTCTCTGAGGTCTTGGAGCGCCATGCGGAACGTACGTTCATCTTGCGCTCGGCTAAGCCGCCCGATGGCGTCGGTTGCCTTCTGCCCTTCGACCTCTGTAATAGCGCCGCCGCCCTTGAGGGATTGGAACGCCTGCAAGAAGCCTTGCCCCTTGAGCTGAGCGAGGCGCGCGTCGAAGTCTGTTGCGCCTTCCGACATGCTGGGGCGGAACTGATCGGCGGGGCCGACTGACCTGTCTAGAGCCTCGGAATTAAGCACCCCATCAATCTGCTGTAGCATGTTGGTTGCCGTTTCGACGGCACGCGGCAACCCGGCCTGAGCTTCACCATGGGCGGTTCCGAGGGCCTTCTGCTGAGCTACACCAGCCAAGTCCTTCGGCATGCGCTGCACGACTTCACCCGTAGTCGGGTCCGTCGCCACAAGCTCCGTGCCCGTGTCGCGCCATGATAGGGCGTTGGTGCGCTTGGTCTGGCGCATCCACTGGCTGAGCGTTGGGATGTCGGTTTCGCCGCGCTCGCGCCGCTGCTTGATGTCGTAGTTGTACTCTTTGAGGTCGTCGGTTTCTCCGCCGCCCCAGAGGCTCTTGATGAGTTGCTGTTGCAGTTCTGGCGTGACCATCGCCGCGCGTGCGGTATCTTCATCAACCCCTTTTTTGATGAGGGCCTGGAAGGTCTGATTTTGCGCATAGCGCAGCGTGTCGCGGTCGCGCGCCTTGTCGCTGCGCTGGTTGAATGCAGCTAGGGAGTCTGGACCACTGAGGCCAGCGAAGAACCCGCCAACCGTCTCGCCAAACCCGCGGCGCTGGCGCTCTGGAAGCCCCAAGGTTGGCGCGGGGCGAACGGCAGCGGTTGGAGAAGGCAGACTGCCAGTTGTCACAGAGCCTGTCGCTGATGGAGATGGCGGGGCGTAAGCGGTGCCGATCTGCGGCTGGTCCGAAATCTGCTGTATTGGCATCCCCCCAGCGATTGAGGACTGTTCTGTTTGCCGTGGAGTCGGCGCGATGGGCGGCGCGACGGCAATTGACGATGGCTGTGAGCCGTCTGGCGGCGGCGTCGCGTCAGTTACGGCCGCCATGACGCCCGGCTGCACGCCGGCCGAGGCTTGCGGGAGAAGCTGCGCCAGGATTTCCTCAAGCGTCATGGTCTAGGCTCCGAACAGACTTGCCAAGGCAGAGCCGACATCAGCCTTCGCCCCAAAACTCGTTCCCTTCGTCGTGCTCGTGCCGCTGCCGCTCGACTGCTGACCGAGGCCCGCGGCCGGGTAAAGCAGTTCCGCCAGCCACGACAATTCCTCGTAGGGCATCTTCTTCATCTGCTCTTCGAGGTCGATGATGGTATTGGCGCCGTAGTCGCGTGCCGTCATCGCCTCCTTGCTTGCGTCAACCGCTGCGCTGCCGAGGTTCGCGGCATTCGTCTGGGCGGACTGACTGCTTGAGAACAGGTCACGCGCTGCCGTGTCGGTGCGGGTGCGCTCTTTGTTGAGCTGGTCCACGAGGATCGGGGCCTGCGCCGAGGTCACGCCCCGCGCTACCGCGTTCTGATTGATGCCGCTCAGATCGCGCCCAGCTCCAGCGAACTGCCGGTTCGTGCGCCACTGCACATCATCGCCAACCGTCTTGAGCAGGCTTTGCAGGTACGGATCGTTTCCGATGTCCTGGTTTGTGCCGTCTGCGACTGGCGTCAGGCGCCGGCTAAGGTCGTCATAGCCGCTCGTGTCGCTGGAGGCGCTGAACAGGTTGTTAGTCAGCGTGTCCATCTGCCCAGCGTATGGGTTCCCTGCCGAGGCGTTGGCCTTTAGCTGGTCATAGGCGGCAGTTTGCGCGTCCGTCGCTCCGACCTGAGACGATGGTGCACTCGTCTTGCTGAGCAGGTCCGTGACGTAGGGGATCGCAACGTCCCACGGGTCCGTCTGCGATTGCTGCTGTTGCGATGTCGTCTGCTTTGACTTGCTGGCTGATATGCTCATGGTGCAACCGTCCGCTCGAAAATGGTTTCTCCGTCAACGTCTCCGACTGGAGCACACTCTGGGAGCACGCGGCCCCAGGCGTCGCGCCCAGCAAAGCGCACCGACGCACAGCCCAACTCCCGCGCCGTCGCCTGCATGGTGTCGCTGACGAGGCGAGCCCAGCGGCGTAGGCCGGTGCCGGCGAGCGCAGAGACTTCCAGATACCTGGACGTTTCCGTGTCGAGCACGATCTCTGTACGGAACAGCGCAAGTGGACCCGCAACGTCTGGTTCGAAGATGCCCCAGAGCTGCTGACGGCCTGTCACGAGATCGACAAGGCACCCGCGCATGTCAGTCTCACCGGCCGCGGCAAGGCTCCGACACAGCGCGCGGCCGTAGAGCCTCGCGACATCGACAACCGCCGCTGGCGGGAAGCGTCTTAGAAACGGATCATTCATCGGCTCACCCTCTGATCTCGAAGTCGAACAGCCTGTTCGCCGTCGAAGAATTTGCATGCGTGAACGTGAACTGCCCCTTTGCCACTGCCGACACGTAGCCCGTTCCCGCGCCAATCTCAGCGGCGGCGTTGGCATGTCGCGGGGAGACAAACACGCGGCTCGCGGGGCTACAGTTGGCTGCATCGACCACGGTTGAGGCCGCATTGAGTGCGCATGTGAACTGTCCGCCCGCGTTGGAGCGTCCCTCCCACAGCTCTCGGATGGACTGAATGATGCGGCGTTGGTCGCGCTCGCTGCTCTGCGGGTATGGCATCTAGAACCCTCCCGCCTGCGCTGCGTCCGGCTCTGCCCCGGAAGCGAAGGACCAGTCAGTTGCGGCCGGGATGCGCAACAGCGCGCGGGCATAGCGGCCTTCGTCCAGCAGCGGGCAATACCCGTCGCTGTCCATTTCTGACTCCGTGCCCTGCGTTGCCACCTCGTTGAGGTTCCCGCGCGAAAGGACGGACGCGAATATGCTGTTCGCGTCGCTGACCGGGCGGATACCGTTGATGTTCATGCGGCGGGCGCCGAGCGACTGCTCAGCCGTCAGCAACTCGGCTTCGAGCGTGTCGCCATCGAAGAACCCGATCCGCCCGTCATCGTCCACGATGGAGATATTCGGCAAGGATGCGGTCGAGACGCTATCGAGCGAGAACGTGAGGTCATCGATTGACCCGCCCACTACGCCGCCGCTCACGTAGGCGTTGGCGAAGGCAGAGCCCTGGAGGTCTATGTGCGTTCCGTCGATGACCGTTATCGGCCATGTGCCATTCGCTTCGGTCGTGCCGGCAACAGCGGAGATCGTCTTGTAGTCGCCCGTTGTCCACCCCGTCGTTGACCCAACCGTCACGCGGATGAGCCCGCTGCCATTGTCGGCACAGCCTGAGATCGTCTGAGCGCCTGGTGCGATGGCGTCCAGGCTCTCAATCGTCAGGCCAGGGCGAGACACGGGAGAAATGAACTGGCCTGATAGCTCGACCGGCGCCCAGCGTTTCAGGACCGTGTGATAGAGCAAACCGCGGTCCATGAGCCCAGCGGCTCCGCTCGACGACTTGTATCCCCACAGGATCAGGCTCTGTCGTGGGTCAGCAGCACCGATAACGAGCTGAGGCGCCGCTTCATCGTAGGCAAGGCTGCGCAATTCGGCGGGGGCATTCACCGGTAGCTGTCCGAGGAACGTGCGGTTGACACGCTCCTCGCCGATGGGTGTCACGCTCCCGTCTGCGCCGACGACAACCCAACCGCGCGTGGACAGGTAATGGACGCCACCTGACGCGACGACGGCAGAGTAAGGCGCGAGAATGCCCGGCGCATTCTGCAACCTATCAATGTCAAAGACTGCCTCAGAGCCAGACGAGAACACCATGCGGCGCGCTCCGTCCTCCTGTAGCACGATAGCGACGCCACCCTCGACCTCGCGTCCCATGCGCGGGCGCCCGCCGTCTGGTAGGTCTTGGAAGTCGCTGGAATTCGTGCTTGAGGTCCAGTTGTCGATTTCGTTGAGGCCGCACCACTGGACGCGGAACGCGTTGTCCGCGAGATCTCCAGCAAGCAGAAACGGGCCGACGCGCACCACCCAGCCCGCCTGTGGCCGGTTTATGTCGCTTCCGTTGTCCGCAAACTCCGTGCTGCTCTCGATGTTGAAAGCCTGCATGTCGTCGTTGCGCTGTGTGGCGATGACGACGTTGTTGAACTGTGCGAATACCCAATTCGCGCCGTTATTCAGCGTGGAATAGGTGCCAAACGCCTTCGACACGTCATTCCATGAGAGCGTCGTATTGTTCAGCAGGTAGAGCTTGGTTGCCGTGCCGGCGAACAGCCGCACGGTCCCGTCCTCGGCATAGGCGATGATGTAGCCCCGGCATGGAGCGGGGAGCGCTTGCGTGAACACGGTCACGTCACGGAATGGGCCGTAGCCGTCCGACCGAGGAACGACGTTCCGTAGCCGTTGCGTCCAGTTGGCCAGGAGGTCGCTGGTGTCTGGCCTCCACTCTGGAAACGTAAGCGTCACCATTCGCTGGCCTCCATCACAAAGTCACCGCCCTGCAAATTGTTGGCGCGGCGGCGAAGCTGTGCGAACGCCTCGAAGGTCGGGCCGTCCTCATTCTCCGGGTTGAAGTGCGCGGCCATTTCCGGGTTGAGCAGGACGTGCTCGTAAAGCTCGTATTTGGCGCGGCAGCGCACGGCGCGCTCAGCCTTGGTCATCCACGGGTTGTCGGCTTCGCTGTCCGAGGCTGGCGCCGGCATACGGATCACGCCGCCAATGCGGATGGTCCACACGTCGGACGGGACGTATCCGAAGCGAAGCTGCTCACCATAATAGCAGTAGACGACGGGCTCGCCTTGCTGCGTGCCGTTGTAGTTCATCTCCTCAATGCAGGCGGGCGCCTCCGGGTAAACCGGGCGCATCTGTCCACCGATGAGGATTTTGATATAGTCGATCTTCTGAAGCCGCGGGATGAATGCGCTATCGGCTTGGGTGTAGAACTCTTGGCCGGCGACCGTAGAAAACGACACCGTGCGCGTTTCATCGAACAGGTATCGGCGATCCTCCAGCGCGGTGATCGCGCTCGTGATCGCGTCTGCAATCTGTGTCGTCAGCGCGGGGCGCCGTATCTCGGAGCCGATGCGCGCCTTCAGGATCGCCAGCGTTGTCACGATTGCCCCCAGGGGAAAGAGGCGCGGGCCACCACAGCCCGCGCCGTTAGCCTCACGTAACCGCTGCGCTGAACGGACTCGCCTCGGTGCCGGTCGCAGCGGTAACGCCGCGAACCGCCCACAGGTCGGCAGCTATGTCCTCAAGCTCGAACCACTCGCCGCGCAGCGTGCTTCCGGTCGTTGAGCGATTGAGCGTTATCGTGTCGGAGTCCGCCGCCGTCTCGAATGCAACGAGCGTGTCGCCTGCGTCCTGCGACGTAAGGCAGACGCCCTGCATTACGTCGTTACCAGTCACCTGGATTTTGTGGCTATTGGACGTGGCGATGACACTCGTCACGAACTTGAACCGTGCACCCGATCCCGTCGCAGCCGGTAGCGTGCAGACAGAGCCGGCGAGCGTATCGAGCAGGATGGTTTTGCCGTCGTGGAGTGCTTCGGTGACGGCAAGCGTGGCGCCGGCTGCAACGAGGCGGCTAGATACGTCAGCAGCTCGATTGATTTCTGTGGCAGTAGCCGCGACAGCCACGGCGGCGCCGGCACTGCCAATGCGCAGAGCGGCAACCGCCAGGTCAGCGTCCTGTAGATAGTCCTCGCGAAACGACATTTGATTACCTCCGGTTAATGTGGGAGGGGGCGCCGCAAAGCGCCCCCTTGCGGCATCAGCCGTCGTTGTCCACGAGGTACTCGATCCACACGATGCCGGCGCCCGTCGTTGCCGCCGTGCCGGTCACGTCAACAGTGCAGTTGATGACCGTATCGACGGAAACATAAGCGCCGTTGGTCGTGGCCATTTCGTCCGCCGAAATCACGCCGACCGTGCCGAGGGCAAGGTCGGTCGCGAACTCGTCATCATCAGCGACCGTTCCGATGTCGAGGCGGTTGTTCGTGCCGGCGTCGAACGCCTCCGTGACGATCACGCCGCCGCGGAGAACAACGGCGCCGGCCGGGATCGTGCCGAGCTTGACGACAAGGGTTGCATCGGCCTTCGTGATCGCCTTGCGGAGGTAGTGGACGGCCTGCCAGGGGAGCTGACGGGCGTTTGTCCCTGCGGTGTTGGTAGCCATGTTCTGCCCTCCTTACTGGCGAACGGCGTAGGTGGAGACGACGATGGTGCCGAGGTCGATGCTGTTGAAGACGACCTTCTTCATTCCGAAGATCGACCAGGCGCCAACCTCCATCTTGCGGTCGTGGTCGAACAGCTCCTCGGACCAGCGGTACTTCATGGGGCCGTACTTGTTGGCGCCGCCGTAACCGACGACGGCCGCCTGCTTGCCCAGGAGCACAGCGCGGCGCATGGTGCTGACCGCGAGGCCGGTGTCGCTGCGCACGCCCTGCGTCACATCCTGCGAAGATCGGATGATGACGTCATTCCACTCGCCGAGGGCGCCCGTGTAGATCGGGTTGTCGGTGATCTTGCCGCCCTGCATGGCCGCCTTCCAGATGTCCTGCCAGCCGCCCGAACCGACGTTGGTGCGGAGCTGCGTGACCTGGGACGGGTCCAGATAGATGACGTGCTTTGGCTTGCCTGAAATCTCGATGGGCGCGACGATGTTGTCGCCCACCGTGGCCATTTCCTTGGCGCGGTCGATGAGCGCCGTCGTGAAGGTGTCGGCCGATGAGATAGCCTCATCACTGGCCGCACCACCGGCACGCAGGATGCGCGTCGAGCTGGGGGCGACCACCGTGTTGAACCCGGTGTACTTGGGGCCGGAAACGTCCTGCGTCACGGTGTTGGCCGGCGTGTAGCCGCACACGTGGTTGAAAAATGTGCCTATCTTCATGGCCGTTCGTTAGGCGGCCACCGCCCTTGCGGGCTGCTGCGGATTTCTCCGCAGAGGAGACTATATCATCACCCTCTTGCGAGGGGCGGGGGGCTTCGGGCCACTTAGCCCTACGAGCTTGCGCTCTAGTCGTTGAACCTTCACTTGCGACGCCTATCCCTTACGAGTAGGCCGCCATTTCTGCGCTTGCCGAAGTTGCAGTTGAAACAGAGAATTTCGAGATCGTGCGGCATTCCGTAACGAAGGATTTTCTTGTAGAGCCCGGCGCCAGTTTGTCCATAAGGGTCGTTGGCGCGCTGCTCCCATCCATCGTTGTTTCGGTGGTCGAGAGTGAGAAACATCCACTCCGTTTCACCGCATGCCGCACATTCCCCGCCGTGCTTTGTAAAAACTTCAGAGCGAAGTTTTTCGTAGCGCACCCTTGACAGATCGTTGGCTTGCTTGCGTCGTTCCGGTGTCCACTTGGCTGCCGGGTCCGCTTGATAGCGCAATCTCGCTCGGGATAACCTTGCGGGCTTGTTTGCGGCGTAGTGTGCGTCAGTCCGTTTTCTATTGCAGACCTTGCATTCAAATCGCCGCGCACCAGTCCTCGGGTTGTAGACGGGAAACTTCTCTATCTCCTGTGTTTCTGCGCATTTCCGGCAAGTTCTGGTTTCCATTTCCCCTCGCAATGGTCGAAAGATCGATTTGCGAAGAATAATGTCACCAGAAACGCAGCTTTACAAGTGCTTGGCTGCTGATTGTCTTCGGCTTTACCCGGTCAGATGTCCCAGCAATTCACCCCGTTTAGAGTCCGCCGCATATTAGTTAACGGACTTGCGGTCCTTCCACCACTCCGCAAGGCTGTCGCGGCTGTCGCGGCGCAGGTTGAACGGAACGCGCTGCGCGTCGATGGTGTTCTCGCTCTCGGCGCCGACCGTCTGGCCAAGCTCGCTGATGACGAGCGAGTCAGAGTGGTAGGTCAGGGCACGAGCGTTGCCCTGGGCCGTCTGGCCACGTCCGAAGCCTTCACCACCCATGCGAGCACGGATGGAATAGGTGACGGTATCGCCCTTCCCGTTCGTCTTCGAGAAGTCCGTCTTGACCTGGATGATGGAGTTGGTGTCGTCGCCTTCGAGCTTCGCGATGTCGGAAGTCTCGCGCTCATAGGCTGCGGTTTCCTGCGACCACGTTTTGATCGCCATTGCGTCGTTGACAGCAAATGATGTGCTGGACATGGATATGGCCCTCGTTGCCGTTCCGGGTTCTGGGATGCACCGATGGACGTTGGTGCAAACGGAGCCGTAACGAGAGGCTCACCGGAACGGCCGATGACGGGGCCGGAAGTCCGCGCGCATTTTCGCTAAGCGCGAGAGCGGAACTGCGTTGCGTAGCAGGGTCACGACCGAAGCACTCAAACTCGCCTCGATGAATGGAGGCTTAACGTGATTTGCATAGGCAGTCAACGGGAGCGTGCCAAGTGCCTAGACTTTGCATCGCGTGCGGCGCCCTTAAAGGCCTAGTCTAGGCAAACGCCGCACGCCTAGACTAGGCGCGCTCACGCCAAGAAACACGGGAGAGATAGGCATTGCCTAGGCATTTACCTTGTGCCTAGGCAATGCACCAGATGTCTAGGCATTTGACATGATGCCTAGGCATGGCTCATATTGCCTATGCGATTCGCGAAATGCCTAGACAGGATGCCTAGACTATGCATGTCATCGGGGTACTCAACTCCAAGGGCGGATGCGGAAAAAGCACGCTGACGACGTGCCTCGCGGTGCGCGCATCGCAGGAGCGCCCGACTGCCGTCGTGGACCTGGACCCCCAGGGGAGCTATGTCGGCTGGTATGAACGCCGCGGTTCTCCTGACAACCCCATCCTGCTCATGGGCGAGGACCGCGCCAGCGACGCCATCGAGGCTTTGGAGCAAACGAGCCCATACAACTACGTGTTTATCGACGGCCCGACTAACGCCCTCGCCCTTACCGAGGACGCGATCAAGAGCGCAACACTCGTCATCATTCCGATGAAGGCCAGCCCGTTCGATCTAGACGCGGCACGCGACTGCATTGCACTCTGTCAGGAGTATTCGCGTCCGTTCCTGGTCGTCATCAACGATGTTGGCGCGCGTGACGTGAGGCTCGTCGAACAGGCTCAAGACATCCTCGGTAAGTGGAAGGTGCCCGTCGCCAAAATGGTGGTGCCCCACCGCGTGGCGTACATGAACGCCGTCACAACGGGCAAGACCGGCCCGGAGAAGGACAAGAAAGCCGCAGAGGACATTGACGCCCTGTGGGCTGAGATCAAGGCGGCAATCCGCAAGGCAACGCGATGAGCGACGCTGTTGATAGCTGGGCCGACCACTTTCCGGCGCTCCACGTGGCCCGCAAGACGGACCGGGCGCAGAGGGCCAAGCGCGAGCGCGCAGCCCAACGGACAGATAAGCAGCGCGACCGCAATGCTGTGCGTACTGCCCAGCTCAACTATCGCTGCTCCCCCGCACACAAGGACATGGCCATAGCGGTCAAGGACTTCCTCGGCTGCTCAGTTGCCGATGTGATGGAGGAAGCCTTGCAGATGTTCGCCGAGGCGAAGGGGTACAAGGGATGATCCGGCTGCTTTGCGGATTTGCTGGCGCCTGCGTTCTGATGGCTGTGGCTCATGTCACCATCATGAGCACTGGAGGCTACGGGGACACAACTGCTGTCATCACGCTGGCGCTCGCTGGCGCCGTGATCGTCGGCGCCTATGTGGCGGGCCGCAGCTCTGGGCCGATTGCGTTCTGCATCGTCGTCGCGCTTGTGGCTGGTGAGGCTTACGGGTTCTTCGCTACAGCGTCTTGGCACATGGAGCACGTAGCTAAGGCTGGCGCTCCAGTGCGTGAAGCTATGGGCCGCTATACCGAAGCCAAGGCGTGGCTTGACCGCCTTCAGGACGATGACCGTGTGAGGCGCGCAGAAACAGCACTAACCGAGGCACGTAAGGAAGCGGCAACCCAATCAACCGCAAAGGACTGCAAGAAAGGCTGCGTTGAGACGCTTGCAAAGACGGTAAGCGACGCGGCCGAAGCCGTGCGTGCCGCTCGCTCGTCGCTACAAGATGAGCAGGCTCTCGCCCGCAAGGCGTTGAACGAGGCACCGCGGCCTGGCGCAGAGAACGCACTTGCGGATCGTCTCGGCGTCGAGGCGTGGGAGCTGGACCTGCTGATGGCGGGGCTGCGGAGCTTCGCCTGCACGGTGATGGCTGGGGCGCTGCTGGCGTTCGCCGCGCATGGTGCGCGGAAAGCTCCAAGTCAGGATACGAAAGCTGCAAGTATCGTCAAGTTCGCTGCGGAACCGCTGCCGAAGACGCTCAATAGCGTCGTAACCGCTGCTCTGACGCCGCGCGCCGACGCCCCCAAGCTCGTTGCTATGCGTAGCGCCCGTGTCGAGGCGGATGCCTTTGCCAAGGCCAAGCTGCGGCCAGGTGCCGGCCGCCTGCCCCTCGGCCAAATCCGGGCCGCCTACCGCGCATGGTGCTCGGAGCAGGGCCTCGAACCGCTACCAGACGCCCAGATAGCGAAAGCCCTAAGCTCCCTGTTCGAGAGCGTAGGGCTGTTCCGTGACGGAGATGCAATCGTTGGAATCAAACTCGCATCATAGGAGAACGCAATGTCCACCCTGATATGGTTTCTTGCGTGCGCCGTCGTGTTCGGCTTCTGCGTCTATAACGTGTATCGCGACCAGGAGCGCGTCCGTCGAGAAAATGCGCTTCGCTGGCCACAGTCGCGCCCAGAGCCACTGTGGCCGGAGGACTTTGTGCTGCGGAACGGAAAGGCCGTACTGCGCGAACCTGACATGTGGCAGGTCTAGCCTCCTATAAGCCGGTTCCACCCGTCCACGCCGTGCTTGGCGACGTACGCTCTCTTCGTATTGAAATACTCGCCCTCCGGCATGGTCGCCAGCTTCTCGCGCGTGACCTGCTCGCCCACACCGTTGCCACCCGCGCCGCGCAGGCTGGTGGACGCCGCCTTGCCCGCGTTGATGCGCTCGACTTCCTCGCGCGCTGCCTTCTGCTCGGCCGTCTCGCCTCCACCTGCCGGCTTCGGGGCGTAGCCGATTTCCTTCGCCCAATCGTAAGCCTCGGACGCCCACGATTTCTTGGCGCCGCGGTTCTGATTGATGAAGGCGTGGATTTGCTTGACGGCCTCGGTCTTCGCTTCCTCTGGCGTCGCGCCAAACCGTACGGCGGCCTTCTCCAGCGCCGCTGAAACGTGCTGAAGCGCCGCGCTGAAGTCCGGCGTCTTGGCCGCGAATGCCTCGGCATCCGACTTGGCGTACTGCTGTAGGTCGCGGTTCTCAAGCCCCTGCTGCGTTGCGGTCGTCTTGCCTTCAATCTGCTCAAGGCGCTTCTGCAACTCACCAACGGTGTGTTCGAGGTAGGCATTGTGAGCAAAGAGGTCTTCGGCAGGGTCAACGCGCTTCGGCGCCTCCTTGGCGGGCGCGGCGGCAGCGGCCGGCGCCGTCGTGGCCTCGGCGTAGATGCTCAACCGCTCCTTGGCCTGAATGAGCTGCGTGCGGAGCTGCTCGGTCGTGCCCTTCAGCTCGCCGACTTCGCCCTTGACGCGCAGATAGGCGGACTTCGGAACGAACCGGCCCGTTTTGCTATCAATGGCCTTGCCGTCAGCGTTGATCGTGACCTCGCCCGGCTCCAGGTCGTCGTCACCCGGCTGGGCTGCGGCGGGTGGCTCGCCTTCGCCCGGCGCGGCGGCGGCATTCTGCTGCGCGGCCGGCGCCTCACTGGCGACCTTCTGTATCCACGAGCCCCTGCCGTTCTTGGCCTCGTAGTCGCTGCGCTGGCGGACGTAATCACCCTCACTCAGCGTGCCAACGTCCACCGGGGCGCTGGCCGGGGGCGGCGCGGCGCTCTCGGGAGCTGGAGCGGTTGCGGTCTGGCCTTCCATCACATTCCTCCATTCAGGCCCGCGGGCGGCACGAGGCCCCCAGGCGGCGCCATAGGCATCATCTGCGGTTGCATTTCGGGTTCGGGCTGCGGTGGCGGTGTCCCGAGCGGCGGCAGGGCGCGCAACACGTTGCCACCCGTCTGCCCCATGATGTCGTCATTGTCGGGCTCAGCCTTGGATGCTGCCGCGGCCTTCTTCTGCTGCTGACCGTGAAGCGTTATCAGCGGCTCCAGCTTCGCGACCTGCGCTTTGACCTGGGCTAGCGCCGCGTTGGCCATGTTGAGGATCGCGCTGGACCTGTCCTTGTCCACCGCCGCCTGCTCGCCGGCCAATGCCGTTTGCTGGTGCTGCTCTGCCATCGGGTCAGGTTTGGCAATGAGCGCCTTAAGGCCCTCAACCAACTTGGTCGGCAGGAACGGAACGTAGTCCAGGAGCATGGCGATAAACGGCGGGGTGAGCTTGTCCTGCACCGTGGGAAGAAGGATTTGCAGGCCCTGCCAAGCCTTCTCCTTCATGTTCGTTGAGGTCGGCGCGTCGTCGATAATCACGTCGAACTTGCCGAACAGCTCCTGCTTGATGAGCGGGAGCGCTTTGAACCCGTCGTCACCGTGGATGCGGATCAAGCGGCCGTCCGCGAAGAAGTTCTGAAGGAAGTACAACTTCACCCGGCCGCGCTGCTGTTCCCATAGCGTGAGGCTGTCGAACAGCGTGGCGAGGATGGTCATTGCCGCCTGCTTGCGCTGTGCCTCGAGCACGCCGGGCTGGTCCCTGTCGGCAAGGCCCATAAGCTCCAGGTTGATGCCCGTTGTGTCGCCGAATGCGTCGTTCGCGATCATCAGAAGCTGCGCGATGCCAGCGGTAACGCCGGCTCCAGGCTTCGCCATGATGCGACCCTTGGAGATTGCGCCGTCCTCGACCTCGGTGGCCACATCCGCCTTGGCATAGCTCTCCTTGAACTTGGAGGCGTCACTGACAGCCTTCGTCTCGAACAGAATGCCGCCCTTGGCCGTAGAGTTGATGATGTGCATGAGCTGGGAGAAGAACTTATTCGCCCAGACCTGGGGATCGCGCATCACCCGCACGAGGCCAAACCACACCCCTTCGGTGTCGTCGGGCTCCCCGGTCATGCAGTGGAACGTGAACTCCTTGGCCGGCGTCTTGGCCTGTCCGCCGAGCGGACCAACCTGGAGGATTTTCCCGCCGAGGAACGCCTGCTTGTAGACCTTGCGACGGAGCAGGGCGCCGGGGAGCTTGCCGCCAGACGCCTTATAGGCCGCGTCATAGTCGGCCATGCTCATGTCGATCATCTTCTCGGCCTGGGGGTTTGAGCCCAGCTCCGGGTTGATGGTCCTGTAATAGGGCTCGAACTCCCACCACTGAATGCGCACGATGGTGACTTCGCGCTTGCCCTCATAGGCCGAGGAATTGCCCTCGCGCTTTTCCTTCTGCTCCTTGGTCTTGCCGTTGCTGGCCGGCGTCTCAACCGTAGCCGCCCAATCAGCGCTCAGGTCGCAGTCGGGGATCACATAGTTTCCGTCTTCGTCCTTCTTGTCGGTCACGCCGGGGATGAGCGCGCGGGCCTCTGACAACAGCATCTTGCGCGCCTGCCACAGACGCTTGGCGTCCATAAGGTTCTGCTCGCGGGCGTTCCGGTCCCAGCCCATTTCGAGCGGGTCGCGGCGCTCCAGAAGGTATTTGCCCTGTGGGTCGTCGTCGAAGTCCATAGTGCTTTCGCCCCAGCCCATGCCGCAAATGAGCATGTCGCGGAAGGCGCGGGACTTCTTGCGCAGCGCGTTGCACTGTGCGTCCATCCACTCAGCACCCTGGGAGGCCATCTCGTTGGCCTTGACCTCTCCTGGTTGGGTAGGGTCGCTGGCGATGTACGTCGTCTGCTGGCGGTTGTTGACCTCGATACCGCAAACGGCGCGGATGAACTTGAGCGTCTTGTTGAACGTGACGGGCGGGCGCTTCTCGCGCTTCAGCTTAGCCGTGTCTTCTGGCGTCCACTGGCCAGGGCCGGCGACGAACTGGAATTCCTGCTTCGCGTTGATGCGCCAGGCGTTCGAGTGCTCGATGTCCGCTGTGACCTGCTCTTGCAGAACCTCGAACAGAGCTTCATCGTCTCGGCGGGCCTTCTCCTGCGCGTCAGGGTCGCTCGTGGCGTCAGGCTGCATGTCAGTCACGCCCCCGCTTGATCTCGTGCAGCGTTGCGGCCTTGGCGTTGATGGCACGCTTCGAGAACTCGACGGTGATCTTCTGAAGATCAACATCCATGATGTCTGCCACTTCACGCAGAACGGCCGCCGTGCCCTCGTGTGCGAGGCTAGCGGCCTGCGCGCGGAACCCGCCAACGTACTTCTCAAGGGCCTGCTTCATGCCCAGCATGATGAGCAAGTCCTTGTCGAGTTTGTTGATATCGACCTCAACAAACGCGCCGCTGCCATCTGAAACATTGCCCATCTGGCGCCCTAGTGTCCTGCCCTGTCCCATTAGCGTGTCGCTCCCTGATTGCCCGCGCGCCAGACGCACTGCGGTTCACGACGCACAATCAACAGGCCCCAACCCGCCCACTCCATGGTCACGCGCGACGTGCCGCACTGCATGCGCGGGTCGGTCGATGACCCAACCGCGCCGTAGACAGCCAGGAGGAATGTGAGCGCCGGGGCCATGGCCTACCAGTTACCCCCGAGGATCGCGGTCGCCGTGGTGTTCGTGCTCATGATCTTGCTGGCCTCGACGTACATCCACTGGCCGACAACTGGGGCCGTGATCGTGACCGTGGCGCCGGAACCGTCCACGATGGCCACATTGCCGGCGCCGCCGATGTAGATGGCGTCGAGCGGAGGGCTATAGACGGTGCTGTCGCTCTTGGTGATAGCGGTGATCTTGCGCAGCGGCTCAATGGCCGCGAAATTGCCGTTCCGTGCCATGTCGTGCTCCTATGCTGCTGCCCAGCTTGTGCCGTCGTCTTCGTAGTCGCGTGCGCGATGTGGATTGATGCGGGGGTAAATCCCAGCGGCTAGCGTCAGCAGGAAGGCGTCAGCTAAATTCGGGGATTGGACACCTCTGCGTTTCATGTCGGACTTGCTCTCGACCTTGCGCTTACCGAGCATCGTGTAGTCGTAGGTTGGCGCGCTCAGCTCACCCATCAGCTTCTCAATGAGCTTGGCGTTCTCGGGATGAGCGATAAGCGGAGCGAAGCGGCAGTCCATGGCTTGGAACCACGCAAGGCCGCGGAACCACAGCTCGTCGCGCAGACGGTGCTCCGTCTCGCTGATTGCCGCGGCTTCCGCCACGTTGACGCCGCGCGTGATCTCGCGGACGGGGGAGCCAGGCAACCGCATGTGATCGTAGCAGCTCGCGCCGACGCCGATCACGTCCACCGCGATCTCTTTGGGCCGGTCATTCAGCGGCAGCTCATTGTAGAGCGCAATGACGCGGCCGGCGAGCTGGGGGCCGTCAAGGCCGTGCCATTCGCGGATAAGGTCGGACAACAGCACGTTGCCCTCGCGGGCCACGAGCGCGGACGGATCATCGCCGAAGCGGCCAGGGTCCACACCCCACACCGGCCACACGTTCGCCTTCGCGACCTCGCGGCGCTGCGCAGCCTCAACCAGCGACAGCGGAATGACCGTGTCATCGTCCTTGTCGGGGAACTCGCCCAGCACGCGGACGCGGTACTTGTTCGAGCCTCTGCCGTAGAGGTCGATAATATCCTGTATGTGCCCACGGGCGCGTGGCACGTCCTCTGAGCTGACAGTCATGCAGCGCCAGCGGTGACGCATCTTGGTCTGCGTCGCGTGGAAGAACCCGGTGCGGCGCGTGGGGTTCCCCACAGCAACGGCCATAGCACCAGGCGTGGACAGCGTGCCCGCGCCAGCCTCGATTGTTTCCTCGGGGATGCCGGATGCTTCCTCGAAGATCGCGAGTACCGTCTCTGCGTGGATGCCCTGCAACGCTTCCGGCCGGTTCTTCGAGGCCGTGCGGCGGACGGCAAACGCCTCTTCCGGGGCGCACTTGATGACGATCTTCTCGCCCTGCCACTCAAGCTCGGACCGCAGCGGCTCCGGTAGCTTGCCCATCCACTTGGATAGCTCAGGCCAGAGGCCGTCGCGGAGCTGGTCCTGCGAGTTGGCGACGACGGGGATTTTCGTGTCTGGGCCGGCGCACAGCAGCGCGAACAGGATGAGAATAGAGAGGTAACAAGTCTTCCCGACACCATGACCGCTCTTGATCGAAAGGCGTCCCTGCTCAATGAACCTCTTACGCCAAGCGTCGGAGAACTCGTTGAGGGCTTTGACCTGCCAGGGCACGAGCTGCGGGGCGCGCGTTGTGTTCTCGTCTTCCGGCATCAGAAAGCCCAGCACGCCAGTAGCGAACAGCAGGGCGTCGCCGTTCTCAGCGGCTTCAGCCCATGCAGTCTGCCACTTGGCGAGCGGGGCGTTCATGGCGAGGCCGGCGCCCCCGTGCTCGGGTCATGCGCCTTGGCCTTGCCGCGGTTTGCCATCTCAGCCCACAGCGCCTTGAAGCCAACCTCGCCGCTGTGCTCAAGCTCCTGCTTGTCGCGCCACTCGTCCTTCTTGCGGTTCTTCAGCCAGAAGATGCAGGCGGTGGTGTCGGGGGCCACTCTCTCGCGATAGCGCACAACCTGCGGCATACTGCCAACACCCTTTGACGAGATGATCTTGACCGCGTCCATCTCGAAGCCCACGGCGCGCTGGAATAGGCTGCGTTCCACACGCGCATCTGCAACTTCTTTCCCGGCTTTTAAGGCATGCAAAAACTCGGGATGTGCAACTGCCCAATATGAGATGGTCCGCACCGCAACATCGAAGAAATCAGCAAGCTCGGCGTCCGTCGCTCCGAGCTTGCACAACTTCTCTGCCTGCTCGGCGAACTCAGGTTGGTACTTGCTCGGACGCCCTTGGCGGATAGTGTACGCGTCAAGTTCGCGTGCCGCGGCGCACAGGGCTTCTAAGGCGTCCTCGCCGTCGGAGACGCCTTGCTCTACCTCGGCCTCTACTGTCTCTGCGCCCGGCTTAGGTTTGGCTGTGCGCTTACGTTTACGCTTGGTCTCGGCCGTGGGCTCCGCAAATGGGTCGGCGCCGCGCGCGCGCGCCTCGGCTCTATCTGCCGCACGCCTCGCTTCCTCTGGCGTCATCGGGGCGCGCGTCATGCCTATGCCACCTCACCCGGCGTCAGGCCCATGATGTCAGCCCACCCCGCCGCGCGCCCTAGCCACCTATGCAACTCGGTGTGCTTCATCCCCACGCGCACAGGCAAATCCCTGAACGCCCCGTTGACGATGAACACGAGGCCGGCGCCCTTGGGCATCCAGCGGTAGGACGTGGGCTTGTAGCCCATGCGGCCAAGCTCTTGCTCAACGCTGGCGATGAATGTTTCCCGCTTCATGCGCCTAGCTGATCTGCAAAACGCTGAGACGGCTTCCAGGACCGAACGCGAGCGTCTGCTTGCCCTCCAGCGTCGGGCTGCTGGCGTCTGCATCACGAAGCGTAGCGTTGGCGTGTGTGACCTCGTAGGCGACGATAGAGCCCGGCGCGACTTCAACCCGGATGCACGTCGTTCCGGACGGCGCGTTCGCTGCGTCCGAAGCAACAGCGGCTCCGGTGTCCGCCGTGAGCGCCTGGCGGCCAAGGTACGGCTGCTTCAGCAAGACGAATGCCGCGTCGCTGGTCTGGAGGTTCTGGTTTGCAACCGGGACGCTGACAACGCCGGCATGTGCGAAAATCTTGACGGAAGCCGTCATGGCCTAAAGCTCCGGGTCTATGCGGGCCAGCGCGTCAAGCGCGCCGACCATGCGAAGGATGCCGCCGTCAATGGGCGGTGAGGTGGGGTTGGCGATGATCTGGGCAAGCGCGTTCTTCTGCCGGCTGATGCACTCGGCGAGTTGAGCCGCCGTCACACGCAGAGAAATACGGCCTGAGACCACCTCGGAAGGCGCTTCAACCCGTTGAATGGACTCATTAAGTACCGCGTGAGCCGTGTTCGCCGGCTCTCTCGTCTTGCGCTGCGCCATGTGTATGCGTCCTAGCGACGACGCACTTTATGCCATGGAAATCATCAACTTGCAAGCGCGGGCTCAGAAATTGCATTATGGGGCTGGAACGAACAGGAATTACCTGTGGTCCTAGCCGGCCTTGTTAGCGACCGCGCGCCGGTATCGATCAAATACGTATGTGCCGTCGTAGCCAGAAATGAACTCCTGGCGGCGTTCGACCGGCTCCCACCACACCACGTCCCCGGTGTCGCTCAGTCGGACAGGGTGCCACGCGAACCACGGCCGCCATTGCTCCAAACGGCGAATGCGTTCGGCCTGCTTCTGTGCGTCCACAAGTTTCATCACCCAGCCTTGTTCCCTGCCACGACGTGAAGCCCTGGCTTAGTCCCAGCCGGAAGCGACCCGTCCTTGATCCACCTGAAGATCGCGTCCAGCAGCTCGACGTGGCCTGATGCCGCGACAGGCTCCATCGTCGAGTAGTCTCTGGCCAGCTTCTCCCTGAGCTTCCTGTCTGTGGAGCGGGGGGATGAGCGTGTCTTTGTCGGCTGCTTACGAGCGGTCATCTGTCCCGAGCCCTTGCAGTTGGTAAGTCAGCAGGAAGCAAATACAACACGCGCAATGAGCTAGATGCGACAACCCCGTCTCCGGGTCACGATCCTCGCCCCTTGCGAACGCGAACAGGTGGCGGAACGCTGCCCCTATGAGCCGGCTCCACGCCATGCCCATCAGCCAATTTTTGGCCCCGTATTTTGCTGCGCCGTGGGTCAGAACCTTCCCGACTTCCTCCAGTGCGGCGAACGGAAGAAGGTCTAGGCGCACCTTCTCCTGATCGTCCTTGCGCCCTTCGCCGAGCGCCTTTTCCTGCTTGCGCGCCATGTGCTGCCCTCATTGCGTTCAGGACTTCAGCGCCCTGCTTCAGGCTGCCGAACATCAACACGCGGTCCTCCGGTGCTGCGTTCGGATCAATGATCGCCATAACGGCTGGGAAGCGATTGCCCTCGTGGAACCCGTTCACCAGAGCGTGCGCGTCGTATTCCTTGTAGCCGCGCACGCGAACGAGCCACGGGTTATGCCCACCAGGCAGCTCGATCTGCTGCAAGCCGCCGTAGTGGATATGGCCCGCCGCCAGGATGTGGGCGCCCTCTTGGTGCCAAATGCTTTCACGCAATGGGCCGTGCGTCGTGGAGTAGATGCTGCGCCCCTTGAAGTCGTGAGCAAGGCTGGCGCGGCATGTTGCGCCGTTCGGGAACACAAATTCGATCTTGGCGGCCCACTCGTGAACCGGGATCGTCACCTTGGCTGCGGCGCACATGCGCCGGATGATCTCGCCACCCTCGTTCCATTCGTCATGGTTGCCGATCAGGACAGCAGCCCAACGGACACCTGCATTGAGCAGGAACCATTCCGCCATCTGGCGCGCTGAAGTCTGTGAGGTTTCCTGGTTGCCGAACAGGCGGGCCAAGCGCCCCACCCAGTTGTTCGTTGTGTCCCCGATGTTGACCGCATACAGCCCGTCCGTAGCCTTCAGAATGTCTATGTCAGACATCAGGCGAGGAAGGTTGCAGCCGTCATCGTCAATGTGGGGATCGCCGAGCAGCGCAAGGCCGAAAGGCTTGTTCTCCGTAACCTTGACCTGCTGCCAGTGCGCGGCCTCGTGGTGTGCCCGCTTCCGCTGGTAGTGCTCCATGCGGCGCGACAGGAGCCTGTCAATGGGTTCGTTCTGGTCGGGGAGCTGCGGAAATTCGAGAATTGCGGCCGTATGCCCGCTGCGGCGCTGCTCTGCATCTAGCCGGCTCTTGAACGTGCTTACGGGCAGATTGAGCGCACGGGCCGCCGCCGCCTTGGTCCCGTGCTCAGCTAGCGCCTGATGGGCCTGCATGTTCCCGTTCGGGAGCTTGACGCGGTACAATCCGATTTCTAGGCATAATGTTCCCGAGCGGGAACAAAAAACGACTTCATTGCCAACCACTTAAGCGCATAAGCTACTAGATTGGACGAACGCAGTCAAGGAACGGCCGGGAATTGCTGCACATTTCTCGACACGAGCCTCGTGAATTTCGTCAATCTGCTGCTCGATCCTCTCGATGCAGAATGCGATCTCCGGTCGCCGCATGGCGTACCGCCTGAAATAGTCAACCTGCTTCTCGACGTAATCGCTGTGGTGGTCCTCCCTGCCGACTGCTCGTGTCGCCGTGTGATAGCTCGCCGTAGTGTGCCGGCGTATCAGCATAATGGCGCAGATACGGGCAGCGTATGCCGGATCAGCGAACTGCCTCACAGGCGCGCGAGCATGTTTGCCGCACGCGGCGGCCATAGCCTCGGGGCTTACGCCCCACGCTTCGGAGACGAGCTGCGTGATTTCCTCTGGCTTGATTGCTGACACTTGGCGTTCTCTCGTTCTGTGGCTTCGGCTATCGCTTGTTCGAGGTCGATCTGTACTGGCTCGCGCCAGGGTGGCGGCCTGCCGCGCAACCGCGCAATGAAGGTGCTCACACGCTTCACGCGGCTATCTCCGCTGCCTCATGCACAGCCGCCCGCATGGCGCTACGCAGGGTTGGGAACGTGTTTCTGCTGATGCGACCACCAACCCGTGCCCAACACGTCGGGCCACCAGGGATGCGCCCAGCAGCGCGCTGGCCGTCATGGGAAATCCACTCGTAGTGGTCGCCATCCACCCAGTAGCAGCGGAAGGTGGTTTCCATGACGGTGAACGTCTGGCCATTGGGGATCATGGATGCGCCTCACGCTCCACTGCGCGCAGTACGCGGCGAACCTTGTCGTCAGTTAGACGCTCCCGGCGTTGCTCTGGCGTCTCGGCGGCCCGGCTCGCCGCTACCCACTTCGCTGCCCGCGCGATGCACGCATCACGGTATGATTGGTCCGCCTCGTAACGGCGCTTGTGGTAGGCACGCCAGTAGGCGCAACGGTCCCCGCTCTGCCTGCGTCCAGGCCGGTGCCCTGTCGCGACGGAGCGCGCAAGCATCTCGCGGGCGGATTGAGACCACTCGCGTCGGCGCATGAGGGACTGGTAGCGCTCCAGGCTCATTCGGCGGCCTCACGCAAGGGCATGGCTGACGCCGCCATCCTGGCGCGAATGGCCGCACGGTCGCGCTCGTACATGCGGGCCTCGCCGTCGCGGATGAAAGCATTAAGCTCAGCTTGGCGCTCGGCATCGGTCTTGTGCTGGCCTTGCTCGATGAGCGCGGCGCGCTTGCTGATGCCAATAACGGGCACCCGGTGCGCGTTGCGGGAAAACTCGGCCGCTATGGCTGCAACGCGTGCTCGCGCGCCTTTCTCGGTCGGAGGTGGAGGGTCCACGAAATTCGGCGACTGGAACACCGGACGCGGCATCGCGTCTTCAATGGCCTCAAGGCACTTCGCGACAGTGGGCCATCCTGGGTAACGGTGCGTGCGCCGAAGCTGTTCGACGCCGGCCTTGAGCGCGGCCTCGCTGCAACCCTTCAGAGCATCGGCGTACTCGGCGTAAAACAGCTTGATATCGGTCGTCTTCGGCTCGCCGAAGATGATGGCGAGACGCTCCAAAAAGTGCGTGTAGACATGGGTATGGTTCATTGCGCAGCCGCCCCCTTCGCGGCCTCTGCCGCGCGAGCGGCTGCGAAGATGTCGGATGACTGAGATTTGGCTGGCGTGTGTGCCCCGTTGCCATAACCGCCATCGTGCAGGCGGCTGAAGCTCGACGCTTGGCACATGAATTCGAGGTCAGCGCGCCATCCGCGGTCGTTGCGGCCTTGGCAGTAAGCGGACTTCTCCAGGTTCGCGAGCGCCTGCGACCAGCCGTCTAGGCCGTAGTCCTTCAGCCTCGCGATGATCTTGCGCTGGCGGTCCTTGGTGAGCTTGGCCGCCTGGGGGAGCCCACAGCGTAACGCTACTGCATTGTAGGCGTCGAAAGCCTTTAGGGCGTCTGTTGGTGTGGGCTTTCCCCCTTCAGGGGGTAAGGGGGTATTACTACCAACAGTATTCGTTCCCTCTATAGTATTAGTCTCGGACGTGTTTTGCGGCGACGGCGCGTCCGGCGCCGGCAAATCCGTCTGCGGTGGGACCGTGGACGGCTTTTCAGGGCACGGTGAAGCGCCGTCCTGTGAAACATTTTCTATTGTGCCGGGTGTATCTGTGAACAGATAGATGCAAGTGCCGAACGTGGCGCGATTTTCTCGGCTCTGCGAGCGGGCACAGTAGTTGTGATCTATCAACTCACGGAGGATCGCCCGCGCTTTATCGCGACCGACACAGGCTAAGCCGCTAAGCCACTCGGGCGTGATCTCCCAATCTTCCGGGTAGCTCATAATAAGCGAGAGAGCGCCGCGCGCCTCAATCGACAAGCGCGTGTCGCGAAGCATCGCGTTGGCGATCTGCGCAAAGTGCGTAGTGCGTCGAGCGACGCGGTAGATCGTCTTTTCGCCCATGGGGGCCAGCCGTCCACAGCTATGCAGGACGGGCCATTGACGAGGGCTGCGAAGCAGCGTACCTCAATCAGCACGTTCCGCGTTTCAAGTGAGCATGTCTCACGCACATCCCCCGAAAATGATCCTTAGCTGCCAGGCCGGGATCGAGAACCAAGGCCCATCGAGCGAAACCGCTCCTTGGGCCTTCTCATTTTTGGGGTGACGAAACCAACTCAACCAATACTGCGCAACACGGTCTTGGACCAACGTCCTCCGTTACCGTGAGTCTCGGGACGCTGACGCAACCCATCAACAACTTGTCCCCAGACTAGAAAGGGGCCGCCCGATGTTACGCAGGCGGCCCAAGTCCAGCGAGGAAGCGCCCAAGGTGGGCTGGTGCCATCAGCGGCACCGTGAATGCTCGGCACACCGGGCATGCAGGGCGGACCCCACATCGCGCGTCCAGGACCGGCAGTCGTTGGTGGCTTGGGCTCCTGATCCCCACCCAAACAACCGCGTCTCTGCCGACAGGCCAAGCAATTCACGCTACCGCCGTTACGCACGTTCACTTGCGGGCGACGCTAACTTGCAGCAACCGCAGGTAGCGCGACTCATGTCAGCTCTGGGGAAGCGCGAGACAAACGCTAACGACGCTTACGCAACACGGTTGGAGAGAAACGGGTGGTCACGTACCGGACCCACGCTGACCCCAAAAACACGCGGATCAACATCGAGCCCGTCATCATCGAGCTTTGCAGCCATCCGATAGTGCCAGCCGGGCGGGATGTACTCCCGCTCGATCCAGTTGGAGACGGCCGATGGTTTCACGTTGCACCAACGGGCCATTGCCGCATTGCCACCGAATGCCTTTACGACATCGGGGACTGAGCGTAAGAGTTTGCGTCGGTTTGCCATGCGATTATTATTCACACAGTGTGACGTACTGTCAAGTCCCGTCGCGTGAATAGCTTTTCACGCCCCGCGGCTTAAACAATTCACGTCATGCGATTCGAGAAAGAAGACCGGTCCGTGGATGCTATTGCAACCCGACTGAGACTCATCCGCCAAGTGGCCGGGCTAACTCAGGCAGAGTTCGCCGAGCGTGCAAGCTTGGCGCGAAATTCCTACAACCAGTATGAGAAGGGCAAAAGGCGCCCGAGTATCGACCATGCAATCGCATTGGTTGAAACCTATGATCTGACCCTCGACTGGATTTACCTCGGAGACCCCTCCGGGCTAAGATACGAGGACGCCGACGCAATCAAGGCGTTACAGCAAGCGCGCCCCTCCACTCGTCGCCGTTAGGGCGACCGCGGTCAATCCCCAAACTGTGACAGTTTATCACCGTCCACACATAAGTCCCTGCGCGCCGATTTTACAACAATCGTCGCGTTGCGTGAACTTTTGTGCTTGACGGGTTCACAGACTGTGACGTATATTCTAAATCGTTGAGGGCAATGAACGGGGTAACCGGGGCGGCTCTTAATCTCTCGGAGCCGCCCCGGTTAAACACCAGAAGCCCAACAGGGAACGGCGTCGATCTCAGCTTGTATCGAATGGAGAACGACGATGGACGGAATGACAGAGGAAGAAACCCGCGAATTCCTGCGGGGGTACTACACGGCAAGCCGCAACGAGCCGCGAGACGCAATCGCCACACCCGCCTGGAAGGACGGCTACGACTTCCGCCTCCAGGTCATGGCAGAGAAAAACGAGCTGACGCTATGCAAAACGCTGCACTAGCCACGGACCTGAAGGGGATGGCCTGGGAAGCCCTCATGGCTGCTTCCTTAGCCGACTACAAAGCGGAACTCGCCAAGCGCCAGCCGCGCCCCAGCAACCGCTACAGCCGCGCCGTAGCGCTCGGCAAGCTTGGTTTTCTCACTTCCGCGCAGATCGCCGATCATTCGCGCTTTGGTCGCCGTGACGTTCTGGTCAGCATGGAGCGTGCACTCAAGCGAGAGATCAAGAAGCGGGATGCTCGTGCCTGGAATTACAACCGCAATCGGCACCAGCACCTGATCGACACCCACAAGCGCGAGTTGGCTGCATACGAGGCCGTTGCTGATGTTACCTGGAGGGCCGCGGCATGACCGCTCTGCAAACCAGCGCCACTGAGTTGGCCGACCTCGTGCGCAAGAACATCAGCCGGATGCCTGAGGATATGTGGTGCAGCGCGCTACGGCTCTGCACTGATGTCTACTGTGACATCTACGTAGAGGCGAAGGGTGCGGGCTCTACAGGAGCACCGTTACCTCCTCCCCCGCCCCCAGGTCAGAGCGGGCGTTGGCTCCCGCGCATCATCGACGGAGGGCTCTGTGTTCGAGGGTGAAGATATACCTTTCGACATCGATCCAGAGGATCGCGCGCCGGCCGACCTGACGAGCTGGCCGCGCACGTTGGAGATTATTGCGGGCGTTGCTGCTGGTTCTGCGCTGCTCGCGCTGGCCGCTTACTATTTCGTGCGGTAGCGACATGGCGAGACAAAGCCCAGACATGACCGGACAGACATTCAATAGGTGGACGGTCCTCGAACGTACGCTGCCGAAGCGTGGAAGCGTCGCGTACGTATGTCGGTGCACGTGTGGAGTGGAGCGCGTGGTTGTCGGAACGGACCTCCGTACCGGACACTCGCAGTCGTGCGGCTGTCGCCAGAGGGGCGGCGACTGGGCCTCCCGCAAGACGCATGGCCGAACCAAGACTACCGAATACACGATTTGGCAGCAGATGCGTTCGCGGTGTGGTCATCCGGGAAGCACCAGCTTTCACAACTACGGCGGGCGAGGCATCGCCGTATGCGACCGATGGCATAAGTTCGAGAACTTCTATGCGGACATGGGCGACCGCCCAAGCAAGGGGCATTCGCTCGACCGTATCAACAACGACGGCCATTACGAGCCCAGTAACTGCCGTTGGGCAACGCGGCGTGAGCAAGGCGCTAACATTAGAAAGAACAGGGTTTTGGCGCTCAGTGGCGTCGAGAAGCCGTTAGCTGCGTGGGCCGCCGACCTAAGTATGCACCCCATGACACTTGCTACTCGTCTTGACCGCTGGGGATGGACCGTCGAGAGGGCTCTCACGACGCCCGTACAACCACGACATGCGTAAGCCTACGCCCCTGAGTGACCAGCTTTCCTGGTGGCGGAACGCCATCGCGACCGGCGATAACGGCATCACGGACGACGTACCACGATGCGGCTGGTTCAAGACGAGGACAAGAGCATGGAGTCGCGAGTGGAACCCCGCGCGGATTTGGCTGCACCAGCCAATCGACTGGGAAACGGGCGAACTGACGGCCCCCGAAACGTTCGTGCTGCAAATCGCAGACAAGCTGTGGACGGATCAAGCCGAGATCGAGGAACGGTGGATGCGCCTTCGGGCGACGACGCCGGACGAATGGAAGTGGCTGACCGCACGTCTCGCTCTTCACCATGGGACGAGTCCGCCAACATTCGAGTCCGCCTACTGAGGGCTCAGTCCCAGGTTGAGCGACTGGAGAAGGACGCCACGATCAAGGGTAAGTCCAAGGCGACCGGCGCAGAATTCTCCTACAAGGGAATTACTGCCGAGCAGATCGTCTCAAAGGCCAAGGACGTGCTGATTGCCAACGGCATCCTCTACACGACTGAATGCCTTGAGCAGCGCACCGTCAGCGGCAACAAGACGGCTGTCTACATGCGCGGGTACTTCGAGAACGTGGACAATCCGGCTGACGTTCTGATCCGCCACGCTTGGGGCGAGGGCACGGACGATGCCGACAAGGGCACGGCCAAGGCCACGACCAACGCCAACAAGATTTTGCTCGCCCGAACGCTCAACATGAGCACGACCGAATATGAGGGCGTTGACATCGTGAACCACGAGCCAGAGACGCGGCCGGCAGCGGTGCGCCAAGCGGAGGCGCTGAGCGATGCAGCGGTGAAATCGTGGGCTGATACCTACCGCACGGCGCTCGACGGGTGTGCAACGCTACAGCAGCTTCGCCGGGTGCGCGAAGAGAACGCCAACATGATGAAGAACCCCGGCGTGCCGATGGTCACGAAAGATTACTTCATCGACAAGATCACAGCCCTTGAAGGCGTGCTTGAGGACGATTCTCCGCGTACGACACAACCGCCCCGTGGCGGTCCTAGGAACCGGATTGCGGCCACCCATGACGGTGGCTCAGCATGAACGCTCCCACCCGCCTCATAGCAGACAACGAACTGGACAAGGCACTGGCCTGGCTCCGAGACAACGCCCGCACCATCGGTGACGCCAAGGCGGAAACCATCCGCGCCGGCCACATGGTGAAGCATGTGAAAGCGCTCGTGATGAAGATGCACAACGAACTGCCGGTGAGCGCACAGGAACGCGAAGCGTACGCATCGGAGCAGTACCTTGCGGCTCTTGAGGCTGACGCCAAAGCGGCGGGAGAGTTTCAGAAGCTCCAAGCGCTGCGCGAGGCGGCTGCAATGAAGATCGACGCTTGGCGCACGGAGCAGAGCAACTTCAGGGCGATGAAAGTCTAGCCATGGCTAACCAGGAGGAGGATCGCAACCCTTTCGACGTGACGCCACGGAAGCCCCTGACGACGCTTCAACGTGCTCGTCTGTTCGCGGATCACAAAGGCGTTTGCTGCATCTGCGGCCACCAGATAGGCGCTCACCAGCGCTGGATAGACGAGCATATCCTACCCCTGTCGCAGGGCGGCTCCAACGACATTAGCAACCGCGGGCCAGCTCACGAGCATTGCGCCAGAGAGAAGACGAAACAGGACGCTGCGGACCTTTCGACGATCCGCAACGGATACGCCAATCGCGTTGGCGCCAAGCGCGCCAAATACCCGATGCCTGGAAGCAGGAACCACCCGAGCGGTCTACGTAAGAAGATGAACGGACAGGTGACAAAATGGACGTGAAGCCAATGTCTGAGACAGTCGTAGAGACAGAGCATACGCCGGGAGATTTGGAAGCGCGCGTCAGAAAGATGGCGCACAGCCTACCGCCGAGCGACATCGGATCAACGAGGTCTATTCAGGCCATAACAGCGTTCGTCACTGCTGAACAGCGCGACCTTGTCGAGGCGCTCTACGCAATCGAGATTCAATTCCCCTACAGCGACGCCGTGCTTCAAGACGTGGCCGACGGCAAACGCGAGATGCCGAACGTATCCAAGCACTGGGCACAGAAAATACTTGCTGCTCGCGCCGCTCTCTCCAAGGCCAAGGGAGGGACTAATGGGTGAGGATTTAATGGGGTTGACGCCAGCGCCGCTGATGGGCGGCTCGGCTGCGCTGCGCGCGCTCGACGTTTTTTCCTGCATCGGATGTCACGCCATTGGCTTCGAGCGCGCCGGCATCCGTCCCGTAGCCTTCTGTGAAATCAACCCGTGGCGTCAGTCGCGCCTTCATGAGCGTTGGCCGGAGACACCGATCTATGACGACATCCATGGCAGCATCCCTGTTCGAGCCGACATCATCATCGGCGGGCCACCTTGCCAGCGAACCAGCGTCGCCAGCGCCATCCACGGATACCGCACCGGAGAAAGCCTATGGCCACGCATGCTCGCGCGCGGGATCGACGCCGAGGCAGAATGGTTTGTCGTGGAGCAGCCCCCCGGCAACACGGAATGGGAAGACACCGTATCGGACGATCTGGCGCGACATGGATATCACGTCGCTCGGGTTGAGTACGGCGCTAGCGATGTTGGCGCACCGTATCCGCGCCGGAGAGTGTACCTTATGGCCTGCACCAGCCTGTCGCGACTGGAGGTCGCCTGGTCTGCGGTGCCATCCGAGATTGCTTATGTCGCGCGGTCAGCAGATGCCAGAGCTGATTGGGACACGGGCGTCCTCTGCTCTCTACCTGTGGCAGCTCGGGATGCCGGCGAAATGGATCGCGGTCCACGTAGTCGCGAACGCCGGCAGTGGATCGAAGCGTTAGGCGACAGCAACCCGCCGCACATGGCCGAGGTGATCGGCAGGGCCATTCTCCACGCATCGGCGACTGCCGATAGCCCCAGCGGGGATGTGTGATGCCGCAACACTATGAGCACCTAGAGGCGCTTAGGTTTCGCCCAATATTCGAGGGTCGGAACGTCCGTGTCATCTGTCCCGATCAACACGTTGAAGTCCTGCAATGGGCGGGCTCGATGTGGAGTGTCGTCGGGCGCTACGACCGTATGAGCGATGACTACGCATTCACCAACGCTCGCGAGCATGCCGAGCGCCTGGATAAGAGGATCAACGAGCCGCGCGGCTTGAGCGCAGGCGTCGAGCCCGATGGCGAGGCGCCGTCAACAACATCATCCGCAGTGGCGTCAACTCAAGATACCGCCAAGGCCAAAGCCTCTACAGGAGGCGGACAGCCATGACCACCCAAGCACAGGAGGACGGGGAGCGCCTCATCATGCCGTCGATCAAGAATGGGGTGACGGCTCAGCCCCAGGGGCTTTCGCCTGCGCTGCGCGCGCAGGAAGTTGAGGCGCTTGCGAAGTTCGCGCGCTCGATAATTGCCGACTACTGCTGGGGCTACAGCACCGAGCCAGATGGTGGCGACGTGCAGGAACTCGCCGAGCGTCTTGGTCTGATCGAGCCGCACATCGCGACCGCAGAGGACGCGGAAGGGCAAGCCGACTTCGGGCCCGGCGACACCATCTACAAATTTTCTGGCTGGCTTCAGCCCGAACCCCTCACCCCAACATCTAAGGAGGGGGAGTAGATGGTCATTCGAGATCGTTCTGGAAAATTTCAAACCGTGCGTCCGTGCAACTGCGGGAGCACAGACATCGGCTTCTATTACTCCATGCACGATGGCGAGCCCTACCAAACAGCGGTGCAGTGCGAGCAGTGCCGGGATATCGGGCCGTATGCTGGCGGACAAAATGAAGAGGAAGCGGCACGGCTGTGGAATGAGGCCATCAGATGATGCGGACAATTTGCCGGGCAGCCGTGACGTTCTGGTGCTCGTTCTGCAAGCAGACAAGCGTTGCCGACATGAACGATGACGGCACCTATACATGCCCGCTGTGCGGGAAATGAACCGGACAGGAACGCGGACAAATGGAAACGGCAAAGCAAGCCATACGCGACTTTCTCAAGGCCGTTGACGGCGGGTTTCTCGGAAGAATGCCGGACGGGTTCAACAACAGTTCGTTCGTTATTGATCTGCGCGTCCAGGCAAATGCGGAGACATTTGCCTGCGAAAGCTGTTGCGGTGTTGGCTGGATGAACACCCCTGGCGATCCGGCAGACCCGCGCGATTGTCCGGTTTGTCGTGGGACTGGCATGCGTCCCGTCAGTGTTGAGGATCAGCGCAAATACGGGGTTATCAGGTGATGGCAGAGCTATCTTGGGTCAACGAAATACACCCCGCCAAGAGCGCAGACGGCAACGCCCATTTCTCCATCACCTGGGAGCAATGGAATGGGCTTCGATCCTTGGCGGGGCTCAAGCGACATCCCGAGCCAAAACAGCCGACGCTGCCTGAGACGGGATGGGTCATCGAAGGGGCTTGGTCGTCGCCTGGAGTACCAGAGTATTGGTGCGGGTCTTCGCTCTGGTCAGCCGACCACATGTCAGCGCTCCGGTTTGCCCGCGAGATCGATGCCCAACGCGCAGCCGAGATGATGCACGCGGGGATGAACGTCAGGATCACAGAACACATGTGGTCAGCGCTATGAAATGCGAGGTTTGCGGTCGGTCGCCCAGAGAAGGCATTGACCTATACCGCGTCAATCCGAAAGCCGTTGCAGGTATCTGGCGCTGCCTCACGCACATGGCTGTGCCGCCGGAACCGGAACTACAGCAGATAGTCGAAACACTTTCGAATAGACAGGCCGATGTGGCGGCACCGGAAGGCTGGCAGTGGTGCCATCGCACTGGAATTCTTGAGCGGACACAATAGAAAAAGGTGCAACCGATGAACCTCTCCAGCAGCCTTGCACATATGATGGCGGAGTATATCGAAGGCGCGCGGAAGCTGCCGCCAGACTGGAAGCCGAGCGTAACCGAATTAGCTCTTCTCTTTGACAAGAGGCTGGCTCGGTACATCAGCGCCGACGATATCGCGACGATAATCAGCGAAGACGCAAGCCTGACGAACGGCGTGCTCAACGTCGGCTTTCTGGCTGTGAAAATTGCCGAGACGATTGAGGGCAATCCATATCCTGCGAACAACGCATCGGCGACTGCCGATAGGCCGAAGGCCGTCACATCCAATCCCACAATAGATGCCTCAACTAAAGAGACTGAGAGATGATTGCCTGTCCGACGCGAGAACGCATCCGAAAATACCTTGGCAAGCGCCCGGGCGCGACGCTGCGCGAGATACAGCAGGCGTGCGCGATTTCCTCTGTCAGCGTTGTTCACTTCCACATCAAGCAAATGGAGCGCGGGGCATGTCCGCACTGCGGTAGCCCGATGCCAAAGCCATCCAAGGTGAAGCCATGACAGACATAGCGGAACTTGTGAAGACGCTGCGAGCGAACGACTTCGACGATGCAGCCGACCGTATCGAAGCCCTGCAAGCCGAGGTGGACCGGCAGGTCAGCAAAAACCTTATCGACCTGGTGCGCCACAGAGAAGACGCCGACCGTCGCGTAGCAGAAGAACGGGAGGCGTGCGCCACGGTTGCTGACGAACAGGAGCGTACATTCCTATCGCCAGAGTACGCCGTGGGACAGCCTCACAGCTCATTTGCCGAACGGTTTGCATGCCGTCGGGTCGCATCTGCCATCCGTTCCCGTAGTAACGGCGCCCAAGTCGAACGCCTCTCCCAGCCATCACCGCTGACTGGGGCATCGCGCCTCGCCAGTGATCTCCTGACGCTTGCCGCGTGGCGGTCAACGCAAACGCAATTCGGCTGGGCACACCCCGACTGCGCCCTGTTGCAGGAGGCTGCGCGCATCCTTAAGGGCGAGGCGCCCAAGCCGCCAGACGACGGACGTGGCGATGCAGTGCTCTCCCAGCCATCACCGGCACCTGACGGATGGCAGGATCAGCGCATCGCGATTCTTGAGGACCGCATCCGCTACGCGATAGACTTGGTGGATGGCGGCTATGTCGGCGAAGCGACGTATGAACTCGACCGTGCGCTAAACGACCCCGACATGCTCGCATCCGCCCCTCCTGCACCATCACAGCCATCACCTGTGGTGACGGTGGATGCCTTGACGGAGATCATCGAGCAGGTTGTCCGAGGCGCTGTTGCATGCACCGGAGTGATGCCGAGCGCGCGCTATTTCGCGACCGTCATCCTCGCCCACCTCAAGCTCTCCTCTCCTGTCTCTAGTGGGGAGGGGGGCGGAACGGGCCGAATGTCCTTAGTTCATACCCACTCGGCAGACCCAAGCAAATCAGTCATTGTAGTGGGTAGCAATTCTGGGGCGCGAAGATGAGAAAGATCGGCTACGCTCGCGTCTCCACGGCGGCGCAGAATCTGGACAGGCAGGTGGCCGCATTGCGCGCCGAGGGCTGCGTTGAGGTTTTCCGCGACAAGGCCAGCGGCAAGAGCACGAACAACCGGCCGCAACTCGAAAGGGCCATAGATGAACTGGCCACCGGGGATGTCCTCATAGTAGCTGAGTGGGACAGGGCCACGAGGTCAATGCTGGACGGCATAGCGATAATTGAGCGTGTTGCCGCTCGCGGGAGCCTGCTGAAGGTTCTAGACCGAGGCTACCTTGACCTTACGACACCTGTCGGCCGGGGGCTCATGGCTCTGTTCAGCGCTCTTGCGGAGGATGAGCGGCATCGGATCGTGTCGCGCGCCGAGGGCGGCCGGCAAGCGGCCCGTGCGCGCGGCGTGCGGTTCGGGAGGCGCCTCAAGCTAACGCCACACCAGCGCGCCGACGCAATCGCGCGGCTGGACGCCGGGGAGAGCGCCAGGTCTGTCGGGAAGCACTTTAATTGCAGCCACAAGACTATAACGAGACTGAGGGGTTGAGGGCACGCCCCCCCTAATTCTCAACAGAGTGCCACAACCCACACTTCGGGCATTGGGCCGTCAGCATGACAGGGCGGTAGTTTGGCACCTTGCCTCCTGCATCTGACTCTCCTTATTCTCTGCCCGACTTCCGCAAAGCGCGGCTCAGCATGTCGTTCGTCTCGGCTTCACTGATGGCCGGTGTGAACACGCCATCCTTGATCGACCCGAACCATTCGCAGTTGGTGTCAAAGACGAGCGTAGTCGTCGGATCGAACGGCTTCGTTGTGAACGTGAACCCTTCGTAGCGGACGTTCGACGGCATCTTGCTCACTGGTGCCTCCTTATGGTGAAAGGTTCGGCCGGCCCCAATCACGGCGCGACCATTGACGTTTACCGGGCTTCGGAACCTCCCGGCAGCGAATGTACTCAGCGGTGATAACGCGACCGCCTGTGCCAAGCCAATCGAGCACCCTGTCTAACCGACGCGCGATGCGAGCCGGCGTCATGTGCTCGTTAAAGAGCGGCGGCTTCTCGGCCAGCTTCACGAGCCGGGCCGTCACCAGCACAATGGTTCGCGTATCGAACTTCACCGCACTCGCTCCTATTTCTCTGCCGTCTCAGCGACGCGGTACACGGCGTCAGCCTTCTTTGGCGGCACCCGCCAGGGCTTACGGAGCCACAACCAAAAACGTTCTTTCCGACTAAGCGGTGCGTCACGCACCAACACCTTATCACCTGGCTTCAGTGGTTCTGCTGGCGTCCATGCCATGAGGCGCTCCTTTGCTTCAGCGCTTCACCAACTCTTCAGGGTCCATCCCGAAGCGTCGGCAGAGTTGGTGAGAGTACGTTGAGCCGAGCGCGAACAGGTCCATCACCACGACCCAGCGAGGTTGCTTGTCGCGACCCCTGGGGCGGGCGCCGCGCACTACGCGCTGTAGCAGCTCAGCGTCCGGTATATCGTTTACGTCCGCCATGGGCGCTCCTTTGAAATCAGCTTGCAGGTTTTGCAGACAATTCGTCTGCAGCGCGCTGAAAGTCAGGACAAGCAACGACGTTGCCATGATGACATTGCTCGTCGGCGGCTTCATCTGCCTGCACTTGTCCGGGGCCAAAGTAGCGCGCCTTGAGCGCACACGTCGGGCATGTAACTTCCGTCATGACTTCCTCCGCGTCCTGGTTGGTGCCTTCCGGCGCGGGCCTGTCTGGCGACCGCTTCCGGCTTTTTCGTCACCATACTTTTTCAACATCATCCGCCAGACGTAATGCGCGTTCACCTTGCGCTTAGCGGGCTTCAATTCCTCGTTGATCGCGGCTATCGCATCGGCGTTCGTCTTGTGCCGCATATCATACCAGTGGCGCTCGATCATCGCACGTTGCGGATCGGTCCATTCGAAGCCGGGGCGCCCGCCGCGGGAACCAAACTCGCGGGCCTTCTTCGAGCTATGGCCCTTGCGCACTTGTGCAAGCTTGTCAGTCGCTTCGAATAAGGCCGTTGTGACTTGGCATCAGAACGACTGAGGAAAGGGCCGGGCCAATGGATAACCCCATCGACATCGCGAGGCGGAAGGCGGATCACGCGGGCCGCAGCATCTTCCGCGACATGCCGGGTTATCCTTGGCTCAATCCGTGTCCGCGCTGTGGTTTCAAGGATTGCGACTGCACCGTTTTCGAGCGCGCTCGCGCAGCCCATCCGGGGCTCGTGATTCCTGAAACGCAAACCCCTCAATAAAGGCCGGACACATGACCGCAGAGGAAGCCGACGTTATCGCGCAGCTTACCGCCGAACGCGGCGGCGCATTGGAGCTTGCCGCGATGACACGGCGGCAGGCGGCGGTCTCTGGTAGGCTCGAAGCGAACACGAACTATCTGCGGGTCATTCAGGATTGCGCGTGCATTGCGGGGCCGGGTATTGAGGCACTGAAGCGCTACCGCAAGGCGTTCGCGAAAACCCATCAGTAAAGACCGCCCATCCACAGCCCTGGCACACCACGGATTGACTGCCAACCGTAATAGTGCACTGCGTATTCACAAGCGGAGGATACGACAGTGACCACCCCGGCAATGCCTCTCGATGCACAACCGACGCCCCACGCGGCGTCAGACTGGCTGATGTTGACGGCCCACCGCGGCTTCGCGCGGCTCCAGCGCGTCGTTCTCGGCGCGACGCCGGTCAAGGGCGGCTACTACCGCGACAAGTGGCTGGTGGCAGAGCGGGCCGGCGTGCCGCTCTATACGTACGCAGAGCAGCCGGGCTCAGCCATTGCAATGTTTCGTGATGCCGTGGCCTCTGCCATCGCAACCCACCTCCCGCGCGAGCCCCAAGTCGTGGAGATCGGGACGGGCGCAGGGTTCATTGCGGCGCGACTGCTCGCGGTGCGCTCTGCCGCCGAGTACCTATCCTTCGAACCGGAGCGCTACCTTTCCCGGCATCTGGACAAGTGGCTAGGTGCCTGCGGCCTGCGCACGATGCCGTGCCGTGGCGCCGATCTTGAGGGTGTGTCCAACGCATCCTGCGATGCCGTGATCTCCTACGGGGTGTTCACCGTCATCGACGTGGCCCCGATGTTTCGTTATCTGGATGAGGCGGCCCGCGTGCTTAAGCCGGGAGGGGTTCTCGCGTTTGACGTGTTCGACACAGACGCCTACGGCCAGGATATGGCGGACATGATCGCATTGCAGACGGGCCGCGGGCAGTCCAGACCCTACCTCTCGGTTTCATTCCTCGAGAAGCATCTGGCGTCGCTTGGTTTCGAGGGTTGCGGGTCGGTGCCAAACCCGTCGCAGCCGTTCGCGGCAATGCACCTGTTTCGACGCCTCTAGGGCAAGAATAACGCCCCTAGAACAACGCCGATCTTGGTTGCCACAACAAAGGCAACCGCTGCCCACGCCAGCCGGCAGCACACCGTCAGCGCCGCATCAAGCTTAGGCGGAATTGGTCCGCGACCTTCGCCACATGCGTGTTCGGCAAAGCAATGGTAAGCGCCCCCAGGGAAAGAACGGCGCAGATGATCGTAAGCCGCCTGGAGACCGCCCAGGCTATCGCTTTCAGGCGCTCTCGGGATGTCTCCAGAGAAGTCAAACGGCGGTCGAAATCCGCCATTAGGCGGCCAAGCTCGAACGGGCTCATGACCGGCCCACTCCATGTCACTTCGCCCCGTAGCCGAAGACAGACGGTATCCACTGGCGGGCCGGCTGGGGCGCAGCCTTCTTGCGTGGGACGAACCTATAATCACGGTGCAGCTTCTCCGTGACCTTCTTGGTTGTCTTGTGCACGGTTGGCACGTAGACGAGGCCTGCAATGAGCCCACAGCAGACGGCCAGCGCAAACATCGCTTTGACGCTTGAGCCGATGACCTTGGCGCCGTCGCGGAAGTTCTCCCAGGCGATTGTGATCCACTCCCCGGCGATACGCCCAACGGCCGCGAAGCTGGGCTGCAATAGGGCTACAACAAGCTCGACGGCCTTCTGGGCCCCGACTGCATAGGCGAGCGCCGCCACCACCAGAGCGGTCAGTACGCTACCGCCAATGAGCCATCCTGCCCATGTGTTGATGAAGTCAAGCATTGGCCGTCTCCGTTGGTACGTCTGCGGCTGGAATTACGATGGGCTCGCCACGCATGGCCAAATACTTTCGCAGCTTGAAGCCGCCCCAGACCGCGGCTCCAACGCCAAAGATGCTCAACGTGCGCCAGTCCACGACGAAAGCACCGATCTGCTGGAGGATGCCGAGCAGGCTGACGCTGCCGAGCCCTAAGTATTCCAGGAAGCCCGTCGCAGTGTCGTTCTTGTGCGCAGCCGGATATTCAGCCCGCTGCGTGGCCTTCTTCTCGGCGCTGCGCTGCACTACGCGGCCGACAAGCGACGGCTTGGCCGCGTTGTCCAGTTCCATGACGCGCTTCATGACCGGGGCGATGCCGAGCTGCGGGTCCACAAAGGTCGAGCTATATACGCCGTCTCGGATGTACTTCCCGGCCGTGTAGAACTGCGATCCGGCCCAGACGTATGGTGACGGACGCCCCTTGTTTCGGTAGCCAAGTCCGTTATAGCGCTCGGCGGCCTCACACAGCGCGCCTGGGCTCGTGTCAGCCATGCCGAGAAACCCCTCGATGCCAAGGGCATCAATGGCGGCTATCTCCCATGTGGCGAAGGGGCCGCGGCCGGCTGGCACCAGGCGCGTCTTGCGGCTGGTGCCGATGATGCGCTCGCCGTTGTGCAGACACCCGCGCATGTCGTTGTTGCACTCGCGCATGTGCAGCACACCGACAAACGCCGCGGGCACGCCGGTCTTTGCCTCAACGGCGCGATATGCCGGCATGTTCGCAAGGATGCGCTTTGCCGCGGACTCGACGGCCGGGCCGCGCGTGGCCTCCATAGCCTCGAACTTCTGCTGATAATCCGCGACGATTGCCGCTCGGCTCTTGGCCATGGTTGCGCCTCGGGTTGCTGGTACGCCGATAACGCCACGCGCCTTAACACGCTACATGCGCCAAACCGTGTATGTTGACGATTTCGCTTGACAAATTATTAGCAGAGAACCGACTCACGGTCAACTAAAGCGGGCAGCTCACAACCACGATGCCGGAACCGCCGCCGCCACCGTTACTGCTCAGACTCCCGCCCCCGCCGCCACCAGTGTTTGTCGTGCCCGCTGCCCCGTTCCCCGTAACGCTCGCGGCGCCACCGCCACCGGTCCCACCCGCACCGGGCGTGCCGCCAATGTAGCCAGCACCGCCACCGCCGCCGCCGTATGTTACAGATGACCCACTAATGGACGACGCAACGCCACCGCCGCCTGCTCCTCCCGTCCCCGGAGCGGGGCCGGCACCGTTGCCGCCAGTGAACCCAGCACCACCCCCG
>Ga0172380_10001343_pt1 | contig 42462 bp, 37 predicted proteins | sample Leawe162metaG_FD_119747 | JGI IMG/M metagenome (GOLD analysis project Ga0172380, IMG submission 119747) | Leachate microbial communities from a municipal landfill in Southern Ontario, Canada - Leachate well 162 metaG | ecosystem: Engineered > Solid waste > Landfill > Unclassified | place...
GGTCTGCTTGTACGGCTCGTCATAGACTTCCCATTTCTCCATCGGGATGCCCATGCTGCCGCACATCTCGTCCGGATAGAGTTCGCTTTCCTTGACGTATTTGGGTGTCCAGTTGGTGGTCCGAGCAATGTCGTACCAGTCCATGCGCGTCAGTAATGCCATCTTCCCTCTCCTCAGCTCAGAACGGATAGCGCGGTGCGCTGTCCTTGATGGTAACCCACTGCCATTGCGTAAACTCCTCCCAGTTGGCCGGTCCGCCGTGGCGCCCGCCGTTGCCCGATGCGCCACGCCCACCGAAGGGGATGTGCGGTTCGTCGGCCACCGTCTGGTCGTTGATGTGCAGCAACCCCGTGGGTATGCGTCCCGCCAGCGCCAGGGCGCGGCTCGTTGAAGCGCTGATGACACCGAGCGACAGGCCGTATTCGGTGCGGTTGGCGAGCGCCACGGCCTCTTCCTCGCTGGAGAATGTGACTACCGATGCGACCGGGCCGAACACTTCCTCGTCGAAGGCGCGCATGCCCGGCTTGACGCCGGTCAGCACGGTCGGCTTGTAGAAAAGTTGGTCGTAGGTACCGCCGGCAGCCAGCGTGGCGCCCTGCTTGACGCTGTCCTGGACGATGGCATGGACGCGGTCGCGCTGCCGCTCGCTGATGAGCGGTCCTAGCGCGACCTGCTGCGCAGCCGGATCGCCCACCGGCAGATGGGTGGCTTTCGCGACCAGCAGTTCGATCAGTGGCGCAGCGATCTTTTCGTGCACCAGGATCAGTCCCGTGGTCATGCAGATCTGTCCCTGGTGCAGATAGGCGCCCCAGGCGGCGCAGGACGCGGCGAGTTCGACATCGGCATCTTCAAGAATCAGCAGGCGGTTCTTGCCGCCCAGTTCGAGCGTGACTTTCTTCAGGTGCCGGCCTGCCAGCTCACCCACCTTGCGGCCGGCTTCGGTCGAACCGGTGAACGAAATCATGGTGACATTGGGATCGCTGCACAGGGCCTGGCCGACATCGGCCGCACCCGGCAGGACCTGCAAGCAATCCTTGGGCAAGCCGGCTTCCTCGAAAACCCGTGCGATCAGGTAGCCGCCGCTGACCGGTGTTTGCGGATCGGGCTTGAGCACGACGCAGTTGCCCGCTGCGAGCGCCGGTGCGACAGCGCGTATCGACAGGATCAGGGGAAAGTTGAAAGGCGAGATGATGCCCACCACGCCGTGCGGAACACGCCGTGCCAGGCTGATGCGGCCGCCGTCGCTGGGCAGTACCAGGCCGCCCGGCTGCGTGACCATGGCTGCCGCTTCATGGAGGATGCCCACCGCCGCGTGCAGTTCGACGCCGGCCTTGGGCGGGATGGAGCCGGTCTCGCGCACGATCCACTGCGTCAGCCCTGCAGTTTCGCGTTCGATGATCGCTGCCGCCTTGCGGAAAATCGTGGCGCGCTGCTCATAGGGCAAGGCAACCCAGGCGAGCTGCGCCTGCTTGGCGCGCCTGGCTGCTTCGGCGACATCCGCCGGCGTGGCCATGCCGACCGTGGTCAATACCGAGCCATTGGCCGGCTCGTGAATCTCCCGCGTCAGGCTGGCTGCGCTCCAGCCGCCCAGGAAAAGCTTGCCGCGCCAGAGCGTCGTGTTCAGAAAAACCGTGTCCTTGCTGTCCATGTCGACTCTCCCGGGTTTCAACGAATGCCGGATTTGCCGGGGGCGAGGATGCCATTGGGATCAAGCGCCTTCTTGATCTTGCTGAACACCTTGCGCTGCACCGGTCCGTAGGTGTCGGCCACCTTGTCCATGAAATGCGTGTTGGTGCGATACGTGCCGTAGCCGGCCTTGGTGAACTCGTCGAGCAATTCCCCGAAGCAGGTGTTGGCCGCTTTGACCTCCTCCGGATTGGTCTTGTCGAACAACACGTCGATGATGTGGTGCATGTCGCGCCAGCCGACGATGAATTCACCGACGTAATCGAGGCCGTGCCTGCCCAGGATTTGCTTGGCCAGCTTCATCTGCTTGAGGGTTTCGCTGCCCATCGCCTGCGAGACCGGGGCAAACCACATCGACCCGCCGCCGCCGCGCCAGTTGTAGAGGCCGAACTCGGTCAGGTTGGGTTTGCCGCGCATCAGGTCGGCCCGGTACTCGAACACCGGATTGCCGGCTTCCTCCTTCTCCGTGGTGATCCTGCATTTGGGGTGCTGCTTGAAGAAATGATTGATGATTTGCCAATTTACTTCGATCTGCTCGGGAGACCCATACAGCGCCGCATAGACGTTCCATGCGCCGAGGTTGCTCTTCTTCGCCACCTCGCGCAGGATCTCGTCAGGGATCTGTCCCTTGCCCTGGTAGAACTCGCTGCGTCTGACGGTGACCGCCGCTTCCCAGATGGTGCTGGCGATCACGATGGCATTGGGAATGATCATCGAGATGCGCAGGGGGCGGATGGTCTCGACGATATCGACGATGTCGGTTTCATCCGGGAAGCGGATGCAGAAGGGCTTGTAGGCAGGGGGGGCGGGCATCAGCCAGATGCCCAGTTTGGTCACGATGCCGTAGTTCGATTGCGTGAATATGCCATCCAGGTAAGGGCCGTAACCCCACTTGAAGACTTGCCAGGTGTTGGAATTTTCGATGCCGCCCATGCCGGTGCGCAGCACTTCGCCGGTCGCCAGCACCACTTCCATGCCGCAGGAGAACAGGAAATGCTCGCCGTAAGGCGTATAGCCCACGCCACGGTCGAGGGTGTTGCCGAGTGGACCGGCAATCGAAGAGGGGGCCGGGCAGGACATCCACAAAGGCAGATTTTTTTCCTGGATGTAGTCATACAGTTGTTGGTAAGTGACGCCGGGTTCCACCAGGGCGTAGCCGAGTTCGGCATTCACCTCCACGATCTTGTTCATGCGTTTCAGGTCCAGCACCACCTGACCGCGTTCCCCCGGCGCGGCGGAACCGTAGCCCAGGTTCTTGCCGGTCGAGATGGTCCAGATGGGCACCTTGTACTTGTTGCACACGGCGACGATTTTCTGGATATGCTCGACCGAGTGCGCGACGATGGCGGCGGACGGTGCGTGGGCGTCATCTGCGACCGACAGCATGGTCTTCCGGTAAGACGAAAGTTGCTCGGCGGTCGTCAGCACGTTCTCGGTGCCTAGAATCTTGCGGAATTCGACTATGGCTTTGTCGAAGGTGGCCTCGGTGACGCCCTTGGGCAGCGCGATGTATTTGGACATGGTTTTTCCTCAGGATGCGGAATGAATTATTGGAATGGCTTGGCGTTTTCAGGCTTCCATGACGAAGGAAACATAGCTGTCGCAGGCGGAGAACTCCTCCAGCATCCGCGCGCCATGAACGAAAACCTGGGTGACGCAGGGCGTCTGGTTTTCCCTGCCGCCGATAGCCAGCTTCGCCAGTGTCTGGCCGAGGGCATGGTCCCAGCCAGGAATTGCATCGGCCGGCTGCGGTGCATAGCTGCGCCAGCAGCGGAGGGTTTCCGCTTGCGCCGCATCCAGGCCCAAGGCTGTGCACGCTTGTGAAGGTTCGATCCCGCCCAGATGCAGCCAGAGCGGCGCGTTGCCAGTTTCGCCGCCGATATGGAAAGAAGCGAAGCCGTGTGTCGCCCAGTCACCGCCCCGCAACGCCAGCGTGGTCAGCCCCTCCGTTCCCTGCGGAACTTCGCTGATGGCAAATGCGGCGCCGCTTTGCGCCAGACCCGCGGCGAGAGGTTCCGCACTGCCCTGGAAGCCGGTCACCGAATTCAGGGAATGCCGCGTGCCGCCGTCCGCGGCAACGCTGTGGCGCCCCTCGAACAATTGCCGAACGCCGGCGTCGCGTGCCGCCTCGGAGAACAATACGTAGGCGGCATCCGACATCAAGCCCACCAGGCGCTTGCCCCGGTGAGCATCGAACAGCCTGGCAGCCGCTGCGAGATCAGGCAGGCTTTTGCCGAGCGATATCTCCGTTGCAGTGGCAGCGCCGCGAACACCCGCGGCGAATTCTGCGGTGTCGATGCCGGAGACGAGGACCAGATCATAAGGGCCGGTGTTCAGGTTTGCACCGAAGGAAATTCTGGGGAGGCCGAAAGCAGCCAGCGAACCAGCCGTCAGCATGCCTTTGAGGATGGAACGGCGATGAACTTTCATGGATAGCGCCCTCACTTGATGTAGTCGGCGAGTTTGGCCAGTGTGGCGTCGTCAATCTCCGTCTGGCGGAAGGCGGGCATGGCCTTGTTGCCCGAGCGGACCGTCTTGATGATGTCCTCTGCGCGGATGCCCAATCCCTTGATCTGCGGGCCGATGCCCTTGTCGTGGCAGTAGCCGCAAATTTTCTCGTAGGCCTCCTTGCCGTCCTTCCACTGGCCTTTGGAATCGGCCATCACTTCACTGGCGCTGAGCGCCAATGTCAAATAGCCACAAAGCGCGACCAGTTTGCGCGATCCAATTCTCATGCTCATCTCTCAACCTCCTGTGGTGTTGGCTTCTCCCCTTACGCAAGCCGCGTACCAGAGCAAGTTATTGTTTGATATCAACAATATCGCATTGCAACAATTAGAGTTTAAATAATCATCATTTGATGAAAATGCCCGGCACTTCATCAAATGCTGAAATCGCTGTTGAGGGCGGGGCGGGCTTGCCTCGATGGATCAAAACATACCCAGGAAACTCAGGGCAGCAGTCCGTGTTTTTTCAGGCGGTATTCGAATTGGGGACGGGTCATGCCGAGCGAGCGTGCGGCAGAGCTGACATTGCCTTCGGCGCGCTCCAGGGCCGAACTGAGCAGCAGTTTTTCTATGTCGTCGAGGCTGGTCTTTTGAGCGAAGACGTGGTCTAGAAAAACCTCCACGGCGGGGGCGTCGTGCTTGAGTACCTTGCCGCCACGGCCCAGGCCGAGGGAGCGTCCCTTGCTGGCTCCGGCGCTGATGCCGGGGAACAGTTCGGCCAGGTCGATGCGGCCGCCTGTCGGTGCGAGAATCACCCCGCGTTCGATCACGTTTTCGAGTTCGCGCACATTGCCTGGCCAGGCGTACTTGCGCAGCGCGTGCATGGCCTTGTCGGTTACCCCGATGACTTTCTTGGCGTGGCGTGCCGACAGTTTGTCGATGAAACGTTGTACCAGCAGCGGGATATCCTCGGCGCGTTCGCGCAGCGGCGGGATGTTGACGGGATAGATGTTCAAGCGATAGAAGAGATCGCGCCGGAAGCGGCCGTCTTCAACGGCCTGCTGCAAATCGACGTTGGTTGCGGCGATGACCCGCACGTCGACCTTGCGCGTATGGCTGTCACCAATGCGTTCGATCTCCCCTTCCTGCAATACACGCAATAGCTTGGCCTGGGCCGAGGCGGAGAGTTCGCCCACTTCATCGAGAAACAACGTGCCCCGGTGTGCCCGCTCGAAACGTCCCGGGCGCGACTGGTGGGCACCGGAATAAGCGCCTTTCTCGACGCCGAACAATTCCGATTCGATCAATTGCTCGGGCAGGGCTGCGCAATTCACGGCAACGAAGGGCCCTTTGGCGCGGGTGCTATAGACATGCAGCGCGCGGGCGAACATTTCCTTGCCGACGCCGGTTTCACCGAGCAGTAGCACCGTCACCTGGCTGCGTGCCGCCTTGCGGATCAGGGCGCAAGAATCGCGAAAGCCCGTTGACGCGCCAATCAGATCATCGGTGCTCAGTTCGTCGTCAATGGAATAGCGCAGATTCTGCACCTGCTCCTGCAACTCGAGGATGCGTTCGGCTACGGAGTCCGGCTGCAGGAAACGCTGCAGTTCTTCCGCATCCTCCCATTTCTCCACCGGCTTGCCGACGATGCGGCAGGCCTCGGCGCCACTGGCGCGACACTCGATTTCCTTGTACATGATGCGCCTGCCCATCACCGTGCTGGAATAACCGCAGGCGTAACCGGTCTGCATCCAGCACGACGGGCCGATATCCACGCCGAATTGCTCGAGATGCAGATCGGCCTCGAAGGAGTTGTCCCAGAGAAACTCGCCGTAAAAGCGTCCTTCGGCCACGTCGATGTCGAGCCGCACGGTGCGCACGGTGACAATGCCCTCGAGAGTGTGGAGCAGCGGACCCATGCCCAGCACGTCCGAATCCGAGGCATTCGGGTAAAGCTTGCGGGCCAATTCCGCATCGCGGACGCCGGAGGCGAAGCCGGTGCGCAGCAGGACGCCGCGCGCTCTTTCTGCGCCCAGGGAATCCACCAACTCCTTGCGCAGTGCCGCCATGGCGGCACTGTGCAGCAGGATCATGCGCGTTTCGCCCAGCCAGATGTGGCCGTTGTCGAACGAAAAACGCAGCCGGGACGTCAGCTCATCCAGATTGGCTCCGGTTATTTTTCTGGAGGCGGGTGAAGAAGCCGTCTTCATTTGGTCACTTTGCCCACGCTGCGCGCTGCTGGAGGAATGTGCAGGAATTCTACCGATTAATCGGCTTGTAGCGAATCCGATGCGGCTTGGCGCCTTCCTCGCCGAGCCGTTTTTTCTTGTCGGCCTCGTATTCCTGGTAGTTGCCGTTGAAGAACGCCCATTGCGACTCGCTTTCGCAGGCGAGGATGTGGGTGGCGATGCGGTCGAGGAACCAGCGGTCATGCGAGATGACCAGCACGCAGCCGGCGAACTCGAGCAGGGCATCTTCCAGGGCGCGCAGGGTTTCGACGTCAAGGTCGTTGGAGGGTTCGTCGAGCAGCAGCACGTTGCCGCCGGAAATCAGGGTTTTCGCCAGGTGCAGGCGTCCGCGTTCACCACCGGAAAGCGTGCCGACGCTCTTCTGCTGGTCGCTGCCCTTGAAGTTGAAGCGGCCGATGTAGGCGCGCGACGGCGTCTGATATTTGCCGACGGTAAGGATGTCGGCGCCGTCGGAAATTTCCTCGAATACCGACTTGTTGCCGCTCAATGCGTCGCGGCTCTGGTCGACATGGGAAAACTTGACGGTCGGACCGACCTTCACACTGCCTGAGTCGGGTTGTTCCTGGCCCAGGATCATCTTGAACAGCGTCGATTTGCCGGCGCCGTTGGGGCCGATGATGCCGACGATGGCGCCGGCCGGAACGGCAAAGCTGAGCTTGTCGATCAGCAGCCGATCGCCGAAGCCCTTGCTGACATTCTCGAATTCGATGACGTCGTTGCCCAGCCGGTCGGCTACAGGGATGAAGATCTCCTGGGTTTCGTTGCGCTTCTGGTATTCCTCGGAACTGAGCTCGTTGAAACGCGACAGACGCGCCTTGCTCTTGGCCTGGCGCGCCTTGGGATTCTGCCGCACCCATTCGAGCTCCTGCTTCATCGCCTTGATGCGCGCGCCTTCCTGCTTGGCTTCGACTTCCAGGCGCTGCTCCTTCTGCTCCAGCCAGGACGAGTAATTGCCTTTCCAGGGGATGCCCTGGCCGCGGTCGAGTTCGAGGATCCACTCGGCGGCATTGTCGAGGAAGTAGCGGTCGTGCGTTACCGCCACCACTGTGCCGGGAAAACGCGTGAGGAACTGCTCCAGCCATTCCACCGATTCGGCGTCGAGGTGGTTGGTCGGCTCGTCCAGCAGCAGCATGTCGGGCCTGGACAGCAGCAGCCGGCACAAAGCCACGCGGCGCTTCTCGCCACCGGAGAGCACGGCGATCTTGGCATCCCAGGGCGGCAGGCCAAGTGCGTCGGCGGCGATCTCGAGCTGATGCTCAACGTCCGAACCCGCTGCGGCGATGATCGCTTCATATTTCGCCTGCTCCTCGGCGAGTTTGTCGAAGTCGGCGTTTTCCTCGGCATAAGCGGCATAGATTTCCTCGAGCTTCTGCTTCGCCGTCATGACTTCGCTCATGGCTTCCTCGACAGCCTGGCGTACGGTCTGCTGCGGATCGAGCTGCGGTTCCTGGGGCAGGTAGCCGATCGAAAGATTCGGCATGGGCGTGGCTTCGCCGAGGATGTCCTTGTCGATGCCGGCCATGATGCGCAGCACGGTCGATTTGCCCGAGCCATTTAGGCCGAGTACCCCGATCTTGGCGCCAGGGAAGAAGGATAACGAGATGTCTTTGAGAATTTGCCGCTTGGGCGGGACAATCTTGCCCACCCGATTCATGGTAAAAACGTATTGAGCCATTTAGTTGAACTTTCGAAATATGTAAATAATTATTATGTAATAGACTTATTATAAACAACAATAGGCTTGTTGACTAAAAATTCATTTCATACCATAATTTGCATTATTGGCGATGTCTAATAATGAGTCAACAAAGTGCACCTTTCAGAGTCAAGCTGATTCGCACTGCGGGCGGGGAGCGTCTGCCTGTTCTGCTCGTCCGGGCGACCGGACTGCCTGATTTTGACGCTACCTTATGGGTAGTTAGCTCGCTTCGAAATAAGAACCTCGCAAGTGAGACCATCGCCCAGGCACTGCGAAGTCTTGTAGTTCTTTACCTCGCCCTCCAATCCTGCAAGGTTAACCTGAGTGAGCGCCTAGCTGCAGGAAATTTTCTCTCCCCTGCAGAAATAGAAGAAATTTCTAAGGCGTGCAGGCTGACGGTCCTTGCTAACGCGAAAGCCCTTGATGATCAAGTCGAGGGGGAGGATCAAAAAATTAGCAAAGTTACCTCACTTGAAAAATTCCGCATGCATCAGACGGAGCGAGCAAAGGGAGACGACGTAGACGCGGGAACCGCATCAATCCGGTTAGGTTACATCCGCGAGTTTTTGACATGGCGGGCCAACAAGGCTATTGCCCGTGCAGGAAACGAGGTGAAGGCGAACTTGATCGCGCTCCGCGACATCGTTGATAACGAACTGCAAAACAAGACCCCTGTGGTGACTGAGCGTGCGACTGTGGGACAGCGCATGGGAATTGACCGCCAGGCGCAGGAACGACTCTTGAGTGTCGTTGTGCCGACTAACCCGCAGAATCCCTGGACTGGCGAGTTTATCCGTCTGAGAAATCAGTTCATCGTCAATGCATTTCTAGCCCTTGGCTTGCGGCGTGGCGAGTTATTGGGAATTCGTGTGGGGGATTTCAATCCACAGGCACACGAATTGTTGATCTTGCGCCGTCCAGATGATATGAGTGATCCTCGACTGCAGGAGCCAAATGCGAAGACGCGCGACCGTGTGTTGCCCGTTTCCTACGATTTGTATGCGCTGATGAAGCGATACCTGATGTTGCGGCACGAACTGGTGGCTGGAAGGAATGAATTTTTGATAGTAGCAAACACCGGCGACCCAATGAGCAAGTCGGAAGCGAATCGGATCTTTGATGTGCTGAGTCAGAAATTCCCCCCGAAAGTGTCGCCCCATATTCTGCGTCACACCTTTTTTGAAAACCTTGCGGACGATCTGCATCGGGCTAGAAAAGATGACGTGGAAATTCTCAATATCTTGACGCGACTTGGTGGATGGAGCGACAACTCCAATTCTCCTCGCCGCTACACAAAACGGTTCGCCCAGGAAAGGGCTGCCGAGGCGGGTCTGGCGCTGCAAGCAAAGCTCTACATCCGGAATCCCCCCGAAAGGACGCCATGAATACAGTCGTCGACCAATTCCTTACCCATCGGTCAGAGCAAGCACTTCCTCAGACCGCCAAAACGCGCAGTGGCATCGAGTTTGCGCCGAACGCGTCCGTATGGGCCTTTCGCGACGGCAGTATGAGTATCTCTATCAATTTCGATCTTGTCCATAATCTTTGTGCGCCGCTCCTGCCAGGCCTCAAGAAAACTCTCATCTGGTATCTGGAAAACAGGGCGCCAAGTACCGGACATAATCTATTTCATACATTCCTGAGGTTTAGTAGGTTTCTTACCGCCGACTATCACGAGTCAATCCGGCGCATTACTCCGGAAGACATTCTGGCCTACAAAATGTCATCGAATCAAGCGGAGTATATCCTTGCGCAGATGCGTGGATTACTCATTAAATGGAGCAAACTGGGAGCGCCTGGCGTAGGTCAGGACGTTGAAAGTTTTCTTGGCCAAATAAAACTCAAACGGAGTCCTGTAGGCGTCGCGGTGGCCACGCTCGATCCAAAAAAAGGGCCCTTCACTGATATCGAATTCGAGGCGATCCAGGTGGCGCTCAACGCTGCCTATTCGCGAGATGAAATTGACGCGGGAAAGCTTCTGCAGTGTTACCTGCTGATGTCACTGGGCGCCCGTCCCGTGCAGCTTGCTTCGTTGAAATGCGGTGACCTGATTACTCCGCGAACTCCCGATGGCGACTACGTCCTACGGGTTCCGCGTGTCAAACAAAAGGGGAAACTGGGTCGCAGCGAATTCAAGACGCGCAAGCTGACCATCCAGATCGGCGAGCCCTTGGCTGCCTATGTGGACGCCATCCGAACCGAGTTTGCCGAGCGGCTGGCAGATACCTCCCAGGCGCCCATGTTTCCGCAGAGGAAGAAGGCCGAGAACGCAAACGCGCCAGGCCTAGAATTTCATCTGACCGCGCAGACGCTGTCTCAGGGAGTAGTAAGCATCTTCGCCTCGTTGCACGTTCCTTCGGAGCGCTTGGTGGGACAGCCTATTCCGGTGTGCCCCATCCGCTTTCGCCGTACTTTCGCTACGCGAGCAGCAGAGGAAGGTTGGCCGCTGCTTGTGCTTGCCGAGTTGATGGACCATGAGGACACGAGACATGTTGAGGTCTACGCTGGTTTGACCGCACGCATTCGCGCCAATTTCAGCCGCAAAGTCGCGATGACGATGGCCCCTGTGGCGATGGCCTTCGCCGGAAGGATCATTCGCGGGGAGGATGAAGCTACCCGCCGAGGACCAGCGAGCCGCATCGTCGATCTGCGCGTCGACCAAAGTGGGGCGGGCATGGGTAACTGTGGAAGCCACGCCCATTGCGGGTTCGCTCGTCCTCTTGCGTGCTACGGTGGCTGCCACGATTTTGAGCCTTGGCTGGATGGCCCCCATGAAGCTGCGCTGGACTACATGTTGGCGCGGCGGGAGAACCTAATATCCACCACCGACCTCCGGATCGCCGCCATCAATGACCGAGCTATCCTTGGCTGCGCACAAGTCATCCTTCGCTGCCGCCAGATCAGGTCGGATGATTGCAAATGAGAGATACCTTCGTCTTCGTCCCCCGTGCGTCACTGGACGCGAAAGCCAACTTGCGGGAGTTTGTTGACCTGGTGCGGACTCGTATGAAGCCGCTCGGATTGGATGGCAACCGATTTGAGAATCACGCATGGAGCATTGCCGGCCTGGGAGCAAAGGGCGGGGCCACTAAATTTATTTATTTTGCCAGGTTGGCCTACCGCGCCAAAAAACACGCTTCAACCAATGGTACTCCTTCGGACGTGCCAGAAAACCTCCGAATGCGCGAGCCCTGCCTTTCCTTCGCCAAAGCGCTACTAACCTACATGCACAGCAAGCGGAAGACTACAGCTTTGACCTCGCGCCTCAACGCATTTTGTTACCTCGAAGCAGCCTTGTATGAACTGAACGCCGACACATGCCCGACTGCAACAATGCCGGATGTGCTGAACAGGGCATGCACCCTGGCGGTTGAGAGTCTGTGCCATCACGCAGCCTATAGCATAGGCAAGCAGCTTGAAGTTATTTACCGATTCATGGTTGAGTTGGGGTTGGTGGCAGTACCGAGTGATTGGAAGTCGCCGATTTGCCAGGCCCAACAAAATCGTACCCGCGTTGGTAAGCAGTTCGATCAGGAGCGTTACCAAAAGTTACCCTCGGCGCAGGCGCTGGAAGCGCTTGCGGCAATCTTTAATTCCGGTACCGACGATCCGAGGGCAATCTTTGTCACGTCACTGTGCGCGCTGATGCTGTGCTCTCCGGATCGCTCGGTCGAAGCGCTGTACGCCCCGCTAGACATTCTTACCCCCGACTGGACTGACCACAAGGCTGGCGACGTCGGGATCGGGCTGCGGTGGTTCCCAGCCAAGGGAGCGGCACCGATGGTGAAAACCGTGATTCCGTCGATGCGCGACATTGCCGTGCGCGCGGTTGAAAACCTACGTCGCCTTAGTGAGCCGGCGCGGAAGCTCGCCCTGTGGTATGAAAAACACCCCAACAGAATCTACTTGCCCACCCACCTAGAGTCCCTGCGCAGTCGTGAGTTGATTACCACGACTGAGGTCCATTCGATCCTTTATGGAGGCGAAACGGACAGTATCACTAGGACTGAAAGCAACAGAACGCTCTGGTGGCTGCATAAAAATCATGTCCCAGTCCAGTCGGCACCAGGAAGATTAATCAACGTGGCCTTTGGCGATGTAGAGCGAGCAGTGCTGGCGATGCTGCCAGAGGGCTTTCCGGTCATGGACCCCGCTACAGGGATGCACTATAGCGAAGCCTTGTGTCTTACGCGAATATCTGAGATGAAATCACGCGCAAGCAGCCCGTTTATTTGTAGCTTTGATCGAATCAGGTACGTTACTCTCCAGTGTGCCTTGAAAAGTCAAAAACGGAAAAAGTCCATCTTCGAGGAGCTTGGCTACCGCGACACGGACGGCAAGTTTCTCTCCATGTCCAGCCACATGCTGCGCCACTACCTGAACACGCTGGTTCGTCAGTCCGGCGCGCTAACCGAAGAGGATATTGCAAAATGGTCCGGTCGCAAAAACGTGCGTCAAAACGCGACCTACAACCACGAGTCCGACCGCGATGTGATCGAGAGATTGCGTAATGCGGTGGGGGACCCGTCCAAGTCGGTCGGTCCGTTCGCCAACATCGACAATCGCGTATTCATTCGGCGCGACGAGTTTGCCGACATCAAGATTATTACGGCACACACTTCGGAGTTTGGGTACTGCATTCATGACTATGCACAGTCTCCGTGCCAAGTACATGCAGACTGCATCAACTGTAACGAACAGGTTTGCATCAAGGGTGATCAGCGAGCCGAAGCGAACTTGCGCAAGATGCAAGTTGAGACGACCCTGTTGCAAGAGAAAGCCAGGGCGGCATTCAGCGCTGAGGTATTAAACGCAGCCGAATGGTTCCAGCAACAGACTAAGACACTTGAGCGCATAAACCAGCTGATTGCCATTCTCGCCGACCCAGATGTTCCTCAAGGCTCAGTTATCCAACTGAGCGGCGTAGTTCCGCCGTCTCGCCTCGCCATGGCCGAGGAAGAGCGTCATAGCCGCAGAACACCCGTCAGTCAGACCATCGCATCGCTTGACGATGTGCGTGCCCTATTGACGGGCGCGAACCATAAAGCCAAGGAGACCGCCGATGCCGGCTAAGCCACGCAACCGTGCAAGGAATCTCGACGACCAGGCCATCGAGCAGATTGTAGAAATGCTTGACGGTTGGTCATCGCCCAAGCTCACCTGGGATCTGCTGATCAAGCAGATCATGATACGCCTGCGCGCGGAATACTCTCGCCAAGCGCTGCACAACCACACACGGATCAAGGAGGCGTTTACGGCGCGCAAGAACGAGTTGTCCGGACGCAACCCGAGGGAACTTAAGGCACTTACCCCTGAACACCAGCGCATTACCCGCCTCGAAGTGGAAAACGAGCGCCTCAAACGGGAAAACAACAATTTGCTGGAGCAGTTCAACCGATGGGTTTACAACGGTTACACGAAACAGATGGATGAACGTATGCGTAACTTCATGAACCAGCCGCTGCCTGCAGTGCATCGAGACCCCTCAGAGAAACCCAACGTCGTTGCAATGGCTGGAAAGAATAGAAAGGATTCGACATGAATCAGAAGACCCTTTCAGGCCGCGATCTGGGTGCCAATAACCTCCAACGGTTTAAGTCATGGATCGAGGAACGTGATGCTGCCAACGACTGGCAGGACTATATACGCCAAGGCAAGCTCAACCGCTCGGAGATTGCCAACGAGTGTGGCTTTGCGTTATCGGTAATCCGACAGAATCCCGCCGTCAAAACGGCTTTGGAAGCATTGGAAGACCGCCTGCGTGCCACCGGTACATTCGGGGAGGCAAAGGCCATCCCGAACGCCTCTAATGAGGTCGCAATGGATACCACCAGTCAGTCCGTCGATAAGCGCATTATGGCAGCCAAAGCTAAGGCCGAGCAGCGAGTCAAGGCGCTCGAAGAGCAGAACGCTGTACTACGCGCCGAGGTACGCGACCTGCGCGAGCAGCTGACCCGCTACAAACATCTGGACGATCACCTCTGCAGAACGGGACGGTTGCTGCACTCATGAGGGACTTGTCGGTTCAGCTTCGCATTACCTCCATCCGCAGCCGGGGAAGGTCCGGTGGCGTTATCTTTGCCGGTGTCACTGATGAAGGTGAAAACTATGTCGCTACCTGCGACTATCGGTTGGTGCCGGATTCCACCATGGTCGACAAGGGACAGGTTTGGGCCGTGAGCGGAGCCGCATCGATCCGCGACATAGAAGTTAATGGCTATCACCGCAAGGAAACGCAGATACAGGCGACAACGGCACAACTGATGCGTCCAGTCGGTCGAAATATCATCTCCTGGATTGCAGAGTGCCCTGATTGCTCTGGCGTTGGCCAGGTCAAGGCAAGGAAACTTTATGACCGGTTTGGCCCTGCTCTCGTCGATTTGATTGAGCGGAAGAATATCCTTGCGTTGGTTGAAGTGATCAGTGAGGAATCGGCTAATCTGCTCTGCCATGCGTTCGACAAGCACAAGGTCGCCAATACCCTGCTGTGGCTGGATCAAACCGGGATACCACGGCGCATCGGCGCAAGCGTCCTTGCTTTTTATAAGGATCAGGCGCAAGCCAGAATCGAAGCCAACCCCTACGTATTGATTAGTTTCGAGGCGAACTGGGAAACGGTCGATGACCTGGCCCGCCTGCAGTTGGGTATCCAGGAAGACGACCCGCGACGGTTGGAAGCAGCTGTCGAGGAATCCCTTTACCGGGGGCTCAAGAACGGCCATACCTGTTTGCCTAAAAAGGATGTTCAATCTCGCTTGGCCAAGCTGTTGGGTACGACCGAACTCGCCAAACAAGCCCTATCGACGGGTCCCGATAGCGCGCAATACAGGCAGATTGCCGGGTATTACCAGCCAACAGGAACCTACCTGATCGAAAGCTACCTTGCCCAGCGACTGCACGACATGGTGGCCGGAACCGATGCCGAAGGACAAAAGGGGCTCTTTGCGCAGATCGGAGATGACCTGAGCGCAGTGGAGTCAGCCATCAATACCTATGAACAGGCCCACGGCATCGAACTGTCACAAGAACAACGCGATGCGGTTCTGACAAGCGCAGGGGCGCATCTGAGCCTGATTCTCGGCGGCGCGGGCACGGGCAAGACCACCGTCCTCAAAGCGCTCTATCAGGCTCTGGAAGAGCTGCAACCGGGCATTTCCATCTATCAACTTGCCCTGGCTGGTCGTGCCGCCCAGCGCATGACCGAGGTCACCGGACGCGAAGCCATGACCATCGCCGGATTTCTGACCAAGATCGAATCCGGTCAGATCGACATCGGGTCTGTGGTCGTTGTTGATGAAGTCAGTATGGTGGACGTGATTCTGATGTACCGCCTGCTGCGGCACATACCCACTGGCGTCAGACTGATCCTGGTCGGTGACCCCTCTCAATTGCCTCCTATCGGCCCGGGCCTGGTGCTGCATGCCCTGGCCGGTATCCCATCAATCCCACAGGTTGAACTCAAGGTGGTCAAGCGGCAAAGCGCCCTGAGTGGCATTCCCCAAGTGGCAGCGGCGATCCGCGCCCATCAGGTGCCAGTGTGGGCCGAGTACCAAGGCAAGCCAGATAGCGGCGTGTCGTTTATTTCCTGCGCGGCTGCACGATTGGAAGAAATGGTACAGCAGATTTATACAGACCTGGGCGGAAACGGCACGGATTTCAGCGTCCAAATCCTGTCTATCACCAATGCCAATTGTGCCGGCGTAAAGAATCTGAATGCTGACTTGCACAGCCGCTATCGCCAAAACGCCGAACAGGTCTATTGCCACGATGCCGAATTCGGCGTGGTTGGTGCTACAACACTTGAGAGGGTGCCGTTGAAGGTCGGTGACTTGGTTATCTACACCGAGAACGACTACCAGCTAGGGTTGAGAAACGGTTCTCTCGGCAAAATCATTCAGGCGTTGCCAGTGGTTGATGCCGATGATCCATGCTGCATTACCGACTTCGACGGGATCGAGTACGCATTGACCACCAAACAACTCCATGCCGTGAATCACGCCTATTCGATTACTGTGCATAAGAGCCAGGGCAGTCAATTCAAACGGGTCGTCATACCGATCCGCGAATCCAGATTGCTCGACCAAACCTTGATCTATACAGCGATGACGCGAGGCGTCGATCAGGTCGTGTTGGTCGGGGATGAAGAAGCTGCTTTGAGTGCAATCAAAGCGTCCGCCTCGGCTGCGCGCCGGCACATCACCCTGCCGACGCTACTACAGGAGGTGCGTTCATGAGCGGATGGGAACCAATGCACCGTGGAATATTGAGTGCCCCTGCGGTCGAGGTTATCCACGGCGCCGCCGCCCGCCCCTATGAGGCGGAAGGCGAGCGGCGCGGTGGGTAACCGGATTCGCATACACTCTCTCTGGTCGAAACTTAGCCGGTTCGAGTTTTAACAAAATGACTCAATTGCCAAAGGACGGATATGGAAACACCTCAATCGCCTGACTTCGATCTGGTCCAAGATGCGCCTGCCGAGTGACATTTTGTCAAAATTGTAGGCACCAGGGGCCAACTTGGTTAGGCTACTATAGCGTGTATCCATTTCAGTAGAGGTGTCTCATGGGTCTGTTCTCCACTTTGTTTGGGTCTGGCAGCACTGAACCGTCAATTGATGAAATTCGGAAATTGGCTCAGTCCAATAAGGCATTCTCACTTCAAATGGCGCTAAAAGATGTTGAGGCCGGCAAATCAAGCGGCGCCTTCGCCATCGGTAACATGTTCGAATCCGGGCGCACGTTGCTGGGCGAAAGTGCTTTTCCTAAGAGCGCTGCTAAGGCATTTGCATGGAAGCTCAAAGCTGCCAATGAAGGTGAGGAGCAGGCTCAGACCCAGCTGGGCTTTCTGTACTACTTTGGTGAAGGCGCCAAGAACAATATCGTTGGAGGGCGAAACCATGCTGAGGCAATTCGATGGCTTGTGAAGGCATCCGCCTCTGGAGGGTTTTTTGCCAACTATGCGTTGGGAGAAATGTACCGCAAGGGATTTGGGGTGCCTTGCGACAACGAAAAAGCCTTCAGTTGGTTTCAGAAATCAATCAACCACAAATGGGCCAAGCAATTCGGCTTTTACGACGCAGCGGCGCGCCTGGCTGAAATGTATGCGGCTGGGTGCGGAGTCACCCAAGACCTTGTTCAATCGTACAAGTGGAGCAAAGTATCAGGCCTGCTGGAAGGCAAAGCCATTGGGGCCAATCTAAACCTACGGCAAGCCATGACACAGTCGGACATCGCCCGCGCGGAGGCTGAGGCCACTGAGTGGCTGAAGGGTGCGGCCACAAAAGAAAACCTTCATCCTGGGTACCTTCTTGCGGAAGGGTGTTGGCCTCCAACTTAGGAGACGAGGGCGAGTTGCGTCGTTGGAAGCAGGGAATCAACCTTGTTGAATAACCCCGCCGAGATACTTGTGACAACACAATGGGTGGTCATGCTAGCTAACATCATGGAAGCCGATATGGCACGATGCAACAAATACCATCAAGAATTTGCTCGAGAAATGCGAATCGGCAAGAGTGACTGTTGTTTCACCTTTTTTTGGATCCCCGGAGGTACATGTGCGCCCAGAAAGTCTAACAAGCCTCGCCATCCTCAAGGTCAATTGGGATCACGGCCATGATTATGTAGAAAACTTTGTTCCGTTTGTTATTCAAGCCGTCAACGCGTCTGCTCAACCTGAAATCTCAGTCGCTGCAATACAAGCGTATGTCCAAGAAAATTTCGGACTGAAGATTCCGCAAGCAGCGCTAAATACTCTGCTGCACCGTGTGGCAAGGCGTGGACATATACATAAACAATCTGGCATATACATTCGTAGCGATGGAAAGATTGACACTGATTTTGACCATGCTCAAGCCGATGCGACACGCCAGCAGAGCGCTCTTCTAGGAAAACTCCTGGAGTTTTCAGCAAAGAAACACGCGCTGAACTGGTCTCAAGAGGAAGCGGAGGAAGCTCTGCTGTCGTTTCTTCAAAGCGCTTGTGTCCCCCTTTTGGCAACCGCAATTGACGGGCGTGAATTCACAACGCCAACGCAGCACCTATCAGGCAGTCATTTCGTAGTAAGTGCATTTATCGCACACTTGGATCAGCATGATCCAGCGGGATTTGCATTTCTTGAAACTGTCATGAAAGGAAATATGCTGGCAACTGCGCTATTCCTGCCAGATATTTCCAAGGCCAAGAAGAAATTTCAAGACTTATCTGTGTATCTTGATACAAGAATTCTTCTGCGTTCTCTTGGATTTGAGGGTGAAGGTGCCCAAGCTTATTGCAACGAGTTCTTGACGCTCCTCTATGAATCAAATATTTCCTTGTATTGCTTCGATATTACTGTCGACGAAGTGCGGCGAATCCTCGATGCAGCGCAACATGCCCTCAGAAATCCGAAACAGGTCAAGGGCTTGTTTTCCGTATATGAACATTTCGTTAGTCAAGGACTGCATGCCAGTGACGTTGAACTAGCTATTGCTGGACTAGAGAGATCACTTAAGAGGTTGCGGATTCATGTGAAGTCTATTCCCGCACAGATCGTGGAGATCGGTCTAGATGAGCGCCGATTTGAACAGATTCTGCACGACGAACTGCCAGACCAACGCACTGAAGCCCAGACCCACGATGTTGGTTGCCTAACCGCAATTCATCGCCTCAGAAAAGGCAGGATAAAGAGTGAGATCGAGAATTGTGGTTACGTGTTTGTCACCACAAATAATGCTGTCGCGAGGGCTAGTTCAAAATTCTTCTTTGAACAGTATGACCAAGTGACGGTCCCACTTTGTGTCAATGATCACACCATCGCAACCCTTGCCTGGGTAAAGAATCCTACGCTCGCGGCGAATTTCTCGCGGAATCGATTGATTGCAGAAAGCTACGCTGCGCTTCAGCCTGCACCAGAACTCTGGCGACGGTATCTAAATGAAATTGACCGACTGCAACGGGATGGCACTATCTCTGAAGGCGACTATCACCTGCTTCGATTCTCTACTGTTGCCAGAAACGCTTTGGTGGATACGACTTTGGGTCGACCGGATGCCTTTACGCAGGGAACTGTACCTGAAATACTTGAAGCGGCAAGAGCAGAGGCGAGAAGAGACACCGAGCAAGCATTGTCTGTTGAGGAGCAACGTCGAACACATGCCGAAGCAAAGGCACAGGCTGCGGAAAATGCACTCATAGCCAAGCAGAAAAACCTAGAAGATCGAATTAGAGCTATTGGGATGAGTGTCGGAATTGGCGCCAGGCGGCTTGCAAATTTTGCGTTGATTTCGATCGCTCCAGTTGGTGTCTATGAAACATTACCTGCGTCGGTTCCACCACTTCCTGAAAAGTTTGTGGAGTTGCTGGGTCCGTTCGCATTGACAGTCGTCTTCGCTCTCACCATTTGGAGTTTGTACTCAGGAGGGAGCGTCCGAAAAGTTGGCCGGATTATCGAGGTTTGGGCGTCATCAACTGTTCAGCGCATCATATTCAGTATCCTGCTTGGTACAAAGAGTCATTGACAGGGATGACTGATATGACCTCCAGCAATATTGATCAAATTTTTCGAGTTGATCTTATGGCTGGTATTGGCCAGGCAAGGCTGAAAACTGTAAACAAGTTGGATATTGTGGCCAAGTTATGGACAAATCTAATTGTTAAAAACCGCAATGCGTAGCCACTCACTCACTTATTAGTGCTATTTACATAAATACTGCGGCATAACCGCCATTAGATTAGTGCCGAGTCTGTGGTGAATGAAGGAGCGCAAGCTTAACCGACTTAGAGGGCTATTGGGGTGGGCTTCATCGCGAATTTGCTGGGCTGGGGCGACAAATCGCTGCCGCTGAATGATGTCGAGCGGCAAGCCATCGCGCATGCTGTGGCGGTGGTCGAGCCAATGCTCAAGACGGTTTCCGGTTACGAGAAGCATCTGGCGGCCCCGGTGCGTAACGCAATGGCCTATTGCGATGGTCTGGTGGCGGCGGTACCCGGGCCGATTGAAGTGAACAGCCATGCATTCGCTGCCGATCCTCTTGTTCATGCGCTGTTTGCCACCTGCGGCGACATCGCAGCGACCCTCGGCAAAAGCCGGGCGGTGAAGACTTTCATGGCTGAACCTGCGCATGCCTTGGCCGATGATTTCTACGCCTTGCTCGGCATGCGCCGCTTCGAAAAGAATGTCATGGGCATGAGTGTGCATGGCGACATGGTCTGCGCCGACACGCCACAGAAGATGCTTTATTTTTCCGACCACACCCTACGCGAATTGAGTGCGGATATCGAGGAAACCCGCCGTGGCTTGCGTGCTGCTGCATTCGACAGCCTGGCGACCAGCTTTGCGTCGCAGTTGGCGGAAATGCGCCAGGCCAGGCAGAACTTGCACACCGAGTGGGACATGCAGCGCGCCTTGTCTTCGCGACCGCGCCAGTCGGCAACCCTGGTCGCCGAACATGTCCAGCGCAGCGCAGAACTCGAGGAACGCCTGCGCCATGCCGCCGAGGACCTGTCGCCCGAGCGGTTGCTCAATGCGTTGGCGGCCTGGCTGGCTGCACCCGAGTTGCATCTTCATCTGGATCCGACCACGGTGAGCGTGGATCGGATGGGGGTCATGGTCGATCCGGAATCCACTGCAGATCAGGTCAGCACCCTGAGTCTTCCCGAACTCATCGGCCGCGACCGGCGCCACTGGATCGTCCTGATCGCCAAAATTCAACGGGAAGAAGCGCTGCGCGGCTTGGCGCAGCAGCAGGCCGACAGCCGCTACATCATTATCTGAGCGCTGCCAACGGCGGCGCTAGTGTGCCACTTCGTCCAGCGTGATATCCACCATCAGTTCGCCAGAAAGACGTTCGAGGTCGCAGGTCAGTTCCTTGCTGTCGAGTCCGTGATCGACGAGCAATTCGGCATCGGCATGAAACAGGGTTTCGGCCGACATCGGTGCCGTTGAGACATGCGTCACCAGTTCCTCGACATTTACGGCATGGCGTGCCAGTACCTGTGAAACTTCCTTGATGATGCCAATGCGATCATGGCCGACGAGAGACAGTTTGAGACGGCGCCCTTGGCCGGGAACGGCCGGGGTGGACGATTCAGCCGTGACCTTCAGTCCGGACAAGCCGGCCAGTGCAGCTTGCAGTGCGGCAGCACGCTCTTCGGCCACATCGACGCGGACGATGCCGGCGAATTTTCCGGCAAGGTGCGACATCGAGGATTCGAGCCAGTTGCCCTGGTGGGCGCTGATCACGGAGGAGAGTTCACCGACAAGACCTGGTCGGTCGTCGCCGATGACGGTGAGTATCAAGTATACGGACATGGAGTCTCTCCGGTTGGCGGAAGAAAGGTGTGACGCTCCGCGATTCTATCCTCCCGTGCCATCCTCGATAGGTGGACACGCGCAAAACAGGTTTCTGTCGCCATACACGTCGTCAATGCGGTTCACCGAAGGCCAGAACTTGTTCTGCCTGACGTAGGGCAGGGGGAAGACGGCGACTTCGCGGCTGTAGGGGCGCTGCCAGTCGGCTTCGGTCAGGTCGGCCTGGGTGTGCGGCGCGCGCTTGAGCGGGTTGTTGCCGGCCGGCCAGACACCGCTTTCGACTAGGCGGATTTCTTCGCGGATCGAAATCATGGCGGCGATGAAGCGGTCGAGTTCATCTTTCGCTTCCGATTCGGTTGGCTCCACCATCAGCGTGCCGGCCACCGGGAAACTCACAGTTGGGGCATGGAAGCCGTAGTCCATCAGTCGCTTGGCGATGTCGATTTCAGCGATCCCGCTGACGGTTTTGATGGCGCGTACGTCGAGGATGCATTCGTGGGCGACGCGTCCATGCTTGCCGACGTACAGTACCGGGTAATGCGCCTTGAGGCGCGCGGCGATGTAGTTGGCGTTGAGGATGGCCACCTCGGTGGCGCGCTTGAGGCCGGCGCCGCCCATCATCGCGATATACATCCAGGAGATCGGCAGGATCGACGCCGAGCCCCAGGGCGAGGCGGAGACCGCGCCCTGACCTTTGTTGCTGCGCTCGGCCGATCCGGTCGGTTGCACCACGTGATCGGCCATGAAGGGCGCGAGGTGTGCCTTGAGGCCGATCGGTCCCATGCCCGGTCCGCCGCCGCCATGCGGGATGCAGAAAGTCTTGTGCAGGTTCATGTGCGAGACATCGGCGCCGATGCTGGCCGGACTGGTCAGGCCGACCTGGGCGTTGAGATTGGCGCCATCCATATACACCTGCCCGCCGTGCTGGTGCACGATGGCGCAGATGTCCTTGATGGCTTCCTCGAACACGCCGTGCGTCGAGGGATAGGTGATCATGAGGCAGGCAAGGTGGTCAGCATGCTCTGCGGCTTTTGCGCGCAGGTCGGCGAAATCGACGTTGCCGTTGTCGTCGCAATCGACCACCACCACGGTCAGGCCGCACATGATGGCGGTGGCCGGGTTGGTGCCGTGCGCCGACTTGGGGATGAGGCAGATGTTGCGCTGGTGGTCGCCGCGGCTCGCGTGATAGCGCTGGATCGTCACCAGGCCGGTGTACTCGCCCTGTGCGCCGGAATTCGGCTGCATGCAGATGGCATCGAAGCCGGTGATGGCCTTGAGCCAGTCAGTCAGGCCCCGGATCATCTCCATGTAGCCGGCCGCCTGATCGATCGGCGCGAAGGGGTGCAGGTCGCCGAACTCCGGCCAGGTGACCGGAATCATTTCGCTGGTGGCGTTGAGCTTCATGGTGCAGGAGCCGAGCGAAATCATCGAATGATCCAGCGCCAGATCCTTGTTCTGCAGGCGCTTCAGATAGCGCAGCATGGCGTGCTCGGTGTGGTGCGTGTTGAACACCGGGTGGCTGAGGATGGCGTCGCTGCGCAGGAGCCCTGCCAACGGACTGCTCGAGGCGGCATCAAGGACAGCGATGTCGGGACGTTTGTCGGTCAGCAGGTGCAGCAGGTTGGCGACATCGTCGCGCGTGGTCTTCTCGTTGAGGGCAATGCCAAGCGTGCCACCGCCGACTCGTCGCAGGTTGTAGCCGGCATCACGTGCCGTCAGATGAAGCGTGTCGCTGCGTGCACCGAGATCGACGCGGATAGTGTCGAAGAATTGCCGGGATATTACGCTCAGGCCGGCCTGCCTGAGGCCTTCGGCGAGGATCGCGGTGAGGCGATGGATGCGTTCGGCGATGCGGCGCAGGCCTTGCGGGCCGTGATACACGGCATACATGCCGGCCATGTTGGCGAGCAGCACTTGCGAGGTGCAGATGTTGGAATTCGCCTTCTCACGGCGGATGTGCTGCTCGCGCGTCTGCAAGGCCATGCGCAGAGCGCGGTTGCCGCGCGCATCCTGTGAGACGCCGATAATCCGGCCGGCCACGGCGCGCTTGTGCTCGTCGCGCGTGGCAAAGAAAGCCGCATGCGGTCCGCCGAACCCCAGCGGTACGCCGAAGCGCTGTGCCGAACCGAGGGCGATGTCGGCGCCCATTGTTCCTGGTGATTTGAGCAGTACCAGCGCCATCAGGTCGGCAGCCACTGCCACTACCGTACCCCTGGCTTTGAGTGCGGCGATGGTGGTGCTCAGGTCGACGACCTCGCCGCGATCATCCGGGTATTGCAGCAAGGCGCCGAAGACCTCATGCCGTTCAGCTTCGTCGACCGTGCCGAAGATGAGTTCAAAGCCGAAAAAACCGGCGCGCGTCTTGAGCACATCGATGGTTTGGGGAAAACAGTGGGCGTCGACGAAGAAAGCGTTCGCCTTGGACTTGCTCACCCGGCGTGCCATGGTCATGGCCTCGGCCGCCGCCGTGGCTTCGTCGAGCAGCGAAGCATTGGCGAGTTCCATGCCGGTCAGATCGATCACCATCTGCTGGTAGTTGAGCAGGGCTTCGAGCCGCCCCTGGGCGATCTCGGCCTGGTAGGGCGTGTAGGCGGTGTACCAGCCGGGATTCTCCATGACATTGCGCAGGATCACCTTGGGCGTCAGCGTGTCGGCATAGCCCATGCCGATGAGTGATTTGCAGACGCGATTGCGGCTGGCGATCCGCTTGAGTTTTTCCAGGGCGACATGTTCCGGCTGGGCTTGGGGCAAGGCGAGCGGCGCCTGCAGTCGGATTGACGCCGGCACCGTCTGTTCGATCAACTGATCGAGACTGGTGGCGCCGATGGCTGCCAGCATCTGGGTGATCTCGATGGTGCTCGGGCCGATATGGCGAGTGATGAATTCATCGGAATTCTCAAGCTCGACGAGCGATGCAAAGTTCGCCATGACTCAGCCTTCCTCGGCGATCTTGGCGTAGGCCGCTGCATCCAGTAATCCATTGAGTTGCGTGGCGTCGTCCGGCTTGATCTGAAACAGCCAGGCGGCGTAGGCATCCTGGTTCACCGTTTCCGGCGTATCGCTGGCGGCATCGTTGCGCGCGACCACCTCGCCAGCAATCGGCGCGTAGATGTCGGAGGCGGCCTTGACCGACTCGACCACCGCACATTCCTCGGCAGCCTTGAGTTTGCGGCCGGTCTCCGGCAGTTCGAGGAAGACGATGTCGCCCAGCGCTTCCTGGGCATGATCGGTGATGCCGATTGTGACCAGGCCATCGGCATCGAGGCGAGCCCATTCGTGGCTCTTGGTGTATTTGAGGTTGGCGGGGACGTTCATGTGGTTCTCCGTAAGGGGTCAGGAAACAAGAATCTTGCCGTTGCGCGCGAAGGGGGGCTTGACGACTTTCGCCGCATGTCGCTTGCCGCGAATATCCACTTCGACCTGATCGCCCGCGTTCACGGTGTTGGGCAGACGGGCCAGGGCGATGCCTTGCTGCAAGGTAGGCGAGAAGGTGCCGCTGGTGATTTCGCCGCTGCCATGCGCGGTATGCACAACTTGATGGGCGCGCAGCACGCCGCGTTCGAGCAGCAGCAGTCCGGTGAACTGGCGCGTCGGCTGCTGCGCCAGCAGGGCGGCTTTGCCGATGAAATCGCGCTCATCCTGCAGGGACAGCGTCCAGGTCAGGCCCGCTTCGAGCGGCGAGATGTTTTCGTCCATATCCTGGCCGTAGAGGTTCATGCCGGCTTCGAGGCGCAGGGTGTCGCGGCAGCCCAGGCCGCAGGCGGCGACGCCCGCGCTGTGCAGTTGCGACCAGACGGTGGCTGCCTGCTCGGCTGGCACGGCGATCTCGAAGCCATCCTCGCCGGTATAGCCGGTGCGGGCGATGAGCCAGTCGCCATCGAAGACCGCCTGAAACGGATTGAGAGACTCGCTGACAGCGCGGCTGCCGGGGCAGGCTTGCCAGAATTTTTCACGCGCCTGTGGTCCTTGCACGGCGATCATGGCCAGATCGCGGCGCGGCGCCAACTGAATGTCGAAATCGGCGCCTTGCGCCTGCATCCAGGCCAGATCCTTGTCGGCGGTGCCGGCATTGACGACGATCCGATACGTCTCGAGTGTAAAGAAATACACGATCAGGTCGTCGATGACACCGCCGTCGGGACGCAGCAGGCAGGAGTAGAGCGCCTTGCCGGGCTGCTTCAGTTTCGCCACGTCGTTGGCGAGCAGCTTGCGCAGATAGGCCTGGGACCCCGGTCCGGTGAGGTCGATGGCGAGCATGTGGGAGACGTCGAACATCCCGGCAGCGCGCCGCACCACGTGGTGCTCCTCGATCTGCGAGCCGTAATGAATGGGCATCTCCCAGCCGGCGAAGTCGACCAGCTTGGCGCCGAGCAGGGCGTGACTGTCGTAGAGCGGTGTGCGGCGGAGTGTTTGCGATGGGTTAGTTTGCATGTTCAAGTACCTGGCAGATTTTCTTCATTATACTTCACATGAAAAGAAAAGGGGCGAATCGGTTTTGCCTATTCGCCCCATCTGTCCTTGGTACCTGAGAGATTGCAGCGGAAACCTCAGAAAGTTTCTTTTGCGTGCCCCTTCGGTGGGTGAGCCTCGCTCACCACTCTCCAGATTTGTCCTGCGTCGCCGGTTCATTTGCCTGAGCGGTTCCGGGAATTGCGCCTTCGGCGGTGATGCGATCACTCTCTCCCTGCGACGGAACAAATTATATGCTGGCTTGTGGTGTTCGTGGCAAGCGTTCTCTGCGGCGTCCGCTCAGTTGCGTCCGGAAGTGATTGAGCCGGATGTTAAAATGCTTCGATGAAACAGAGCACTTCTGAATTTATTCAACTCAACGGTTTGCGCGCCCATGTCCGCATCTGGGGACCGCGCGACGCGCCGACCCTGTTCATGCTGCATGGCTGGATGGATGTCTCCGCCAGCTTCCAGTTTCTGGTCGATGCTCTGACCCGCGAATGGCGGGTGCTGGCGCTCGACTGGCGCGGCTTCGGCCTGTCGCAATGGACCCATCAGAGTTACTGGTTCCCCAATTACATTGCCGATCTCGATGCCTTGCTGCGGCATTATTCGCCCGATGCGCCGGTCTGCCTGATTGGTCACAGCCTCGGCGGCAATGCCGCCTGCCTCTACGCCGGAATTCGTCCCGAGCGCGTGTCCCGCGTTGCCACACTGGAAGGTTTCGGTTTGCTCGCCACGCATGCGGATGAAGCCCCCGGTCGATACGCCAAATGGCTTGACCAGCAATGCAGCGGACCGGTGGTCAATCGCTATGCCAATCGTGCCGAACTGGCAGCGCGCTTGCAGCGCGGGAATGTGCGGCTGTCCTCAGACCAGGCCGCTTTTCTCGCCGGGTACCTGGGGCAGGAGGGTGATGAAAAGAATGTCGTGGTGGCAGCCGATCCCCTGCACAAGCTGACCAGTCCGATCCTCTATCGGCTGGAGGATGCCATGGCCTGCTGGCGCAGAGTGACGGCACCGGTATTGTGGGTGGCGGCGAGGGATTCCGTGATCATGAAGGATTTCGTGAGCGAGGCCGGTGCGGCCGATTACCGTGAGCGCATCGCCTGTTTCCGCGATATCCGGGTCGAGATGCTGGAGGATGCCGGCCACAACATGCATCACGACCAGCCGCAGCGACTGGCGCAATTGATCGAGGAATTTTTCTGATGCTCGCGCCCCTGTCAAAACCGCACGTTGCCAATGCCGACCTGCATTGTCACTCGACTTTTTCGGACGGTCTGCTGGCGCCCGCGGAAGTCGTACGCCGCGCCCATGCCAACGGCGTTGATCTGCTGGCCTTGACCGACCATGACGAGATCGGCGGCCTGGCCGAGGCACGCGCGACGGCAGCGGAACTGGGGCTGAGATTCGTCAATGGCGTCGAAATTTCCATCTCCTGGGGTGACGACTCGACCGTTCATATCGTCGGGCTCGCGATCGATCCGGCGAATGCCGATCTGATCGCCGGACTCGCGCAAGTGCGCAGTGGTCGTGACCAACGCGCAGTGCGTATGGCGGCAGAGTTGGACAAGGTCGGCATTCACGACGCCTATGAGGGCGCCTTGCGCTTTGTCGGCAATCCTGCGCTGGTTAGCCGTTCGCACTTTGCACGCCATATCGTTGCTGCGGGGCATGCGCCCGACGTGAAGACGGTTTTCGACCACTGGCTGGCCAAGGGCAAGCCAGGCTACGTCACGCATTCCTGGGCGAGTCTGGCCCAGGCACTGGCCTGGATCCATGGCGCCGGTGGCGTTGCCGTGCTGGCGCATCCGAGCCGCTATCGTCTCGGCAATCAGGAGTTGCGCAAGTTGCTCGTCGCGTTTCGCGATCTCGGCGGCGAAGGTATCGAGGTCCTGTCGGGTTCCCACGGCGATGATGAAGTTCGCGAAATAGCCCGCTATGCCAGAGAATTCGGTTTTCTTGCGTCGCGCGCATCGGATTTCCATGGTCCCGGCGAAAGCCGCATCGACCTGGGCAAGTTGCCGCAGTTGCCGGACGACCTGAGGCCGATCTGGGAACTGTTGAGTTAAGGTCGCTTTAAGTGTCCCAGTTTTTCAGCATCCATCCAGAGCATCCGCAGCCGCGCCTGATCAAGCAGGCGGCAGAGATCATTCGCGACGGCGGCTTGGTGGCATTGCCCACCGACTCCGCCTATGCCATGGTCGGACACCTCGGTGACGCCGGCCTGCTTGATCGCATCCGCAGCATCCGCGGCGTCGATGAACGCCATCATTTCACACTGCTGTGCCGCGATCTCTCCGAGATCGCGACTTACGCCCGGGTGGACAACGCCCAGTACCGTCTGCTCAAGGCCACCACGCCGGGCAGTTACACTTTTATTCTCGAGGGCACGCGCGAATTGCCGCGGCGCGTACTGCATCCGAAACGCAAAACCATCGGCTTGCGCATTCCCGACCATGTTCTGGTCCAGGCGCTGCTAGAGGAACTGGATCAACCGCTGTTGACCTCGACGCTGATCCTTCCGGGCGATTCGGCCCCTTTGGCCGATGCGCAAGAGATCCGCGACCGACTCGAGAAGCATCTCGAACTGGTAATCGATGCCGGCCCTTGCGGCAGTGAGATGACCACCATGATCAACCTCAGCAGTGGCGTTCCCGAACTGATGCGGGCAGGACGAGGCGCATTGGAACCCTTCGGTTTCGATTAGAATTCGCCATCCTCATGGAAAACCTTATACAGACGCTGGCGATCTGGGCCTTGCCAGTGGTCTTCGCGATTACCCTGCACGAAGCCGCTCACGGTTATGTCGCCCGCATGTTTGGCGATCCCACCGCATGGGAACTCGGGCGTGTGAGCCTGAACCCGTTGCGCCATATCGATCCGGTAGGAACCTTGCTGGTGCCTGCCTTGATCCTGGGCACCAGCAGCCTGCTTGGTAGTGGCGGCATCCTGTTCGGCTGGGCCAAGCCGGTGCCAGTGAATTTCAGTCGCTTGCGCAATCCGAAACGGGACATGCTGTGGGTTGCTGCCGCGGGTCCCGGAGCCAATCTGATCATGGCTTTGGGCTGGGCCTGCCTGATCAAGCTGGCGATCATGATGCCCGACAGTGTCTTCGCGCTGCCCATGGCTGAAATGGGCAAGGCCGGGATTACAATAAACGCTGCCCTGATGTTGCTTAACCTGTTGCCGATTCCGCCGCTGGACGGCGGACGCATTGCCGTCAGTCTGCTGCCGCACCGCCTGGCCTGGAAGTTTGCCCGGATCGAACCCTATGGCTTCGTGATATTGTTGGCGCTGTTGTTTACAGGCGTGCTGGGCGATATTCTCGGTCCGCTGATTTTTGGTTTCATCCACATCATTCTGCTGATTTTCGGTTTCTGACCACTCGACGATTCTATGTACGCTGAAAAAGTCCTCTCCGGCATGCGCCCCACCGGGCGCCTTCATCTTGGCCACTACCACGGGGTGCTCAAAAACTGGATCAAGCTCCAGCATGAGTATCCCTGTCTGTTCTTTGTCGCCGACTGGCACGCGCTGACGACCAATTACGACGAGCCGGGCGGCATTGTCGAGAACGCCTGGGAAATGATCGTTGACTGGCTCGCCGCCGGCGTCGATCCTTCGCAGGCAACGCTGTTCATCCAGTCGCGCGTGCCGGAACATGCCGAGCTGCACCTGCTGCTCTCTATGATGACGCCATTGGGCTGGCTCGAACGCGTGCCGACCTACAAGGATCAGCAGGAAAAACTCTCGCACAAGGACCTGACGACCTATGGCTTCCTTGGCTATCCCTTGTTGCAGGCAGCCGACATCCTGATTTATCGCGCCGACAAGGTGCCGGTGGGTGAAGACCAGGTGCCGCACATCGAATTCACGCGTGAGATTGCGCGACGCTTCAATCACATCTTCGGCCGCGAACCGGGCTTTGAGGACAAGGCCAAGGCGGCGGTGAAGAAGCTCGGCAGCAAGCGTGCCAAGCTTTACCTGGAATTGCGTACCCGTTTCCAGGAAAAAGGGGAGGAAGATGCCTTGGAGCAGGCGCATGCGCTGCTCGACGAAGCGCAAAGCCTTTCGCACGGCGACAAGGAACGTTTGTTTGGCTATCTTGAAGGTGGCGGCAAAATGATCCTGGTCGAACCCGATGCGTTTTTGACCGAAGCAGCGCGCATGCCCGGCCTGGATGGCCAGAAAATGTCGAAGTCGTACAACAACGCCATCACCTTGCGCGAAGATCCTGACAGCGTGCGCAAGAAAATTCGCACCATGCAGACCGATCCGCAACGGGTACGGCGCACCGATGCCGGCGATCCGGACAAATGTCCGGTGTGGCAGTTCCATGTGATCTACTCGGATGCTGCAGTTCAGAAATGGGTGCAGGGCGGCTGCAGAAGTGCCGGCATCGGCTGCATTGAATGCAAGCAGCCGGTGATCGACGCAGTGCTGAAGGAGCAGGAGCCGATGCATGAGCGTGCCCAGGTTTATATCGACGATCCGCAACTGGTGCGCAATATCATCGCCGACGGTTGCGAGAAGGCACGCAAGCTGGCGCAGGAGACCATGCGCGATGTGCGTGAAGCGATGGGGCTGGATTATTCATGACGCCGGATAACCTGGCCGAGGACGATCTGGAACTGGCCGAGCGGCCTGTGACCGATCCTGCCCTGGCGGCGGCCACCGAGCATCACTTGCCCAAGGTCTACGGCGAGCCGATGCTCGAAATGCCGCGCGACCTGTATATCCCGCCGGATGCGCTGGAAGTGATCCTGGAGTCCTTCGAGGGGCCGCTTGACCTGCTGCTCTACCTGATCCGCAAGGCCAACATCAGCGTGCTCGACATTCCGATGGCGGCGCTGACCTCGCAATACCTGGTGTATGTCGAGGCGATGCATCGGCGCAATCTGGAACTTGCGGCCGAGTATCTGCTGATGGCGGCGATGCTGATCGAAATCAAGTCGCGCATGCTGCTGCCGCGCCCACCCAAGCTGGATTCCGGCGAGCCGGAAGATCCGCGCGCCGAACTGGTGCGGCGCTTGCTCGAATACGAACAGATGAAGGCTGCTGCCGCCAAGCTCGATGCCATGCCCCAGGCCGAGCGTGACTACGAATGGGTCACGGTGTGGATTGCCGACAAGCTTGCCGAACGCCAGCCCGCAGTCAGCCTGCCGGATTTGCAGGCAGCATGGCTGACGCTGCTGAAGCAGGCGCGCATCATGCAGCACCACAAGATCAAGCGCGAAGAACTCTCGGTGCGTGAGCACATGAGCCAGATCCTGCGGCGTTTGCAGGGCGGCGCTTTTGTTTCGTTCGACCGGCTGTTCATCATCGAAGCCGGCATTTCCAGCCTGGTGGTCAGCTTCCTCGCCCTGCTTGAACTGGTGCGTGAGAAAATGATCGAGATTAGTCAGAGCGAGGCGCTCGCTCCCATCTACGCAAAATTGGCCGATGCAAACCCTATACACGCCTGAGGACTACAAGCGCGTTCTCGAGGCCGCGCTGCTTTGTGCCGCTGAACCCTTGCCGTTGGCCGAGTTGAAGCGTCTTTTCGACGACAGTTTCGACGATGACACCTTGCGCAGTCTGCTCGCCGACCTTCGCAGCGACTGGTCTCAGCGCGGTGTCGAACTGGCGCAGCTGGCGAGCGGCTGGCGCTTTCAGACCCGTCCCGAATATCAGCCTTACCTTGACCGGCTGAAAAATGAGAAAGCGCCGAAATATTCCCGCGCGGTCATGGAAACGCTGGCCATCATTGCTTATCGCCAGCCCGTGACGCGCGGCGACATCGAGGAAATTCGCGGCGTTGCCGTGTCCCCCAACATTCTCAAGACCCTCGAGGCGCGCGACTGGATTGATGCGGTTGGCCATCGCGATGCGCCGGGGCGTCCGGTGCTGTATGCGACGACCAGGAAATTTCTCGATGACCTGGGGCTGCGCAGTCTGGCGGAGTTGCCGCCATTGAGCGACGTCGAGAAGATTCTGGAGAATGTGGATGCCCCCGCCCCGCAAGGCTAAGACAGGTTCCCGCCGCAATACGCCTTTTCGCCCGCCGGCAAAGGCCGTGCTGCCGCGTGCGGAACGGGGAGGCGAGCGTTCGGCCGAAACGGCGGGCGGCCCCGAAAAAGATTTTCCTGGGGCAGTCCAGCGCAGCAAGGGCAAGGACAAACGTGCTTCAGCCGCACCGGAAGAAACCATCAAACTGCAGAAAGCGCTGGCTGATGCCGGCCTCGGCTCGCGCCGTGAACTGGAAGAATGGATCGCCGCCGGACGCGTTCATGTCAATGGGCAACCGGCACATGTCGGTCAGCGCATCAGTTCGGCGGACAAGGTGCGCGTCAATGGTCGGCTGGTGCATCTGCGCCTGGCAGCGGAGCGACGCCAGCGCGTACTGCTGTATCACAAGCCGGAAGGTGAAATCGTTTCGCGCGACGATCCGCAAGGGCGACTCAGCGTTTTCGACAAGCTGCCAAAAATACGCGGCGGGCGCTGGATCGCCGTGGGCCGCCTGGATGTCAATTCCTGCGGCTTGATGTTGCTGACCAATGATGGCACCCTGGCAGAGCGACTGATGCATCCGCGCAGCGAGATCGAGCGCGAATACGCTGTTCGGGTTGTCGGGGAACTAAGCCAGCAGAACAAGCTGCGGCTCACCGAAGGCGTGGAACTGGAGGATGGCCCGGCGCATTTCGGCCGACTGATCGACGGTGGCGGGGAAGGCACTAACCGCTGGTATCGCGTCACGATAGCGGAGGGGCGCAACCGCGAAGTACGGCGCATGTTCGAGGCGGTAGGTGTCACCGTGAGCCGCCTGATGCGGGTGCGTTACGGCCCGATCCAGATGCCGCCGCGCCTGAAGCGGGGGATGTTCCTGGAATTGGAACCGACTGAAGTCGCCATCCTGCTGAAGCATATCCCGGAGGCGAGAAGTACCCTGAAAATGCCGAAACCCCTTGAAGAAACTGAGGAATGAGTTGCTTAGCGGAGGGTGCTCGTATATAATTACCCCGTTTTGCAGCGAGCCGATTGTTTCTGAATGACGATTTGGCACGACTGACATTTTCCAGTTCTCCTGCGCATGTTTGAGCGTTGCGCGGCGATGGAGCACAAGAGGATGGGCGTTTCGCCCATTTTTTTTTGTTGTGGTGCAGGGTGGTACTGAGCGGTGTCGGCATGCAATTGGTTGAATTGATTGAACAGGCGGTTGTTGGACTGGGCTACGAACTCGTGGATTTCGAGACCAGCCCGCGTGCGCGGTTGCTGCGGGTGTTCATCGATGGTCCGGAGGGCGTGACGATCGACGATTGCACGGCAGTGAGCAACCATTTGTCGCGTCTGTTCGTGGTTGAGAACGTGGATTACGACCGGCTGGAGATTTCTTCGCCGGGACTGGATCGACCGCTCAAGAAACCGGCCGATTTTGAGCGGTTTGCGGGACATGAAGCGCAGTTGCGGATGCGTTTGCCGATCAATGGGCAGCGCAATTTCAGCGGTGTCCTGGCCGGTTTGAAGGATGATGCAGTGTTGTTGCAGGGGACCGAGGCAGCCTACGAGTTGCCCCTGGCGCAGATCGAAAAGGCCAGGCTGGTGCCGAAGTTTTAGTGAATTGAATCTGAACGCTATGAACGCGCAGGAGATTGCAAGATGAGTCGTGAATTATTGTTGCTGGTGGATGCCCTGTCACGTGAGAAAAACGTGCAGAAGGACATCGTGTTCACGGCACTGGAAATGGCGCTTGCTTCCGCGACCAAGAAAAAGATCAATGAAGAAGCCGACGTGCGCGTCGAAGTCGATCGCGAAAGCGGCGAATTCGAGGCCTTCCGGCGCTGGCTGGTGGTTGAGGACGATCTGGTCGAGAATCCCGAACAGCAGATCGGCCTGGAGGAAGCACGCCAGCAGATCGAAGATATTTCGCTTGAGGATTACATCGAGGAAACGCTGGAGCCGGTTGATTTTGGCCGGATCGGCGCGCAAGCCGCCAAGCAGGTGATCCTGCAGAAAATCCGCGATGCTGAGCGTGAGCAGATCCTCAACGACTTTCTCGAACGCAAGGAGCATCTGGTCACCGGCACCGTCAAGCGCATGGAACGTGGCAATGCGGTCATTGAAGCGGGGCGTATCGAAGCGGCCCTGCCGCGCGAACAGATGATCCCGCGCGAGAACCTGCGCCCCGGTGATCGCGTGCGCGCCTGGCTGATGAAAATCGACCGGACCGCGCGTGGTCCACAGCTGATTCTTTCCCGGACCGCGCCGCAATTCATCATGAAGCTGTTCGAACTGGAAGTTCCCGAGATCGAGGACGGTCTGCTCGAAATCAAGTCAGCCGCACGTGACCCCGGCATCCGCGCCAAGATCGCGGTCAAGTCCAACGATCCGCGTGTCGATCCGATCGGCACCTGCGTCGGCATGCGCGGTTCGCGCGTCACCGCGGTGACCAACGAACTGGCCGGCGAGCGCGTCGATATCATTCTCTGGTCAGCCGATCCGGCGCAATTCGTGATTGGTGCACTGGCCCCGGCGGAAGTCTCGAGCATCATGGTCGATGAGGAGAAGCACGCGATGGATGTGGTGGTCAGCGAGGACAACCTGGCCATCGCGATCGGCCGCGGCGGACAGAACGTACGCCTGGCGTCCGAACTCACCGGCTGGACCATCAACCTGATGACAGTGGAAGAGTCGCAGCAGAAATCGGAGCAGGAACATGACGTGATCCGCCAGCTCTTCGTCGAAAAGCTCGACGTCGACCAGGAGGTCGCCGACATCCTCATCGAAGAAGGATTTTCCACGCTCGAGGAAGTGGCCTACGTGCCGCTCACCGAAATGCTGGAGATCGAGGCCTTTGATGAAGCCACGGTCAACGAATTGCGCGATCGTGCGCGCAACGTGCTATTGACCGAGGCGATTGTCGATGAGGAACAATTGGAGCATGTCGCCGACGACATGCTGGAGCTTGAAGGCATGGACAAGTCGTTGGCGGCAAAACTGGCACGCCAGAATGTGCTGACCCGCGACGATCTGGCCGACCTTGCAACCGATGAATTGATGGAACTTACCGGCATTGAGGAAGAGCGGGCGAAAGCCCTGATCACCTCGGCGCGCGCACATTGGTTCGCAGAAGAATAAGCGCGGGGGACCGGCCATGGCACAAATGAATGTTGCACAATTCGCGAGCGAGCTGAAAATGCCCGCCAGCGCGCTGCTTGAGCAGTTGCAGAAGGCCGGCGTCAGCAAACAGGCTGCCGATGACGGCCTGACGGAGCAGGACAAGGCGAAACTGCTCGAGTACTTGCGCAAGTCGCACGGTGAGGTGGAGCCGAAGGCGAAGATCACCCTGACGCGCAAGAAGACCTCGGAAATCAAGGCGGCCGATGCCAGCGGCAAAGCGCGCACGATCCAGGTCGAGGTCCGCAAGAAACGTGTTCTGGTGCGGCGCGACGCCCCCGAGGTGGCGGCTGAAGTTGTGCCGCCTCCGGTCAGCGCGCCTGCTGTCGTTGCTGCTCCTGTTCCAGAGCCGGTCGCTGAGCCGATCGTTGAGCCCGTCATTGAGCCGGTGGTTGAGCCGGTAGCTGCGCCCGAGCCGCCACCGGTAGTGGTCGAGGTTCGTCAGGAAGAGGAAAAGCCCGTTGCCGCGAAGACCAAGCGCTCTGCGCCAGCGGTTATACCTGCAGAGGCCCCGGCATCTGCGACAAGTGCTGTCCCGGCTGCCCCGCCAACGCGAACGGTGCGGCATGTCATCAGCGCGGAGCAGACAGCCTTGCGCGAGAAGGAAGCGCAGCGGCGGGCAGAACTGATTGCGCGGCAGGCGGCAGAATTCAAGCAAAAACAGGAACGCGAGCGTGCCGGGGCGGAACAGCGCCTTGGCGAACAAACGGCTGCCGCTGCGCCCAAGAAAGATGCCGCAGCCCAGGCCACCAAGCCCGAAGCCGGGGCGGTGGCCAGCGAAGGGGTCTCCGGCACGCTGCATAAGCCGGCGGTCAAGCCGGAAGACAAGAAACCACCCAAAAAGGCCGTCAGTGCGACCTGGAAAGAGGATGCAGCGAAGAAGCGTGGCATCAAGACCCGCGGCGAAACCGGACCGAGCGGATGGCGCGGTGGTCCGGGCGGATCCCGACGTCATTCACGCAGCAGCCATGCAGAAGAGGCGCCTGCGGTGCAGGCACCGGTCGAGCAGGTCATTCGCGATGTGCATATTCCCGAAACCATCACGGTTGCCGATCTGGCCCACAAGATGTCGGTCAAGGCGACCGAAGTGATCAAGGCCCTCATGAAGCTGGGTTCGATGGTCACCATCAATCAGACGCTCGACCAGGAAACGGCGATGATCGTTGTCGAGGAAATGGGGCATCGGCCATTCGCCGCCAAGCTGGACGATCCCGATGCCTTCCTCGAGGAAGAACACGGCGAGGACAAAACCTATGAAATGACGGCGCGTGCGCCGGTGGTGACCGTGATGGGTCACGTCGACCATGGCAAGACTTCGTTGCTCGACTATATCCGCAAGGCGCGCGTGGCCCACGGCGAAGCGGGCGGCATCACCCAGCATATCGGCGCCTATCACGTGGAAACGCCGCGCGGCATGATTACCTTCCTCGACACGCCGGGGCACGAAGCGTTTACCGCAATGCGGGCGCGCGGTGCAAAAGCCACCGATATCGTGATCCTGGTGGTTGCCGCCGATGATGGCGTCATGCCGCAGACCAAGGAAGCGATCGCCCACGCCAAGGCAGCCAATGTGCCGCTGGTGGTGGCCGTGAACAAGATCGACAAGCCGGATGCCAATCCGGATCGCGTGCGGCAGGAACTCGTCGCCGAGAGCGTGATTCCCGAAGAGTTTGGTGGCGATACCCCCTTCGTCCATGTTTCTGCCAAGACGGGCGTCGGTATCGACGACCTGCTCGAGCGCGTGCTGCTGCAAGCCGAAGTGCTGGAACTCAAGGCGGCCAAGGATGCTCCTGCCAAAGGGCTGGTTATCGAGGCGCGCATCGACAAGGGCAAAGGCCCGGTCGCGACGATTCTGGTGCAATCGGGTACCCTGCGCCGCGGCGATGCGTTGCTGGTCGGCGCGGTGTTTGGCCGGGTGCGTGCCATGCTCGACGAAAACGGCAAGGCGGTGGAAGAGGCTGGTCCATCGATACCGGTAGAAATTCAGGGACTGACCGATGTGCCGAGTGCAGGCGCCGAGGCGATGGTGCTCGTCGACGAACGCCGGGCACGCGAGATCGCGCTGTTCCGCCAGGGCAAGTTCCGCGACGTCAAGCTGGCCAAGCAGCAGGCGACCAAGCTGGAGAATCTGTTCGAGAACATGGGACAGAACGAGGCGAGCCAGTTGGCGCTGATCGTCAAGGCCGACGTGCAGGGTTCTCAGGAAGCGCTGGTGCATGCCTTGAACCGGCTGTCGACCGAGGAAGTCAAGGTCAATGTCGTGCATGCCGCGGTGGGTGGCATCAGCGAATCGGATGTCAATCTGGCCTCGGCCTCGAAGGGCGTCATCATTGGCTTCAACGCGCGTGCAGATGCGCAGGCGCGCAAGCTTGCGGAAAGCCTCGGGGTCGAGATCCGTTATTACAATATCATTTACGATGCGGTAGACGAGATCAAGGCGGCGATGTCCGGACTTCTCACGCCGGAGAAGCGCGAGCAGGTGATCGGCATGGTTGAAGTGCGGCAGGTCTTCCGCATCTCCAAGGTGGGTGCAGTGGTGGGTGGCATGGTGATCGAGGGCGTGGTCAAGCGCGGAGCGCGGGTACGTCTCATCCGTGACAACCAGGTCATACACAGCGGCGAACTGGATTCGCTGAAGCGCTTCAAGGACGATGTCAGGGAAGTCAAGAACGGTTTCGAGTGCGGCTTGTCGCTGAAAAACTATAACGACATCAACGAAGGCGACCAACTCGAGATCTACGAGATCCAGGAAATCGCCCGCACGTTGTGAAAAGTTTTTCACGAGCCAGCCGGGTCGCGGAGCAGATCCGGCGCGAGCTGGCCGAGTTGATCCAACTCGAACTCAAGGATCCGCGGGTCAGTATGGTTACCCTGACGGACGTCGAGGTCACGGCCGACTACACCCACGCCAAGGTTTTCTACACGACACTGGCGGGTACCGAGCAACAGCCGCAAATCGCCAAGGGCCTTGCTGCCGCCAGCAGTTTCCTGCGGCGCGAATTGGGCAAGCGCATCCACTTGCATCATTTGCCGGAACTGCATTTCGTTTTTGACAGTTCGGTGGAACGCGGCACCTATCTTTCGCACTTGATCGATCAGGCCGTCCAGTTGCAGGCCGACGCCGACTCCGATCCCAAGGAACAATGAACCGGTGAATGCCCCGCGGCGCTTGCCCAGGCGCGCCATTGACGGCGTATTGCTGCTCGACAAACCGCTCGGTTTGACCTCCAACGCTGCACTGCAATCCGCGCGGCGCCTATACAACGCCGCCAAGGCCGGACATACGGGCACGCTCGATCCGTTGGCCACTGGTCTGCTGCCGCTGTGTTTCGGCGAAGCGACCAAATTTGCCGGCGAATTGCTCGATGCCGACAAAACCTATGCTGCAACAGTCCGGCTCGGCATCACGACAGACACTGCCGATGCCGAGGGGCAGGTATTGCAAACCAGGCCGGTGCAGGTGTCGGCGCAGCAAGTCGAGGCGGTATTGCGAGGTTTCACCGGGGAAATCCTGCAGGTGCCGCCGATGTACTCGGCATTAAAGCGTGACGGCAAACCCCTATACGCCTATGCGCGAGAGGGGATCACGCTGGAACGAGCACCGCGACGTATCACGATACATTCAATCGAACTGCATCAGTTTTGCGAGGATACCCTGTCATTGACCGTCGTCTGCAGCAAGGGAACCTATATCCGTACCCTGGCCGAGGATATCGGCGCCGCGCTGGGCTGCGGTGCCCATCTCCAGGCCTTGCGGCGGACCTGCATCGGTCGCCTGCAACTGGACCGCGCCGTGCCCCTGCTTGACCTGGAGGCGCTCGATCAGCAGCAACGCGATACCCGGTTATTGCCCGCAGATGCATTGCTTGAGGGCTTGCCGCGGGCTGAACTCGACAGCAATGGTGCCTTGCGCCTGGGGCATGGCCAGCCGGTGCGCTGGAACGGTACGGCAGGACGCTGGCGTGCTTATGCCCAGGGGGCTTTTCTCGGGCTTTGCGAACTGGACGAGGCGGGCTGGCTGAATCCGCGGCGCCTGATAGCCGCCACAGAAGAAAATACTCCGGCAAATGCTTGAGTTATCGCCCATGCTCCGGCTATAATTCAATGTTTTCAAAGCAACCCAAAGAGAAACCAGATGGCAATTTCCACAGTTGAAAAAGCAAAAATTGTTGGTGAATACCAGCGCGCTCAGGGCGACACCGGTTCACCTGAAGTGCAAATCGCGCTGCTCACGGCCCGCATCAACGGCTTGACCGGTCATTTCAAGGCCAACGTCAAGGATCATCACTCGCGCCGTGGCTTGCTGATGATGGTTAACCAGCGCCGCAAACTGCTCGATTACCTGAAACATAAGAATGCCGAAGGGTATCGGACGTTGATCGGCCGCCTCGGCCTGCGTAAATAAGCCGAGAACTTGCAGACTGGATGAAGTATGAGGTGGTGAGGTGTGCGGAAAATTCCAAAGCACCGAACTTACCGGCAAGCACAACTGACACGCCGGCGCTGACCTGATGATGGCTGCGCCGGCGTTGTTGTTTTCGGGTGCGTTGGCACAATGATGAATGCCAGTCGCGCCATGTCGCCATGATGAAAGGATAGTCACTTGCTCAACCTGATCCCAACCAAGAAAAGTTTTGCCTACGGCGCCCATACCGTTACCCTGGAAACCGGCGAAATTGCACGCCAGGCCGGTGGCGCGGTTCTGGTTTCGATGGATGACACAGTCGTGCTGGCCACGGTTGTGGCCCAGCCAACACCCAAGCCTGGTCAGGACTTTTTCCCGCTGACCGTCGATTACATTGAAAAAGTCTATGCTGCCGGCCGTATTCCTGGCGGCTTCTTCAAACGCGAGGGGCGTCCCTCGGAGAAGGAGACCCTGACATCGCGCCTGATCGATCGTCCGATTCGTCCCTTGTTTCCGGAAGGCTTCACCAACGAAGTCCAGGTGATTGTTACAGTGATGTCGAGCAACCCGGAAGTGGATCCGGATATTCCGGCCCTGATTGGCGCTTCCGCAGCACTCGCGATTTCCGGTTTGCCGTTCAATGGCCCGATTGGAGCGGCGCGCGTCGGCTACATCAATGGTCAGTATGTGCTGTGCCCGACCTTGTCGCAGGTCAAGGAAAGCCAGCTTAATCTGGTGGTCGCCGGCACTGCCACTGCGGTGCTGATGGTCGAATCCGAAGCCAAGCAGTTATCCGAAGAAGTCATGCTCGGCGCCGTGGTGTTTGGTCACGAACAGATGCAGGCTGCAATCAAGGTCATCAATGAACTTGTTGAAGTCGCCGGCAAGCCCGAGTGGGATTGGAAAGCGGAGCCGAAGGACGAGGCTCTGATTGCCAAAGTGGTGCAGCTTGCAGAAGCCGAACTGCGCGAAGCCTACCGGATTACCCAGAAGCAGGCACGCACCCTCAAGACCCGCGAAATCAGCAACAAGGTCGTGGCGGCCCTGACCGAAGGGGATGCGCCGGCAGATACAAATACCATCAAAAATCATATCTTCGATCTGGAAGCGAAAATCGTCCGCAATCAGATACTCAACGGCGAGCCACGCATCGATGGCCGCGACACACGCACGGTGCGTCCGATTGCAATCCGCAACAGCGTTTTGCCGCGCACCCATGGTTCGGTGTTGTTCACCCGGGGTGAAACGCAGGCGCTGGTGGTGGCCACGCTCGGCACCGGTCGTGACGAGCAGATCATGGACATGCTGCAGGGCGAGTATCGCGAACGCTTCATGCTGCATTACAACATGCCCCCCTTTGCAACTGGTGAGACTGGTCGGGTGGGCACACCCAAAAGGCGCGAAATCGGCCATGGTCGTCTGGCCAAGCGTGCGTTGATCGCAGTCCTGCCTACTCCTGAAGAGTTTGGCTACAGCATGCGCGTGGTTTCGGAAATTACCGAATCGAACGGGTCCAGTTCAATGGCCTCGGTTTGCGGCGGCTCGCTTGCGCTAATGGATGCCGGTGTGCCGCTCAAGGCGCATGTTGCGGGTATCGCCATGGGCCTGATCAAGGAAGGCAACCGTTTTGCCGTGCTGACCGACATTCTCGGCGACGAGGATCATCTCGGCGACATGGACTTCAAGGTGGCGGGAACCACTGAGGGCGTGACTGCCTTGCAGATGGACATCAAAATCCAGGGGATTACCAAGGAAATCATGCAGGTCGCCCTGGCCCAGGCCAAGGAAGCACGCATACATATTCTCGGCTTGATGCAGGCTTCAATGTCGGGACATCGCCAGGAAGTCTCCACCTTTGCGCCGCGCATGATCACCATGAAGATCAATCCCGAGAAAATTCGCGATGTGATCGGCAAGGGCGGGGCGGTGATTCGTGCGCTGACCGAGGAAACCGGCGCGGTCATCGATATCGAGGACGACGGCACCATCACGATCGCCTCGGTGAGCGCGGATGCAGCCCAGGCGGCCAAGAAGCGCATCGAGGACATCACTGCCGAGGTCGAGGTCGGCCGAATCTACGAAGGCACGGTGTTGCGGCTGCTTGATTTCGGCGCCATCGTCAGTTTGCTGCCCGGCAAAGACGGACTGCTGCATATCTCGCAAATCGCCAACGAGCGTGTCAATGCCGTCGCCGACTATCTCAAGGAGGGGCAGGTCGTGAAGGTCAAGGTCATCGAAACCGATGACAAGGGTCGGGTGCGCTTGTCCATGAAGGCAGCAGCGCCACCACCCGAGCAGCCTGCTCCGGCGCAGCAGTCGTAATCGCACTGTCTGAACAATAAAAAAGGACGCCGTGAGCGTCCTTTTTTATTGCCTGCTGTCTTGAAAGACAGCAGGGAGATTTATTCACTTGGCAACTTGTTTTTCGCGCAACTCCTCAAGGGTCTTGCAATCGATGCAAAGCGTTGCCGTCGGGCGAGCCTCGAGTCGCTTCAGGCCGATTTCGACGCCGCAACTGTTGCAGTAGCCATACTCGCCGTTTTCGATGCGGTCTAGCGCTTCGTCGATCTTCTTGATGAGTTTGCGTTCCCGATCGCGGTTGCGCAGTTCAAGGGCAATATCCGATTCCTGGCTGGCACGGTCGTTCGGATCGGCGAATACCGTTGCTTCATCCTGCATGGTGTGGACAGTACGCTCCACATCCCCCAGCAGTTCTTCCTTGATGGACTGGAGGATCTTCCGAAAATGCGTCAATTGCTTGCCGTTCATGTACTCCTCACCCTTCTTCGGCGAGTACGGCGTGTGCTGCTTTTGCTTTAATTCATCAGCCATTGGGTTGCGGTCCGTCAGCGGAAAAGGGAGCTTTATAAACGAAATGCGTGCGCACCGCAAGTGAAAATCTTGCAGCTTCAATACCACAGCAGTGGGTGCCGGAAAATTTGACCCCTATCCTTGGTGTGCGTAGAATACGCCGCTCTCGGGGCGTAGCGCAGCCCGGTAGCGCGCTTGCTTTGGGAGCAAGATGTCGGAGGTTCGAATCCTCTCGCCCCGACCAGTGACCGATGGGTGCCCGTAGCTCAA
>Ga0172380_10001344_pt1 | contig 42461 bp, 42 predicted proteins | sample Leawe162metaG_FD_119747 | JGI IMG/M metagenome (GOLD analysis project Ga0172380, IMG submission 119747) | Leachate microbial communities from a municipal landfill in Southern Ontario, Canada - Leachate well 162 metaG | ecosystem: Engineered > Solid waste > Landfill > Unclassified | place...
CTAAAAGCGCATCTTCCAGACGGTCTCTTTTTGCTCTAATTGAAGCCATCTTCTCTTTTATATCAGTAGTTGCAAGCTCTATTGCTTTGCCCATTGCCACGATATATGGAACATTAAGCGTTCCTGAGCGGCGACCACCCATATGCTCGCCTCCGTGCAGAAGCGGAGAGAGCGGCTGCGAATTTTTAATATAAAGAGCGCCTATTCCTTTTGGACCGTGAAATTTATGAGCACTCATAGACATAAAGTCTACATGTACATTTTGAAGATCAACCGGAATTTTGCCTACAGCCTGAACTCCGTCAGAATGAAACAACACGCCCTTCTCTTTACAAATCTCGCCTATCTCTTTTATAGGAAATATCATCCCCGTCTCGTTTGAAGCCCACATTACCGAAACTAAAGCAGTTTTATCAGTTATAAAACTTCTTACTACATGCGGCTCAACCACGCCCTGAGAGTTTACAGGCAGATATGTTACCTTTACACCCTCATTTTCAAGAGCTCTGCACGTTGCAAGAACTGACGGATGCTCAACTTCCGTCGTGATGATATGATTTTTTTCACCATTTACTATATGGTCGTTAAAGATAGATTTAAAAACCCAGTTATTTGACTCCGTTGCACAAGAAGTGAAGATGATATCATCATTCTCGCTTGCATTTATCGCCTTGTACATCTGGTCTATCGCTTTGCTTATTGCCGGATGCGACGCCGTGCCAAATTTATGAAGCGAGTTCGGATTGCCGTAAATCTCGCTAAAAAATGGCTGCATAACTTCCACAACCTGCGGATCAACCATAGTCGTAGCGTTATTATCTAAGTAAACTTTCATGTTTTACCTCATTAAATTGAGTTGGTTTTAATTAAGACAATTTTTGTCTTCTTTTACTTTTGACATAATAATAGTTTTGTTATTACGATATGCTTAAGCCAAACTGTATTTATGGAATAGTTAAGCTATAATTATACTTTAATTAATAGAATAGGAATAATTTATGTGCAATTTTAACAAACAGAGTGAAGACACTAAAGCGCTAATACACTTACTGGTAAAAAAGTGTGCCGAAGCGGTTGGCGGTCCCAACTTTCTTTTAGGGCTTGTAGAGGCGATGAAAGAGAAAAAACCAAATGCTTTAATAGTAAATACATGCAAAGTCGATTCAAAAGAGCTTAAAATTTCGTGGAACAAGATAGTTTTCAAAGATAAATTCGATGTTTTGGAAGAAGTTGTTCGCTCACGCAAAAGCTCTGAAAGTCAAGAGTTTAACATATTAGAGAACGATAGCCTCAAAAAAAAGAAAAAAATCATCAATATGGTAAAGACTTTGGCACCCGTAGAATTTACAGTGATAGTTAAAAACTCTCCGGAGCCCGCAGGATTTAACTTTAAGATTTTTGAAAAAATCGAAGAAAATTATGTAACGGTAAACCCTGTATTTGCGGTCATGTTTTTCTGCTCCGCCGAGTATATGAAAAAAGCTCTAAGATATGAGATTTATGATTTGGATGTCAAAGAAGACCAATAACTCTATACTCGGAGGGTTTTAAATCCTCTACGCCAAACTCTCCAAAACTCACCCTATGCAGTGCAACCACCCTGTTTCCGACAGCGCCGAACATTCGCTTGACCTGATGGTATCTTCCCTCGCAAATCTCCAGTTTTACAAGAGTTGGATTTATTATCTCCATTTTTGCACCCAGCAGCGGTTTTTTCTCACCATGAAGCATCAACTCTCCGCTTGCAAAAATCTCTCCCTCATCGCCTCTTAGAGGTTGTGCAAGCGTAGCCTCATACACTTTAAGCACATCGCTTTTTGGACTGGTTAGTTTGTGGTTAAGCTCGCCGTCATCACTAAGCAAAATAGCTCCGGTAGTATCGGCATCAAGCCTTCCAATAGTTGCTATTTTTGGGTTTCTGTTTTGCCATCTTTGCGGCAGAAGAGAGTATATAAGCACTCCTGCGTCACTGTGCGAGCAGATTACTCCGCTTGGTTTATTCATCAAAATCAGCAGACTCTCATTATCAAGTCTCTCGCCATCAACTGTTATATCGTTATGATAAGCTTTTTGTCTCACATCAAAAACTCTCACGCCCTCTATGCAAACCATATTTTTGCTCAAAAACTTTTTTGCCTCGCTTCTTGTGCAGTATCCGAGGCTTGATAGGTGCGCATCGACTCTTTTATAGCTGTTTTGCATATTTTCACTCAAATTTAAATTTTTTAAGTTAAATTATATAGTAAGTAGCTTTTAAATAAGGGTTGTAAGTTTTTTATTTAAGAAAGATTTTTACACAATTTCTTCCTGCATTCTTAGCCATATATAAAGCTTTGTCAGCCTCTTGCAATACCTCATTTATATCATCCTCTTTTTTACCGAAACTTAATCCTATAGATATAGTGATATTTGTATGCCCGCACTTAAAAGAGGTGTTTTGAATCGATTCTCTTATCTGCTCCATTTTCTCAAACATCTCTTTTTTGGAGATATCATTATATATAATTACAAATTCCTCTCCGCCGTAACGGCAAAGAATATCCGTACTTCTCGTTAAAGATTTTAACTTTAATGCCAAACATCTTAATATACAATCACCCGCTTCATGCCCCAGCGTGTCATTTATCTCTTTAAATTTATCTATATCTATAAATGCAACGGCAAAAATGGACTCTCTTTTATGAAGTCTTTTAAATTTCGTTAAAAAATCATTTAGATAGTGGCGGTTATACAGACCCGTCAGAGCATCTCTAAAAGCATAGTTTCTTGCTTTTGCATTGATTTGTTTAATCTCTTTTTTTGTTGTCATGTAGAGTATTAACGCGACAATAAAACCAAATACTATAGAAAAAAGCATCTCTTTTATAAAAAGCATAAATGTTAAATTTCCATGAATAAGTAAAACTCTTAAAGCCGAGAGAGGCAATAAGGTTGCTAAAATAATAATAACAGCTTTAAAAACTAACCTTTTTTTCTCTTCGTTTGTTATCATAAAATTTACACTCTCCTCTATCTTAAAATCAATTAATGTTTAATTTTTGCAACTGATATATTCTTATTTTTTTATTTGTAACATCATCAAAAACTACGCTTGGATTTAAACCAAAAAATTTTTTAAAAACAGCATTCATATGCGAATGATCGCTATATAGATATTCCATCTCGCTAAAACAGCAATCATCTTCAATATACGAGACTACCGTCTTACAAAATTTTGATATATAAATAAAATTTTTTGGCGTTAATCCGATAATTTTTTTAAATTCCCTTTCTAGTTTGCTTCTGCTGCAATTGAACTCTTCAAGGAGCTTTTTCACGCTTACTTCAAAGTGATAAGTGTTTATAATTTTGTCTATAACGTCTTGTATGCACATGTATTTGTTGTCCTGAGATAAATACAGCATATTTAAAGAACTATTTAAATACTCAAGTTCTTCCTTAATACTGCCATGAGTATATAAATCTTTAAAATATTTCTCTTTAATACTCTCTTCAATCTCTAAATAATCATTTTTTAAAATCGAAGCATCCTTGTTGAAAAGCTTATAAAATCCTATCGGTGTAAGTTCTGCCAGTATAAGAGGAAATTTTATCTTATGCGAGGAATCCTCTTCTACTACAAATTTTTTTATTTTGTTATTTTTAACGCTGATGGAGTAACCTTTTGGGATGGGAAATTTTCTATCATCATTGTAAATCTCCGTATGCCCGTCAAATCCCCTGTTAAAAACTATAAAGTTACACCCGTTTGGTAAAAATAGCAAGCTATCAATACCTTCTAGTGAAGTTATGACTACATACTGTTTAACTACTTCTTCTAACTCTTTTACAGAAGGAAAAACACCATATGTCATACAATAACCGTTCTTTTTGTTTTAAGTTATAATATCCCAATTGTTAAGAGTTGGTGTTGTATTAAACCGTCACAGACGCTTGTTTGACGGTAATTTTAAATCTTAAATGGTATAATCCCAAAATAAATTATTTATAAAGGTTCATTATGGCTCAAACTATAACTGAAAAAATATTCTCGCAACATGTCGGTCGTGAGGTTTTTGCCGGTGAAATCATCCGCTGTAACATCGATATGGTTATCGGAAATGACATTACCACTCCTATATCTATCAGCGCTTTTAACCTAAGCGGCGCTACAAAACTTGCAAATCCTGATGGATTTTCTATAGTCCTTGACCACTTTATTCCCGCAAAAGATATTGCAAGTGCAAATCAAGCACGCATAAGCCGTGACTTTGCAAAAAAGCACAACCTAAAAAATTTTTTCGATGAAAAAGATATGGGCATCGAACATGCGCTTCTGCCTGAAAAAGGGCTTGTTGTTCCTGGCGACGTTATCATCGGTGCAGACTCTCACACATGTACTCATGGAGCACTTGGAGCATTCTCTACGGGAATGGGTTCAACAGACTTGGCATTTGCTATGGTAACGGGCGGAAACTGGTTTAAAGTTCCTGAGTCTATCAAAGTAGTTCTTAGCGGAAAGCCTGGAAAATATACGACGGGAAAAGATATTATTTTAGAAATTATCCGCATGATAGGCGTTGACGGCGCACTTTACAAAACTCTAGAATTTACGGGAAGCACGATTGCGCACCTCACGATGGACGACAGATTTTCTATGTGCAATATGGCAATCGAAGCAGGAGCGAAAAGCGGAATAGTAGCTTATGATGACGTCACAAAAGAGTTTTTAGCTGATAAAGATTTAGCAAGAGAGCCTCGCATCCACTACTCAGATGCAGATGCAACTTACTGCATGGTTTTAGAGATAGATGTTGCCAATCTTGAACCGGTTATTGCTTACCCGTTTTTGCCATCAAACGGACACTCTATCACTCAAGCTGTAAGTGACAAGATTAAAATAGATCAGGCTTTCATCGGCTCTTGTACCAATGGGCGTCTTGGTGATTTAAAAACTGCAGCAGAAATCTTAAAGGGCAAAAAAGTTCATCCTGATGTTCGCCTTATAGTAACTCCGGGAACTCAAAAAATCCTCAAAGAAGCATATAGGCTCGGCTACATGGATATTATTATTGATGCTGGCGGTGTAGTTTCAAATCCTACATGCGGGGCTTGTCTTGGCGGCTACATGGGGATTTTGGGAGATAATGAAGTAGCAGTTTCAACAACAAACCGCAACTTTGTCGGCCGCATGGGTTCAAGAAGTTCAAAAGTATATCTAGCAAACTCTGCAGTTGCTGCAATCTCGGCAATTACAGGCTATATTACCGATCCTAGATAAAGCAAAAAGAGCATATTAGTTATTTAAAATATGTTCTCTGTAAGAAACAAGTCGATACAATTCAAAAAAATCAGAGGAGAAAAAATGAGAAAAATACTACTTATACCGGCACTTCTTTTAAGCAGCGGATTAATGGCACAGGATTATAACTATGAGGTGACACCGGTTGTCGGTTACAATATTGCAGAGGGCAATCTTGACCTTGAAAACCAGACACTATTTGGAGCAGAGTTCCAGTATAACGGTTGTGACGCTCTTTTAAAGCCTGAGATTAGCGTACTTTATACGGATGCTGAATATGAAAACTCTGTAATTGACACTGATATATACCGCTTTGCTCTTAACGGCGTACATGAGTATGATGCTATCGGTTCAATCAAACCTCTTACAAAAATAGGTGTCGGTTATGAGACAATCGATAAACATTTAGCGCAAAACAAGGACAGTGTTTTTCTTGATGCCGGTGTTGGAGCAAAGATTCCATTTACTGATGCTATAGCTCTAAAACTTGAAGCTGTTTACATGTTAAAAAATAATGACAACAGATGGGACAGCAACTTAGCTCTTTTAGCCGGTATCAATTTTGCATTTGGTCCAAAAACCCAAGCCCCAGCCCCAGCCCCAGCCCCAACACCTACTCCAGCGCCAAAACCTGAGCCTGTAGTAGTGCCTGCGCCTGTTAAACAAGAGACTACAAAAGCTGTTGCAGTAGTTGATGGAGACCATGACAAAGACGGTGTTTTAAACTCTGTTGATAAATGCCCTACAACTCCTGCTGGACACAAAGTTGACAGTGATGGATGTTCAAAATTGGTAAATTTACATGTAAATTTTGATACTGCGTCTTATAAAGTAAAAGATGCTTACCAATCAAAAGTTAAAGAGTTTGCTGATTTCTTAAAAGATATGCCAAACTATGATGCTAAGATAGTAGGACATACTGATAGCGTAGGAAGTGACAAGAGCAACCAAACTCTATCCCAAAACAGAGCAAATGCAGTTAAAAACCTAATCATTAAAGAGGGTGTTGACGCAAGCAGAATCTCTTCTAAAGGTATGGGCGAGAAAGCTCCTACTACTACAAATGCCACAAAAGAAGGCAAAGCAGAAAATAGAAGAATAGAAGCAGAGTTAATCAAAAAATAGATGTTTGATATACCTTGCGTCATCTTTGCGGGTGGCAAATCAAGCCGAATGAAAGAGGATAAATCTCTTCTTCCATTTGGCACCTTCAATACACTGACAGAATTCCAACTATCTCGCCTAAGCAAAATTTTCAAAAATGTATATATCTCATGTAAAGACAAGTCAAAATTCGACTTTGAAGCCCGGTTCATAGAAGATATAAAAACATCTTCAACTTACGCACCGACTGCAGGTTTTATCGCAATTTTTGAACATTTAACAAGTGAGAGTTTTTTTGCAATCAGCGTTGATTCGCCATTTATCGGTGAAAATGAGATAGAAAAAATAATCTACGCAGACACTAAGCATGCAGATGCGACAATAGCTAAAACTGCAAGCGGCATGCAGCCTATGTGCGGTATCTACCACCGCTCCACCAACGAAAAATTTTCTTACATGTTAAAAGAAAACAGCCATAAAATGGGGCAATTACTCAACGCATCAAAGACTATCTTTGTAGAGTTTGAAAATGAAAAACCATTTCTAAATCTCAACCACCCTCACGAATATAAAGAAGCGTTAACTCTCCTTTAAAATTATTTTACTTTTGATATAATAAGTCTTCTGCAAAACTAAAAACAACTATTTCAGGAAAAGATATGAATTTAACACATTTGGATGAAAAAGACAGACCAAAAATGGTCGACGTCTCAGAGAAAAACCAGACAACTAGAGTGGCAGTCGCTAGCGGAATTATAGAGATGAGCCAAGAGGCTTATGATGCTATCGTTACACAAAAAACAAAAAAAGGTCCAGTGTTGCAAACCGCTGTAATCGCCGCAATTATGGGAACAAAAAAAACAAGCGAACTTATTCCTATGTGTCATCCGCTAAACTTAAGCGGGATTAACTGTGATGTGGAAGAACTCGCGGAACTTCCAGGGTTTAAACTTACCGTAACAGCAAAACTGACGGGCCAAACAGGCGTTGAGATGGAAGCACTCACGGGTACGAGCATCGGGCTGTTGACGATTTATGATATGGTAAAGGCGATAGACAAGGGGATGGTAATCCGCAATGTCCAGTTGGAGAAAAAATCAGGGGGCAAAAGTGGAGATTATCAGCGCTAGAGAAGAGAAACTTGAGCTTGTATATCCGTGCTCTTGGTCATATAAACTGATTGCTTCCGAAGTAGAGGCGCTAAAGCAGGCTATAAGGGATGTGATTAGCGAAAGAGAGCATAAACTCACGCACTCAAAAAGTTCAAATGGCGGGAAGTATATAAGTATGAACCTTAATATGCTTGTACATAATGAAGATGACAGAAATTTCATCTATGAGGCGCTAAAAGCCCATCAACATGTAAAAATGGTACTTTAAAAAGGAGTCTACAATGAGTTTACAAGAACTACAAAATATCGAATTTAATAAATTAAACCTTCATGAAATGAAGGAAATAACGACTGAGACAGTAGAGAGCAGAACAAAAAAACTGCGCGATGAGCTTGAAGCGCTTCTTCTGCAAAAAGAGCTAATAGAGAAGAGTTTACAGAAGAAATCTGCTGAGCTTCAAGAGACAAAATATGCCATCTTTAATGAAATAGAATCCGTCATAGACAAAGAGGATGCTCAGACACTATCGAAACTTCATCAGGTAAAACTTCAGTCAATAGACCTTTTTGATTTGCTTAGCGAAACCGTTGAGGGAGCGATTATCACTGCTTTGGAAAAGTCAAAAGACAGCGAAGCCAAGGAACTGATTCAAGAAGTTATTAAAGAGCTTACTTACCAAACGATAAAAGAGGGAACGCTAAACACGATAAGGGTGAGAAAAATCCTCTCTACAATCCTGCATGCATCCATTGACATAGCAGAAGCTACGCCAAACACATCCGAAGATATTTTGGAAGCTACGCTTAGAGGTATGAGAGCAGGACTTCTTGAATCAATTGATAGATTTAAAAAGAGACTGGCATATATGCCGCTGGAAGCAAAACATATCCTTATAGAGGATTACGACACCATCATGGAGGATTTAAACCAGACTGATACACTGTTTTTACAAGTAGTTCAGACACAGGCGAACGAAAGCGATCCTATCATCAGAAAAATTCTGCTAGACATCAACAAGAAGATGCACTATGACCTTGAGGAGCTAATCCATATCTCAAAAGAGACTGCAAAGGTTATGAAAGAGAGATTCTCTGCACTCGCAAAAACAGCCGTTAAAAAAGCAGATACAGCCCTTAAGTCTGAGGCCGCAAAAGAGGCAAAAAGAATGGGGATTCAAGCTTGGGGTGTTGCAAAAACTGCGCTTAACGGTGCAATAAAATCAGCAAAGAGCAAAATAGAGTCTAAAAAATAGCTTTTTTATTAAAGCCACCCTTTAGAGTCCTCTAAAATTGTTCTATTAGTCAAATCGTAAGCTTTAATGATTTGACTAATAATTTCTGTTCCGTCTACAAAATAGTTATCAGGATTGACAGTTATATTCTCTAAATAGAACTCTTTTTTTGCAAACTCTACATATTGATTAGAGAGGGTATCTACTTTAGCAATATTCTCTTGTGCACTCTGAACATACTCTTTTTTTGCCAGCAACATCAACTTTTTCATGTTTTTTTGAAGTTCTTTATTAAGCGCAACTACTTCATTCATGATAAGCATTAGAGCCTCTTTTTGTTCGGTCGTTATCTGACCTTTTGCAGCAATTCCGGAACCAAAACCCCTTAACTGCCCTACATACTCGCTCAATGGCAACATCTGTTCCATCATGATAAAAGAGGCTTCTTTTGCAAAAGGGCTCATATGCTCAGAAGCTCTTTTGCCAACAGTCTGTGCCAACATTAAAATCTGCTCTATACCTTGAGTATAGCTCTCAAAAGCTGCTTCAGGCTTTAGCTTTCTTGCTTTTCTATTGAGTGAAACCAATGAATCACTTATACGTGATGCTCTTTGATTTATTACCGAATCAGATGCCAGCCTAGAAGATTCCATCGCTCCGATAGCTTTTTTCATATCATTTTTTGCATCTTGAACAAGCATCAATGCAATAAGATTTCCATTAAGATAGCTATTTGTCAAACCTCTTGTCTTTTGTGTTGCCACCACAAGGTCCTTTAGCGAACTAATATAACTGCTTATATCTGCCTGCTCTGAATTGCTAAAAATCTGCTTTGCCTCTAGACTAAAAACCAGCGACAAAACCAACAACACGGTACGAATTATCATAACCTTTCCTTTTTTTAAAACTAAAATATTTTATCAACATTAAGATTAAAAAAAAGTTATAATATAAATAATTTTAACTATTATATAAATTTAAGCGTATATTAAAATTTAACTATGGCTTATAGTAACGCGCAAAAGCCTCTATTTTTGAACCCATATTTAAAAGCAGCATGTCGGCGATTACGAGAGCCGCCATAGCTTCGCAAACGATGGTTCCTCTGATTGCCACACAAGGGTCATGGCGTCCTTTAAGAGCAAAATCAACCTCTTCATTTTCAGTCGTAACAGTTTTTTGCTCTTTAAAAATAGAGGGTGTAGGTTTAAAGTAGACGTTCATTACAATATCTTCGCCGTTACTTATACCGCCTAAAATCCCGCCTGAGTGGTTTGTTACAAAGCCGGCTGCTCTTATCTCGTCATTGTTTTGAGAACCCTTTAGCGATGCACTCAAAACACCGTCGCCTATCTCGACGGCTTTAACGGCATTTATTCCCATCATAGCATCTGCCAAAATCGCATCGAGCTTATAGTATAGCGGCTGCCCCAGACTTTTTGGTGCGCCCTTAATCACTACTCTTGAGACTCCGCCAACAGAATCGTGTTCGTTTTTTGCTCTTAGTATTGCCTCTTTTTGCTCCTCCTCTTTGGAGGCATCAAGAGCATATATTATGCTTTTTTTTGCCGCTTCATAATCGTAGCTGAGTGATTTAATGCCGTCAACCTCGCAAATGCCGCTTAGTACTTCAATGTCAAGCTCCCTTAGCATAAGTTTTGCAATAGCGCCCGCAGCAACCCTTGCCGCAGTCTCACGCGCAGAGCTTCTGCCTCCGCCGCGGTAATCTCTTATGCCGTATTTATAAAAGTATGTAAAGTCTGCATGACCTGGGCGAAATACATCTTTTATATTTGAGTAGTCTTTGGATTTTTGGTCTGTATTGTATATGACCATTGCTATAGGCGTTCCTGTGCTTTTTCCCTCAAACACACCGCTTAGTATCTCGACTTTGTCTTCCTCTTTTCTGGCAGTCTCAAACTCGCTTTTCCCCGGTTTTCTTCTGTCAAGTTCACTTTGTATAAACTCTTCATCAATACAGAGTCCTGCCGGAACCCCGTCAAGCAGACATCCTATAGCCTTGCCGTGCGACTCTCCAAAGGTGCTCATTCTTAATTTTTGCCCAAAACTATTCACTCTTCATCCTTTAACATTTTTACTGCCATCTCTGCCGCTTCTTGCTGAGCGATTTTTTTGCTTTTTCCAATAGCTCTTGCGTACTCTTTGTTCTCTATAATTACCGCCACTTCAAACTCTTTTTTATGATCAGGTCCCCTGCTTGCAACTACTCTGTACTCAGGCGTCTCACCGAATCTTGCTTGGGTAAGTTCTTGAAGTGTTGTTTTAAAATCCCTAAAGAGCGAATCAAGCGATATCTCTTTATGATTTCTTTCTATCAAATTTATCGCTATTTTTCTAACGGTATCCAAACCTGACTCTAGATAGATAGCTCCCATTATCGCCTCAAAAGCGTTTGAGAGAAGCGATGCTTTCTCTCTCCCGCCATTGTTCTCCTCAGCATTCGAGAGCTGAATATATTCACCGAGGTTTATGGAGCGGGCAAGCTTTTCAAAACCGTCCTCATTTACAAGTGAAGCTCTTATTTTTGAGAGCTTCCCCTCATCTGAAGTTGGAAATTTGAAAAATAGATACTCTCCCACAATCAAATCCAAAACAGCGTCGCCTAAAAACTCCAGTCGCTCATTATCGTAGGGCTGTTTATGGCTTTTATGCGTCAGCGCTTCGATAATGAGCTTTTCATTCTTAAACTTATACCCTAAAGTTTTCTCTAAAACCTCTATATTTTTACTCATTTTACTGCCTCTTTCATTTTCTGGGCCTCCTCTTTTGCCAAAATATCACACCTCTCATTCTCGGTGTGTCCGTTATGCCCTCTAACCCAGATTGCGTTTATTACATGTCCTTTTGAAACGTCCAGATAATCCATCCACAAATCAGGATTTTTGACCTTTTTAAAATCTCTCTTTACCCAGCCATCAAGCCACTCGTTTATTCCTTTTACAACGTACGAAGAGTCCGAGATTATCTCCACTCTGCAGGGTTCTTTGAGCGCTCTAAGCCCTTCAATTACCGCTAAGAGCTCCATCCTGTTGTTGGTGGTGTGCGCCTCGCCGCCGATAACCTCTCTCTCTTTGTCTCCATATCTGAGTATCGCCGCATACCCTCCGGGACCGGGATTACCAAGGGCGCTGCCGTCACTGAAAAGAGTTATTTTCTTCACTGAAGTCCTTATGATAATCTCTAACGATAGAGAGTTCTGCTCTTGATGTATCTATGGCATGACAGCTGCTGCAGCGGTGAAAAGCAAACGGAAAAACCACCTTGCAGCTGTTGCAGATGTACTCAAAGCCCAGCGTTGCATTAGCCTTTGAGTCAAGATTTATAAGTACGTCAAGCTCAAAAACAGAGCTCTTTGTTGCCTCTTTTATATACCCTTTTGCGGTGTAGAGTTCCCTCAAATAGCCGTTTTGCATAATTATATCAAAATTCAAATCTTTTTTATTTGCGCTCCATAATATATCAACCAGCAATTCTGACTTTGAGACGTCAAAATTTTCCCACGCAACCTTTGGATTCACCCTGAACATATACTCAAAGATAAGATATGCAAGCTGATTGCTCTTTTTGTATATCTCAAGCAGCTCAGAAACCTTTGCCTCTGGCGAAATCTCCGTAGAGTTTAAAATAAGCAGAGCACCCAAATATGCGCGTTCTGTAGTTATATCTTTTTTCAGCTCGCCCAAAGGCTCTAAAACAGCTATCGCCTCTTTGTAGTTCTTCATCTGCTCATACACCAAAAGCAGATAGTTTAGCGCTTGAGGCGTTCTTGGATTGTCGCTTAGTATCTGCAGAAAAATCTGCCTTGCACGTTCAAGAAAACCGGCCTTAAAGTAGGTCTTGCCCAACAAAAAGAGGGTGTCTCTGTAGTTTGCCTTCTCGCCTACTTTTAAAAGTTCGCTGTATATCTCAATGGCTTTCTCGTAATTACCGTTTTTTGTATAGGCGTTAGCAAGCAGAAGCCATGATTTTTCAGACAATTCGCCCTTTGTAATAAGCACCTTAAGCTCATCTTGCGAGGGAAGGGCGTGAAACTGTTTTAGAAATTTATCAAGGTGCTTGTAATCCTCTTTCTTTTTAAGCCTGTTAAACCAGTACGAAAAAAAGGTTATCACAAAGACCAGTACAAAAAATATTATAATCCCAAAGAGCGGGTCGTCAAACTCTAAAAAAAATGTATTCATTATTCGTACACCACTACACCATAATCATTTTTTAGATTATAAAATGTGCAGTCGGGACTTATCTCCAAATCTTTTATCTTTCCAAGCTGAATAATAGAGTTTTTGCCTACTTTTATCCCATACTCGGTGAAGAATTTTTTAATATTGACAAATTTAACATCCTCTACAAACTTATACTCAAACTCTTTGTGAAGCCTCATCTTGTCGTATGAGAATATATGCTCATTTACATGTAGCTTGTCAGAGGCGTATTTTATGGGCAAGTGACCCGATAAGTCGGTTAAAATATTTTCTACATGTTCATATTTTGGAGGAAGCGTATTTTTTTGCACAAAGAGGTACTTGTTGTTTAGTTTTAGATTGGGTGTGCTCTTCCAGTACCTGTATGTAGGATTTGAGACGCCGAGTTTTGAAGAGACTTCTCTCCAAAGCCAGTAAGCGTTAAGCGTATTTGGTAAATTTGACACTCTAATAACCCTTCTGGATTTGATTTGTTTTTATCAAATACTCTGACTAAATATAAATTGCTTCGTTGCAGGCATATGAGTGTAATTGCGAGCGAAGCGCGGCAATCCCTTGTTCTTCAGACTGCCACGTCATCTCATTCCTCGCAGTGACGGTTCCATGTAATTTTGAACTTCTTTAGCACGACAACTTAAGAACTTAATTATTCAGAAAATTCTATTATATACTTTTTTAGTTAAAATTAAAATACCGCCACTACCCATTTTGTTATAAAATATCCGCCGACCATGAGCCATGCAAACATCAATCCAGAGGTATAAACAGGAGCTAAACCAAGACCCTTAAACTTGGAAAATACAGTCCCGATTCCAAGCGCCGTCATAGCCATTGTGAGCAAAAAAGTGTCTATCTGGTTGATGATTTCAACGATATTTTGAGGCACGATGCCAAGAGAGTTAAATCCTGCCATACCTATAAAATAGACCGCAAACCAAGGGATAACAAGCTTCACCCCGCCTGCTTCTCCTCCGCTTCTCTTCGCCGTGTAAGAGAGATAAATACCCAAGATAATAAGCATCGGCGCAATCATAATAACTCTAGTCATCTTCACAATTACCGCCGAGTTTGCCATCTCCGCGCTTGCATTTGGCACTGAAGCCGGCACTGCAACTACCTGAGCAACCTCATGGATAGTTCCGCCGACATAGATACCGAACTCTTTTGCGCTCATGTCAAAAAAGCCCATATTGTAAAGAAGCGGGTACAAGAACATTGCTATAGTTCCAAAAAGAACGACCATGGATACCGCGATAGCAGCTTTGTGCTCCTCGGCTTTTAAAACAGGCTCAGTTGCAAGAACCGCTGCAGCTCCGCAGACTGAAGCTCCAGATGCACTTAGCATTGAGGTATCTCTGTCCATTTTGAAGAGTTTTTGCCCCGCCCATGTTCCTAAGACAAATGTAGTCGAGAGCATAATTAAGGAGACCATAAATCCCTCCATTCCGACCTCTGCAATCTGCTGAAACGTTATACGAAAACCGTAAAAAACTATCGCAAAACGCAAAATCTTCTTTGCGGAGAATGTTATACCGCCGCTCCACTCTTTTGGGGTGTTGTTATGGAGCGTATTTGCATAAAAAATACCGATAACTATACCGATAACAAGTGGCGATATGCCAAGAGCCTTGACAAACTCAAACTCTGAGATTATAGTTGCAGCAGCGGCAAAGATAGCTACAAAAATAACGCCGTTAATGGTGCCTTTTCTATTTGCTGGTGAAAATGCCATTCTATTCCTTTAATTAAAAAGTGAATTATATCAAAAAAGTATCACAATTTCTATTTTACCTCTATCTCAAGCGCGCTCTCTACCCACTTATCCTCTGCACCGCTTATCTCTTTTGACTCATGCAAAACTACTCTCGAGCTCTCTATATTTTTTGTCCCGACTAGATACTCCTGAACTGCTTTGGCTCTTTTATCCGCAAGCTCCAGCAGCTCATGAGGCGAGACACTCTGGGCATCCGTACAAACTAAAAGAAGCTCTTTTTGATACTCTGACTTGAATATCTCTTTTTTATACTTCTTCCCCAGCTCTCTCTTTATGGCTTTTAGTCTATCACTGCCAAGCTTCTCGCCGCATATCGACTCAAGGATTCCTATTGTTACGATGTTTTTATTGTCGCTTTTTTTGAGTATCTCTTCTGTGAGTTTTTTACTCTGGATAGCTTTTTTGTCTTTTATGCCATCATAACCGCCCGTAATGCCAAGCGAGAGCTTCGGCTTTTTAAGCAGCATCTGTGCAATGTTGTCAAGCTTCTCTCTCTCGGGAGGAAGAAGCGCAAACTCTGGCGCCTCAAACTCGACCGACTTTAAATCTTCGCCGTTGATTCCCATCATCTCGCCTAAAAATCTAAACGGAGCCGATACCGCTTTTACGATGAGATTTGCAAATGTTTTTATAATCATCGCACCGTACTTAAAGTCTGGTTTGCTCAAATCACCCTCCACTGGCATATTTATGTCAATCACGCCCTCGCTGTCTTCAAGGAGAGCTATCGCAAAACCAAGCGGCAGTTTAGTGATATTCTCATCCTCTATCTCATCACCAAGCTCAATATTTCTTATAACAAGACTGTTTTTGCCCAGCAACTGCGAGTTGTGGATTTTGTACTCCAAATCAAGAAAGAGCTTCCCTTTGTCTATCTTGTAACCGGCAAACTGCGCACTATAACCGCTGAATGAGTCAAGACTGAGATTTCTAAAATTTAGACCGAGGTCTGTAAAGGCTTTAAAATCAGAGCTCTCAACACTCCCTTTTAGCTTTGCCGAACCATACTCATCAACCGCGCCATCAATGTCGACATAACTTACCTCGCCCTTGTTGTTTGATATTGCATATACGCCACCGTTTAGGTCGTGTATGTGCGTCTTAAAATCAATAGGCAAAGAGTAGTCGGCAAAATTCGCACTCCCTTTTGAGACCTTAAGATTTAGTAGTTTAAACGTAAATTTTTCATCATCCACTTTTTTAGATTCGCTGCTCTTTTTGACCTCTTTTTTCTCCTCTGGCTCTTTTTCTTTCATAAGCTTTGCAAGATTCATGCTTTTGTTTTCGTCTATCTGCGCGTCGACGTAAAAAGAGTCCAGTAAAATCTCATCGATATAGAGCGCGCTTGGAATGGTACTAAAACTAAATGACTTCAGATTTGCCTTTATAAACGAGGCTATAGTGCCATTATCCCTGCTGTCATGGAGGAAAAAATCCTCAACCGAGAGGTTTCCGTTTATAGCCGCATCATGTTTTTGCCCTTTTTGCTTATAGGCTGTTTTGCTCTTGAGATTCAAAAATCCGTCGCTTATTTTCAGGTATGCCATCTCTTGAATATAAGGCGTGAACTCTTTTAGAGAGAGCTTATTTAGCTCAAAAGTGCCTCTTTGCTCAAGAGGAGTGTGTTTTATCTCCCCTTTTGATTTGAGTGCTCCTCTGTTATTTACCCTAAGTGAGAGCACGTAACTAAGCCAGCTCTTCTCTTTGGAATCTATGTTTTTCGCCGAGAGATTTATCCCCTCTATCGTTGTTTTTACCCCTCTGCCTACACTTTTGTCATCAAAAGTTACCTTTGCCGAGTTTATATCAAAAGCGTTTATCTTTGCTCTGTATGGCTTCTCTTGGTTTTTATCGCTCTTGAGGCCCTTTGCGCTGCTCTGTTTTGCAGAGATTTTCTCCTCTTTTGGCTCTACCAAACCTACAAGATTTATGCTCTTCTCCTTGTTTGCTTTTACGTCTATCTCCAGATTATCAAGAGCTGCTTTTTCTACACTCACCTCTTTTGCAGCCGTGTTTAGAGCTATGCCGCTGAGGCTAAAGATTTTAAAATCTGCCAGCCTTTCTCCGTTATCTTTTTTGTGCAGGCTAAGGTTCTCAAGCGCAAAATTCCCATCATTTATTGTGGCATTTATCGTAGAGTTTGCATCTTTCACATTTACTTTTGCGTCAAATCCCGCAGTTGCACTCTTAAGTGTGAGGTTATATTTTTTAAGCTCGCTTGATGCTATCTGGTCAATATAGGGCTGATAGTGAACAATGTCAAAATCACTGCATTTTATATACGAATCTATCTCAAGATTTTTATGTTTAACGCTACCATCAGAGCTGCATTTAGCTTTGCTGTTTAAAAGCAGATTCATGCTGTAGGCAAGTGGCTCTTCTCCTAGAAGTGTCAGGTTTTTTAGCTCAATATTTAGCTCATTTAAATCAGTTTTGACAAGAGGAGTTACACTTCTATCCTCTACCAGAGCGCCTATCTTTTTAAGAGCGATATTCTCTACTTTAACACTCCAAGGAGCGTTCTCTTTGGCTTTTATCTGTTGCTCTTTTACACTGTTTTGAGCTTTCTCGCTGCTTAGATACCCTATCCAGTCTATCTCTCCATTGGCATCTCTTTTTACTTTTGCCCTCAATGAGGAGAGAGCAATATTTTCTACATGTACATTTTGCATCATCGGTTTTATGCTTATACCCGTTGCACTAAACGACTCTAGATTTAATATATCGTTGTTTTTGTTTTTTGGTTTTACTCTTAGTTTATCGAGTGTCACGTACATATTTTCTATTGAAGTGGAGTTTAAATCATCAAGATTTAGAGAGTAATCGGCTCCAAATGAGAGCTTGCCATCCGCCACCTCAAGTTTTAGTTTATCGCGCATATATTTCCACTGCGAGTAGAGCTTGCTTGCCTCAAAGTTGATGCTTCCCTCTAAAACAAGCGGCTTGAAACCTCTAATTTTGCTTCTAAAATCAACAAAACCGCCATCTCCCAAGGCAGAGTTAAATCTTATGGATGCATCGCTTGAGTTAAAGTCGTTTGTATCGATATCTGTGAGTTTAAAGGCTATATCGTTTATATCAAACTCAAATTTTGTTGGGTTTGTAAAGTCTTCATAGTAGAATCTTCCATCATCAACCCTAAGAGTGTCAACAATTATTCTAGGCAACGCACCGCCCTCTTGCACCTCATCTTCTTTGCTTACATTCTCCTCTAGGCTCTCTTTTAAAAGTTTGCCGAAATTAAATGTTCTGTCCTCGTTATAGGTGAGAAAAACCTTCGGTCTCTCAAGAGAGAAATTTTTCAGATGCAGCGCTGATTTTATAAGAGAGTGAGGCTCTAGGTCAATCTGCAAAGAGCCAAAAGATGCGAGCGTGCTGTTATTTAAATCGCTGAGTTTTGCTTCGATAATTTCTAACTTAAACGCAAAAGGGTTGAAGTTAACACTCTCAATGGAGAGGTTTACATTTGTCTTCTCGGAGACAATATTTACAAGTTGTGATTTTAGCACCATCGGCACTACTATAAAACCTACAACTGTGTAGAGGGCTATGAGAGAGAGTAATATTTTCTTATACATCAACAGACCTTTAAACGTAGCTGTTTAAGTCTATCGAATTTTTTTTTAAATAGAGATTATTTCGTGTTTTTGATTATATCGGCTCTTGGATATGTAAAAGTCGACTCTCTAAAAACCGTTATCTTATCCTCATGCCCGATTGCATAGGCACGGATTGTTATAGGAATGATAGTATCGTGTCTATCGTCCTCTGAGAGCTTGTCATAAGTTCTCAAAACGACAATCTTTTTCTTTTTTACACCCGGTGTAACGTCAAAATCCTCTTTAGGCTTAAATATCTCTATCTCGCCTTTTACATCTTTTGGCAATATAACCTCAAAATAGAAGCTCATCTTCTCGTTTTGCGTATTTTGAAGCAAGAATTCATACGCGTTATCTACTACAACTCTTCCGTCATTTGTTTTTTCAATGGAGTAGAGGCGGTTCTCTTTGTTGATATTAAGAAGCATATGCTCTTTGTTGCTTCCCATCAAAACCATACCTATCGTAAGACCGACAAGCAACACGGCATAAGCGATAATCTTAGGACGGAAATATTGTGTTTTTCCCTTTTTATCAATTATCTCATATTCGCTTGACCAGTTGACCAAAGATGGCTTACCGAGTTTCCCCATAACTACCGTACATGCATCAACACACTCCAAACAGTTAATACACTCAAGCTGAAGACCTTTGCGTATGTCGATATGCGTCGGGCAAACAGTTACACAGCTTTCACATGCGGTACACTCGGCATGAGGCTCTTTTACCTGAATATCTTTTTGTTTTGTAAACTGCTTGACTTTATGCTCATCATAGATATGTCCGCCCCTGTTTGTATCATAAAGCGCCATTACCGTGTTTTCATCATATAAAACAGACTGAACTCTTGAGTATGGACAGACATAGATACAGTAATCCTCTTTTAGAAAAACAATGTCGTATATGAGGAAAATTGCCGATGCCACAAGCGTTCCAAAGAGAATTATATGCTCAAACGGGTCAGCGAGATAGCTGAAAAAATCCTCCGGCGGAACAAAGAACCAGAGCAAATTGGCGCTTGCCACAAATGAGAGAACTACCCATATAAGAACCGCAACAGCTTTTTTAACCTTGTTTTGAAATATGCTCATATCAGGCTCTAGCTGCTTGTTTTTTATACGCTTTCTGAGTTTTAAAATCTTTGTCTCTATAAGGTCACGATAAATTACTCTGAAAATCGTCTGCGGACAAATCCATCCGCAAAAAACACGTCCGCCCATAACGGTCATGCCGAATATCCCTAAAAAAAGTATCATAAGCAGAAACGGTAGAAGATAGAGCTCCTGCATATCAAATTTGACAAACGCAAGATGCAGCTCCAGCTTGTCAAAGTTTAGTAAAAAAAAGTAGCTCTCGTTTACCTTTATCCACGGTAACACCAAGGCCACAACCGTTAAAAAAATGAACAAATAATATCTTTTGTATCTCCATGGAGTCGGTAGTTTTAAACCAATATTTTTCTCACTCATATCTACTCCTGCTTATATTTTGACAACATTATAGCAAAATCTTGTTTTTAATTACATATAATAATAATAATTATAACTTATTAGCTGATTATTAAAAGTCTCTTTTATGCTCTATTTTGATAGAATAAAACCAATATTTATTCCACTATCTAATGTAAAAGACAATTTATGACAACAAAAGAGTATATCCTAAAAACTATAAAAATCAGACCGCTCATAATAGACGGCGCAATGGGAACGCAGCTTCAGCAGCGTGATGAGAAGATTCCAAAAGAGGCTTGGGAAGGCAACGAGGGGTGCAACGAACTCTTAAACGTAACCTGCCCGGAAGTTTTAAGCGAGATTTTTCACGCCTATTTAACCGCCGGTGCAGACCTCATCACCACCAACACATTCGGCTCATTTTCTTGGGTTTTGGACGAGTACGGCATCGGACATCGAGCGTATGAGCTGACAAAGGCAGGTACAGAGCTTGTTAAAAGAGAGTGCGCGAAGTTTAGCACTCCAGAGCAACCAAGATTTGTTCTAGGCTCAATCGGTCCGGGAACAAAGCTTCCATCGCTTGGGCATATATCGTATGATGAGATGTACAAGGGCTATACGGAGTTTTGTCTTGCCCTTATTGATGGCGGAGTTGATATCTTTTTGTTAGAGACCTGCCAAGATCCGCTTCAGATAAAAACCGCACTTCACGCATGTCAAGAGGCTTCTAGACAAAGAGGTGTAGAGATTCCTATTATGGTCTCGGTAACGATTGAGCTAAGTGGAACCATGCTTATAGGTACAGATGCTTCTACAATTGCTACGATTTTGGAGCCTTTTGACATCCTCTCTCTTGGTTTTAACTGTGGAACTGGACCTGAACAGGTTTTAAAACATGTAAAAACACTAAGCGAACTTTGGCATAAACCAATCAGCATCCACGCAAATGCAGGGCTTCCTCAAAACCGTGGCGGCTATACCTACTATCCCATGGGACCAGATGAGTTTGTAGCCAAACAGGAGGAGTTCTTAAAATATGACGGTGTGAGCTTTTTGGGAGGATGTTGCGGAACAACTCCTCAGCACATCCGCGCACTTGTAAACAAAGTAACAAACATAACTCCAAAAGCGCCAAGCGGAAAACATGAAAACTCTCTGGCTTCGCTCTTTAACACCGTATCTCTTATGCAGCAGCCCGCTCCTCTTCTTATTGGAGAACGCTCAAACGCAACGGGCTCAAAAGCGTTTCGCGAACTTCTGCTCGCCGAAGATTACGAGGGAACGCTCAGCGTTGCCCAACAGCAGGTACGTGCCGGCGCGCACGTTATCGACGTAAGTGTAGGTTTTGCGGGGCGTGATGAGACAAAAGATATGGACCATGTTATGAGTCTCTATGCGCAAAAAATAGCACTCCCTCTTATGCCCGACTCGACTCAGACTGCAGCTCTTGAAAAAGCACTAAAGTGTATCGGCGGCAAACCGATTATCAACTCCGTAAACCTCGAAGACGGCATAGAGAAGTTTGATGCGGTATGCGCACTTGCCAAAAAATTCGGGGCTGCTCTTGTCTGTCTGACAATCGATGAGATAGGAATGGCAAAAACGGTAGAGCGAAAACTTGAAGTTGCAGAGCGCATCTACGAGCTTGCTACACAAAAACACGGCATAAAGCCCGAAGATTTGGTTTTTGACCTCCTTACATTTACCCTTGGAAGCGGTGATGAAGAGTACCTTGATGCCGGCATTAACACCATAGAGGCTATTCGCGAGCTACGAAAAAGACACCCTGAAGTTGGTGCTACCCTTGGGCTTTCAAACATCTCTTTCGGTTTGGATAAAGATGCAAGACCCTACCTAAACTCAATGTTTTTGCACCACTGTATCGAGGCTGGATTAACAAGTGTTATCATCAACGTCGCACATATCATACCTCTAAACAAAATCAGCAAAGAGGACCAAGAGATATGCGATAACCTCATCTTCAACCGCAAACCAAATGCCGCATCACTCTTTGAGTTTATCGAGCACTTCAGCACAAAAGAGGCTGTTGACAACAATGCCGTTGATGAAGCATACCTTGCAATGAGCGATGAAGAGAAGATAGCAAAGCTTCTCATGGACGGAGACAAGGATAGAATGATTCCTCTTGTTGAAGAGGCTCGCCATAAAATAGCACCTGAGAAAATTGTAAACGAGATACTTATAGATGCCATGAAGGTTGTCGGAGAGCTTTTTGGTTCTGGGCAGATGCAGTTGCCGTTTGTTCTTCAAAGTGCTGAAACTATGAAAAAAACAGTCGACTTTCTTAACCCGCATCTGCCAAAAATAGACAAAGCGGTGGACACCACTTTAGCACTTGGAACAGTTAAGGGAGATGTGCATGACGTTGGTAAAAATCTGGTAGATATCATACTCTCAAACAACGGTTTCAAGGTTATAAATCTGGGAATAAAAGTAGACATAACCGACTTCATAAAGTCCATTAAAGAGTCAAACGTCACTGCGCTTGGCATGAGCGGGCTTTTGGTTAAATCCACACAGGTGATGAAAGAGAATCTCGAAACTCTTCAGAGAGAAGGAATAAAAATACCCGTACTTTTAGGCGGTGCAGCTCTTACACGCTCTTTTATAGATGATTTCTGCCGCCCTTTTTACGACGGACCGATATTCTACTGCAAAGATGCGTTTGACGGAGTAACGGCTATGAGCCGCATAGAAGCAGGCAACTTTGATACAAATCTACACCCAAAAGAGACACCGGAGATAGAACATGTTAAAAAGAGAGAGGTTGTTATTCCGCCATTTAGCGAGCTGAAGATGCCCTCTCGTGATGTAGCTGTCCCGACGCCTCCGTTTTGGGGCAGACGTGAGCTTAAACTTACACCGCAGCAGATAGAGATGGCTTTTGAGTGGATAAACCACAAACTTCTTTTTAAATCTCGCTGGGGCTACAGCTCAAAAGGGATGACTAAAGAGGCTTACGAAAAACAGCTAAAAGATGTTGTATGGCCCGCTTATGAGAAGCTAAAAGCACGTTTTATTAAAGAGAAACTATTTGAGCCGACGATTATTTACGGCTATTGGCCATGCAGAAGCGATGATAACACCATTCTTATATTTGACGAGAGCGAGGGGTATAACTCACAAAGCGAAATTAACCGTGAACCTCTGGATAAAGTCATAGGAAGGGCGATAGAGCAGTTTACGTTTCCAAGACAATCAAAAGAGCCACACCGCGCTCTAAGCGATTTCTTTCACAGCGACAGACATGACGTAATAGCTTTTACATGCGTAAGTGCGGGAGCAAAACTGAGCGATGCAGAGAGAGAGATTTACGAAAGAGGCGACTATACCGAGTATTACCAGTTTCACGGTTTAGGAGTAGAGCTTGCGGAAGCTTTGGCGGAGATAGCCCACAAACAGATTAGACTTGATCTAAATATAGCTAAAAATGAAGGAAACAGATTAAACGATGTTAAAATGGCTCAATATGAGGGGTGCAGATACTCATTCGGTTATGCTGCTTGTCCTGACCTTGAACTTAATCGTCCTCTTTTTAATCTTTTAAGACCTGAAGAGTTCGGCATTGAGCTTAGCGAGACATTTCAGATTCATCCAGAGCAATCTACCTCTGCGTTGGTTGTTTATCATCCAAATGCCACCTACTACAACGTATAGGTTATCTTCTTCTATAGCTCAAAGCCTCAAGAATATGTCTCTTTTGGATTGTATCGCTTGAGTCCAAATCGGCTATGGTTCTGGAGACTTTTTGAATCTTTTTTATAGCTCTAAAAGAGAGTGCAAACCGCCCTGTTGCTATGTCCAAAACATTTTTTGCTTCGTTATCCAAAATACAAAACTTCTCTATCTCCGCATCACTCAGTTTTGCCGTAAAGTTATTTTGCCCCCTTTGCTTAACCCTTTTGTGAACCTCTATTACCTGTTTATGCATATTGCTAGAACTCAAATTCGCTTTGTCATTTGGGCTTACATGTTGCATTACCACGCAGATATCTATCCTCTCTAAAAACGGGTCTGAGAGCCTGTTTTTGTACCTCTGAATATCTAGCTCATTGCACCTGCACTCTTTTTGTGCGCTTAAAAGATTTCCGCACGGGCATGGATTCATAGCGCTTACAAACAAAAAGTCGCTTGGGTACTCCACTTTAGAATTAACTCTTGAAATTCTTATCTTATTATCCTGCAGAGGCTCCCTGAGTGCTTCTAAAACGCTCTTTGAGAAGTGCGGCAACTCATCGAAAAAAAGTATACCCCTATGCGCTAAACCGACCTCTCCTATTTTTGCCTTGTGGCTTCCACCGCCAAACACGCTTGCCGTCGTGGAGGAGTGGTGCGGAGCTCTGTAACTTCTAAGCGGTTTAAACTGCGGCTCCTTTGCCTCAAGAGCATCAAGCTTTGCCATCTCTAAAATCTCTTGGTTGGATAGAGGGGGCAATATATACCTCAGCCTCTGAGCAATCATGCTTTTCCCGCATCCGGGACTTCCTTCCAAGAGAAGATTGTGAAAGCCCGCAGCACTTATTAGTGCCGCTCTTTTTGCCACCTCTTGACCCTTTACGTCCAAAAAATCCTCTGCATAGTTATCATCAAAATAGTACTCTATGCCCTCTATCTCATATTTAGGATACTCTATTTTTTTATAGACGCTGTTTGGTGCTGCATTTTGGAAATTTTTTAAAAGCTCTATCGCTTCATTTAACGTTTTTACGCCGTAAAAATCAATATTAGGGATGTTAGATAACTTCTCCAAGCTCTCATAAGGCACTATGGCTTTTTTTATTATCTGCTGGTTTGCAAGCGAGAGCAGAAGCGGATATAACTGGATATTCTCTTTTACCGCTCCATCAAGCCCAAGCTCTCCAAAAACAAACCAATCACTCAAATCATCTTTTAAATAGTCAAGCGCGATTAGAAGCGCGATACTCAAATCAAACTGACTCCCCTCTTTTTTAACATCGCTTGGAGCCAGATTTATAGTTATGCGTTTTGGAGGAAAGGTAAATTCATTGCTTAGAAGTGCAGATTTAACGCGCTCTTTTGACTCGTTGATTGATGCACTTGCCATGCCCACAACGCTAAAAGAGGGCAATCCTTTCGTAAGGGTAGATTCTACATGTACAACTTTTGCCTCTATTCCTTCGTATGTAGCGCAAGCGACCATTTTCATAGTTTTAAACTCATTGACATATCTAAAGTAATAAATGTACCCATTTTCATAATATCAACCTTTATTAAGCTGATACCATTGTACTATTAAAATTTTTAATTGTGAAAAAATATGGCAGTTTGCCATATTCTGATTAGACTTTGGAGAGTTTTTTCTCTTTTTGAACTCTTTTGTACTCTTTTTCAAACTTTTTTCTGCGAGAGTATGAGAGTTTATCGATAAACAAGATACCGTTTAGATGATCTATTTCATGCTGTATTGCGATACTTAACAGACCGTCTGCTTCTACTGTTTTTGTGTTACCGTCTCTATCTTGATAGTTTACCGTTATGCACTCATGTCTATTTATATCTTCATAAAAACTAGGAACGCTAAGGCAACCCTCTTGATAAGTTGTCTCTCCGCTTGTTTGAATAATAATGGGATTTATCATCTCGATTAGCGTATCAACTGGCTGCTGATCCTCTTCGTCGGGTATATTTAGAAGAAGTGCTCGCTTTGCATGACCAACCTGAATTGCCGCCAAACCTATACCGTTTGAGTGTATCATGCTCTCATACATGGCATCAAGAAGCTGATGAAGCTCTTTATCGAACTTCTCAACCTCTTTGGATTTCTCTTTTAATCTCTTGTCAGGATATTCTACTATAGTCAACTTCATGCTTTTCTATATAAACCCTTAGGCATTTCTAAGCAAAACAGCGTAATCCATATTAGGATTTTCATACGCTTTTTCTACTCCATCCATAGAACTGACAATAATCTCTTCTACTGAATGGTTTTCCGTAATATCTGTGATACCGATAGAGATTTTAAGCTGAATCTCGCGATCTCCCAAGAAGAAGTTGCTATTTGAAACCAAATCGCAAAGTCTCTCGCTTGCTTTTTTCGCACTATCTATATCTGTATGTTTTAGCAGCATTACAAATACACCGTTGCCGTAGTGGGCAACCGTATCGCTTCTTCTTGATGTCTTTAGCAGAAGTCTCGCTACCGTTTTAGTCATGAGCATAAGAGCTTTTTCATTGTTAACCGTTTTTTTGAGGTCACGAGAGAGCTCAATCATAATAAGAGAACTTTTATGCTTGAATTTGCGAATCAGCTCTATCTCCTGCTCGACTTTTGTCATAAGATAGCGCTTATTGTAAACACCAAACTGATTGTCAAAGATAGTCTCATTTTCAACATTTTTGATAATTTTTGCAGTGTCGTCATACATTGTTTTTATGCTGCCGCTCTGTTTTTTTAATATCTCATTTAATTTTGCAATATCGGAGCCCAATGAAGCTGCGACACCTATTGTCTCTTTTGTCTGAGAACTTGCTTCAAGCTCCTGCTTTCTCTTCTCCAATATTTTTGTCATCAACGCCATGTTTTTATAAAGATTTGCGGTAACGCCTAAAATATTTTTGATGGAAGAGAATCCCTGCTTTAGGCTCTGCTCAAGCATAATAGAGTTCTCATCCTCGTTACTCTCTTCTAGCTCCAACACTGAAATAATATGATTACGGGTATTTTGGCTTTTATCTTCTAATAGCCTATCAAAATAGAGAGAGAAGTTGTTTGGAGTTGGCGGCAAGCCGTCTTTCATCAGTGTATTTAATACTTCTTTTGAATACGCTTCCAAATCACCCTCAGGCTCAGCTGCTGAGGCTCTCTCTGTTATTGCTGCGGAGGGTTTTGCAGCTGATGGATCACGATGCACCCTACTTCTTAAAGCTCCCGACATGCCAACTCCTTTTATTACCTATTCTTTACTTTTTTTGAGCAGAACTTCATCAATCATGCCGTACTCTTTTGACTCTTTTGCACTCATAAAGTTATCTCTATCCGTATCTTTTTCTACTTTTTTGATGCTCTGGCCTGTATTTTTTGCCAAAATTTCATTTAGCTCTTCTTTCATTCTAAGAATTTCTTTTGCTTGGATAGCTATATCAGTAGCTTGACCCTGAGCTCCGCCTAAAGGCTGATGAATCATGATTCTTGCATGTGGAAGCGCATATCGTTTCCCCTTCGCTCCGCTTGAGAGCAAAAATGCTCCCATCGATGCGGCTTGACCGACACATATAGTTACCACGTCTGGGCGAATATAATTCATCGTATCATATATTGCCATGCCAGCAGTCACAACACCGCCTGGAGAATTTATGTAGAAGTAGATATCTTTTTCAGGGTCTTCAGCTTCTAAAAAAAGCATCTGCGCTACTATTGATGATGCAACTGCATCATTAACTTCTCCGCTTAGCATGATGATTCTGTCTTTTAAAAGACGTGAATAGATATCATAAGAGCGCTCGCCGCGCGCTGTTTTTTCAACTACATAAGGAATATAACTCATCTTGATTAAGCCTCTTTTATCATTGAGTTAAGAATCTGTGTAAGCACTTTATCCTCAACCATTGACATCTGAATTGCCGGTAAATAACCAGCATTTTTATACTTATCGTAAGCAAGTCTTGGGTCTTGCCCCGTCTGCATCGCTTCATAATAAATCGTCTGCATTACTTCATTCTCGTCAACTCTTACATTTTCAGCAGTCGCAAGCGCATCTATGATAAAAGTAGCTCTTACGCTTCTTTGTGCATCTTCACGGAAAGTCTCACGGAGCGCTTCAAGCTTCTCAGCACTCTCGCGAAGCTCTTTAATCTCATCTTCACTCATCATGCTAGCTTTTTTATTTAATGAAACGTCTATCTCTTGGTCAACGATAAACTCAGGTAGGTCAAAATTGATTTTAGCAACAAGCGTCTCTAAAAGTGTAGGTTTTAGCTCTTCATTGTAAAGTTTCGCAAGAGCTTCATTTTCCAACTGAATTTTAACCTGAGCTTTTAGGTTTTCTAAGCTCTTGTCATCTTGTCCGGCAAGTAGTTTTGCAGCCAAAGCATCATCGATTTCAACTTTTGCTTTTTCTTGAATGTTATGCAGAGTTACTTTAAACTCGGCATCTTTTCCTGCTAATTTATCTGAACCGTAGTTTTCAGGGAACTTTACTTTTATAACTTTCTCTTCGCCGATTTTCATCCCCACAACCTGCTCTTCAAAACCAGGAATAAACTGACCTGAACCAAGAACAAGTGCAAACTCTTTTGCAGCACCACCCTCAAATAGAACGCCATCAATTGAGCCTTCAAAGTCAATTATTGCACTGTCACCGTCTTTTGCAGCTCTTTTTTTCTTAAGCTCAACAAACTTGCCCTGCGCGTCAGCTATTTTTTCCAATCTTGCATTGACATCTTCATCGCTTATAAAAGGCTTTTCAAACGGTGCAATCATTTTTTTATAATCTTGGAGATCAATATCCGGCTTCATGGCAATCTTAACAGTAACTTCTATGTTGTCTGCATTTTTCACAAAATTTGAGATATTTGGTTCGCCTATCAATGAGTTCATAGCGATTTTTAACTCATCTAGACCCTTGTTTAAAACTTCACGCAATGCTTCAGCTTCAGCATCTTGAACAAGACGCTCCCCATACTGCTTTTTAACCACGTTTACGGGCACTTTACCTTTACGGAACCCTTGAACAGAAGCAGTTTTTGTTAACTTTTTAGCTATTTTTTCAATATTTGCGTCTATTGTTTCTTTTGGGATTGTAGCTTCTATTTGAGCATTTGCGCTATTAATTTTATTCGTTTTGATTTTCATCAACTTCCTTTTCATTATTATTTTATGATTTTGGTAATATTACCTTAAATCTGCTTTTATATATCTTTATGGCAACTTTAGGCTTAATTTTTACAAAATTTAGGTTTAAAATTGAGCACTAATATCCATACTACCGCAACGTCTATCATCACATCTGCAAAGTTAAATACGGCAAAATCAAATCCGCAATGCCAATAGACCATATCCACAACTCCGCCGTGGATAAACCTGTCATATATGTTTGAAAATGCACCGCCGAGCATTAAACCTGCAGGAAAAGCGTAGCACACCTGTTTGAGGTAAATTATATAACCAAATATTCCCAAGATAAGCACAAGCTGTATATATTTGAGCGACTCATCCAAAAAAGCGAACATTGAAAATGCAACGCCTTTGTTGTAGACCAAAACCAGGTCAATACAGTCGGTATAGTATCTCCAGCCATCGACAAAAAGCGATTTTATATTTTGGTCTATTATAAAAATACCTGTCATTGTGAAGATAAGTATCGTTAAAAGACGAAGAGTTTTATTATGCATTTAGGGCTTTTTGAAAAAACTCTACCATGTCATCCATGTGCGAGTTCATTTTTTTTGCATCTTTGCACTCAAGCAAGACCCTAAGTTTATTCTCTGTTCCTGAGTAGCGCACTAGATGGTGAATGCCGTTTTTCTCAAGTTCTTTTAGTTTGCCATCAAGCCCCTCTATCTCGCCGAGCGGTTTTTTGTTTTTTATCTTGATATTTACCAATTTTTGAGGATAGAGCGCAAACGGACGAAGAGCTTTTGAGGCTTTTTGCCCTGTTTTTATTAAAAGAGCCAAAACTTGAAGCGCAGAGACCAGACCATCGCCTGTTTTTGCAAAGTCGCTTATTATTACATGTCCGCTCTGCTCTCCGCCAAAATTTATATTCTCTTTTTTCATCAACTCTAAAACATTTTTATCGCCTACGTCTGAGCGAAACAGTTTTAGCCCCTGCTCCTTCATAAAATCATCAAGCCCTTTGTTGCTCATAACGGTTGAGACGATGCCTCCGCCCTTTAAAGTCCCAGCGCTGTTCATATATGCTCCAAGCGCGCCGAGCAGCTGATCTCCATCAACCACAACGCCCTTTTCATCAACTATCACGACTCTATCAGCATCACCATCAAGCGCAATTCCCAAATCGGCCCTGTATTTGATAACGCTCTCGCAAACATCTTTTGTGTGAAGCGCGCCGCAACCGTCATTAATGTTAAAACCATCCGGTTTATTGTGCAGAACTATAACCTCGGCACCAAGCTCTTCCAAAACTGTCGGCCCTACCATGTATCCGGCACCGTTTGCCGTATCTAGGACTATGCGCATATTTTTAAGAGAGATATCTCTTGGGAACGAATTTTTAAGCTGAACTATATAGCGCCCTATTACATCGTCTATTCTTTTTGCCTTGCCTATCTCTTTGCCGCTTGTCTGAGCCTCTAAAATCATGTCGTCGTTAAAGTAGATTTTCTCTATCTCCTCTTCTACGCTGTGCGGGAGCTTATCGCCGCATCCGTCAAAAAATTTAATCCCGTTATCCTCGTATGAGTTATGCGAAGCGCTTATCATGATGCCTGCGTCACAGCGCATATTTTCCGTTATATATGCGATAGCAGGGGTGGGCATCGGTCCGATTTGCACAACGTCATACCCGATAGCCGTTAGTCCGCTGACAATTGCGTTTTCTATCATGTAGCCGCTTCTGCGCGTATCTTTTCCAATTAAAATCTTGTTTGTTTTAGAGTGTGCTTTAAAGTAAATTCCAGCAGCCATAGCTACTCTCATGGCAAGCTGCGCACTTAAAAAAGTACCTGCCTCACCCCTTACTCCATCAGTTCCAAATAATTTCATGATAATTTCCAAAATTTAAAGTGCTGTATTTTAACATATTTAATCAATAAAGTTGAAATTATTGTAGTTTACCTTGTCTTTAACTTAATTTTAATTATTTTTAAGCTAGTATTTCACTAAATTTTTATGAGAAGGACTCATACATGGCAAATCACAAGTCATCAGTTAAGAGAATTCGCCAAACTATCGTTCGCGCAGAACGTAATCGTTTTTATAGAACTCGTCTTAAAAACATTGTAAAAGATGTTCGTTCTGCAGTTGAAGCAGGTAACAAAGAAGAAGCAAGCTCAGCAATGGGCGTAGCAAACAAACAAATTCAAAAATTTGTAAGCAAAGGTATCTTGAAAAAAGAGACTGCTGCAAGAAAAATTAGCCGCCTACACAGAGCTGTAAACGCTATATAAGGTTAACAGTATAAATGTTAGCTGATAAACTTACCCCGTTTATCAATCGTTATAATGAACTTGGCGAAATGCTAAGTTCACCTGACATAACCTCCGATATCAAAAGAATGACTAACCTCTCAAAAGAAAGATCTTCCCTAGAAAAAATTGTTGAAAACGCAACAGAGTATAAATCTGTAATCGCTCAAATAATTGATACAAAAGAGATGCTTTATGACCCAGAAATGGCGGAAATGGCAAAAGAGGAACTCAAAGAACTTGAGCTAAAAATCCCAATTTTGGAAAATGAGATAAAACTTCTTCTTCTTCCAAAAGACCCAAATGATGATAGAAACATCATTGTTGAGCTTCGTGCTGGTGCTGGTGGAGATGAGGCAGCTATATTTGTTGGAAATCTTTTTGAAGCATACACTCGTTATGCTGATTTAAAAGACTGGAAAGTTGAGATTTTAAGTAGTTCACCCTCCGATGCAGGTGGTTACAAGGAGATTATTGCTCTTATTCAAGGAGAGCAAGTTTATAGCAGATTGAAATATGAAGGCGGAACTCATAGAGTTCAGCGTGTTCCAGCAACTGAATCGCAAGGACGTGTACACACTTCAGCTATTACAGTTGCAGTTATGCCTGAGGTTGAAGATGTCGAGGTTCAAATCAATGAAAACGACCTGAAAATAGATGTTATGCGCTCATCCGGCTGTGGCGGGCAGAGCGTAAATACAACAGACTCTGCTGTTAGAATTACCCACTTGCCTACGGGCTTAGTGGTAACAAACCAAGACCAAAAATCTCAGCACAAAAATAAAGAAAAAGCTATGAAAGTTCTAAAAGCAAGACTTTATGATTTAGAGATGCAAGAAGCGCTTGCAAAAGACAGCGCAAACCGCTCCGCACAGGTTGGAACAGGTGATAGAAGCGGAAGAATTAGAACTTATAATTATCCGCAAAATCGCATTAGCGACCATAGAATCGGTCTGACGCTTTACAGACTGGCTGAAATTATGCAAGGCGGACTTATGGATGAAATCATAGAGCCGCTTATTGCTGATCATCAATCAAGAATAGTTGAGGCTGCAGGTCTTTAACTATTTTTCGGGGTAAACCCGAATTTTAGCTTCCAAACTCCGTCACAAAAACTCTCTTAACCTCGCCTTTAAACGTAATAGTTCTATCGTTCATACCGAGGTATAACGTTTCACCGCTTCTTGGATAGACTTTTATATTCTTTCCTACCAGATTTTCCTGCAAAGCTCTGTAAAAAGATGCCGCCATACCGGTCCCGCAAGCAAGCGTCTCATTTTCTACGCCGCGCTCATAAGTTCTGACTTTTAAATTTTTGCCATCGACATAAGCTATATTTACGTTGGCATTATGCTTGTATCTAAGCTCTCTTGCCTCGTCTATATCAAACTCTTCTATGTTGTTTGTCAAATATACCAGATGCGGAACACCCGTATCTATCTTCCACCACTTTTTGCCGTTGTGCTCTATCTCTTTATCCAAAATCTTCGGAGGGGTGAGTTCGCTTTGCACCATATTGCCATCAACTTCGGCATTAATAACTCCTGCTAAAGTTAAAAAACTCATCTTTGATGGAGCCAACTCATTAGTAAACGCGTAGTGCGCACATGCACGGCTTCCGTTTCCGCACATCTCGGCTTCGCTTCCGTCTGAGTTGTAAAACTGCCACTCAAAATCAATCTTTGATTGGCTTCCTTGAAAGTCATATTTCACATGCGGAACCAAAACAATCAACCCGTCAGCTCCAACGCCGTCTTGCCTGTGGCAAAGCTTTTTTGCAAGAGAGCTTCTATCTTTTTTAACAAATGTATGAAAAATTACGAAATCATTTCCGTTTGCGCTATATTTTGAAACTCTCATTTTGCCTCCAGATATTTGGCTTTAATTTTATCTACAAACTCTTCACATTCGCGCTGCAGATGTTTTAAATCTTTTGAATTATCTATAATCCACGTAGCTCTTTTTCTCTTCTCTTCTATATCCATTTGCGACTCTATGCGTCTGAGTGACTCCTCTTTTGAGTAACCGTTTCGCTTCATAAATCTCTCAAGCTGTATATCTTTTGGCACATAGACTACAACGCTCTCTTTTATATCGTAAGCTTTATTTTCGAAAAAGAGCGGGATATCTATTAGGTATGGAAATCTAAAACTATCCTGCTTTATACTTCTTTGCTCTATCTCAGCCCTGATTTTCGGATGCAAAAACGCCTCAAGCTTTTTTTTAGCCTCGCTGTTTGAAAAGATAAGCTGACCGAGTTTTGCGCGGTTTACTTTAGTACCTTCTACAAACTCATCACCGAAATTCTCTTTAACCCACTCATAAGAAGCATCAAGTATACCATGTGAAATCGTATCCGCGTCTATTACCCTCATGCCGTTAAGCGCCAAAAGCGAAGCTACCGTACTCTTACCCGTAGCGATTCCTCCTGTTAACGCAATAGCATAAGCAAATGCCATTAGTTTTTGATAATTCCCAAATACTCTTTGCGGATATAGTTACCCATCGCAAACGCCGCAGGATGAACATCACAATTATAGTAGCTAAGTCCATCAAGCATATCGGCACGCTGAAGATTTATATCTGCAGTCGGGTGATACTCTTTTGAAGACAGAAGCGCCGTTGCGCCGTTTCCAATATTGTAAGGCATAATGATTTTAAAATAATTTGCCAAAGTTGTCATCAAATTTTTATTAGCACCGATATCATCCAAAGACGGATGAGTAGTGACAAACTGCCCATCTTTTTTAAGTACACGGCTTACGTGCGAAAAAAATGCCATATCACTAGGCATCTCAGAGATTACAACATCATAAGCAGCATCTCCCAAACCGCTAATCTCATTTAAAGAACACGCAATAATTTTTAAATTTGCTTGAGTATGTTTGGCGACCTCTGCACTCAGCGGCTCGGCACTGTCACTTATTATTAAAACATCTTTTGCTTCTTTTGACGTACACATTGGTACATGTACCATCATCTCTGCGTAAATAAAATCTCTCATTTTTATAATTCCTAATTTCTTTTGCTGCGATTTTAGCATATTTGAATTAAATATAAATATTAACTATGAGCTCTTTTGTTTCTTATGTTAAAAATAAGTTATCGGTAAGTCAAAAAAAGATAATATTGTCACAATATTTTTTATGAGGATTCTACATGTCAATTTCAAGAAGAGAGGCTTTAGCACTCTCAGGACTTGCTATCGCTTCTTCTGCTCTAAATGCAGAGAGCAACTCCGCAAACTCAAAAAAAAGAGCGGACACAACTCCACTCACTGACTATAAAGCTCCTCTACCAGATACTAAAAATCCAAGAGTTGTTGTTGTAGGCGGTGGATGGTCAGGACTCTCGGTCGCAAAGTACACGAAAGTGTTTGCTCCGAGCGCTGATGTTGTATTGGTTGAGCAGAGACATGGGTTTATTTCATGTCCAGTTAGCAATCTATGGCTTGTTGATAAGGTAAAACTGGAGTATTTAACACATGACTACCTTCAAGCTGCTAGAAAAAACAACTACACATATTTTCATGCAACGGCAATCGGACTTGATAAAGAAAAGCAGATATTAAAAACAAGCAACGGCGATATCGCGTATGACTATCTTGTTTTTGCTCCGGGAATTGACTATGACTACTCACGCTGGACAAACGATATAGCTTTTGAAAACAGACTCCGCCAAGAGTATCCTGCAGGATTTATCCCAGGTTCTGAACATATGACTCTAAAAAATAAAATTTTAAACTTTAAAGGCGGCAATTTTATACTTACCGTACCTGCCGGAAACTACAGATGTCTTCCTGCTCCATACGAGAGAGCATGTATCATCGCCGATTATTTCAAACAAAAAAAACTAAAAGCAAAAGTTATTCTTTTAGACGCAAACAATGCTATTACGATTAAAGAAAAAGGGTTTCAGAGTGCATTTGAAGAGCTCTACGCCGACTATATAGAATATGTTCCAAACGGCGTAATAACAAAGATTGATTTGGACAACAAAGTAGTGCACACAGAGTTTGATGAGTATGAATTTGAAGATGCGGCATTCTATCCTCAGGTAAGAGGTGCAAAGATATTAGAAAAAGTTGGGCTGGCAAAAGATGCTAAAAACAAACTAGAAGCGCATATAAATGAGCTTACATACGAAGCGATAGGCGCGAAAAATGTCTATATTACGGGAGATTCTCGTCCGATGGGCTTTTCAAAATCAGGAAACACCTCTAATACGGAAGGAAAATATGTTGCTTCTCATATAGCACAGAAGATAAACAAAACAGCCAAAATCAAATGGCAATCACCTGTAACAACCTGTTTTTCCGCAGTCTCCATAGAGCCTGAAAAAGCTATCTACATTTATACGGAGTACTCGTATGATAAAGATGTAGTATTTAGCTTTGCAAACACTTTTAGCAGCGAAGATTGGAAAAAAGATGGCGTGCAAAACGCCGAGTCAATATATGACTGGGCAGATGCACTTTATGCAGATATGTTTAATTAAAAATGGAGAAAAAATGAATTACGACAAAATTAGAAAAAACTGTAGAGTTATCAGAATAGTTTTGGGCTTAGCCCTTATAGCAACGGGCTTTATCACGGGCAATGCATGGTTTTATTTAGGTATTCTTCCTTTAGTTGCAGGAATCGCAAACTTCTGCCCTCTATGCATTATATCTAAAAAGTGTTCTACAAAATAGAGTCACACTATTAAATTAACTTGCATAATCATATGTAACGAACGATTCTGCAACGGAAGGGTCAAATCTAGCAGTAGCTAGATTTGGGCACCCACCAAGAAGCCTTAGTGAGTTCGTATGATTATAAAAGTCCTTCTTAACTCTCAGTTTAACTCTCATTAGGTATAATTCGATACTTTTTAATATCGGAGCCCTAAATGAGCCAAATAAGCTACAAAGACGCCGGTGTCGACATAGATGCCGGTAATAGTTTCGTTGAGAACATCAAACCTTTAGTAAAATCAACAAAAATCCCAGGCGTTCTTGGCGGCATTGGCTCTTTTGCTGGAGCGTTTGAGCTCCCAAAAGGGTTTAAAGAGCCTGTCATGCTTGCGGCAACGGACGGCGTTGGAACAAAACTAAAACTTGCGATTGACTCCGGCATACACAACACGGTCGGAATAGACCTCGTTGCAATGTGCGTAAACGACCTTCTATGCAACTTCGGTACACCCTCTTTCTTTCTAGATTACTACGCTACAGGCAAACTTGATGTTAAAACTGCTACAAATGTAGTTGCAGGCATCGCTGAGGGGTGCATACAAGCTGAGTGCGCTCTTATCGGTGGAGAAACTGCTGAGATGCCTGGAATGTACTCGCATGACGATTACGACCTCGCAGGCTTTGCTGTGGGCGTTGCTGAGAAGAGTGAAATGGATAGAGTCTCAATGGTAAGAGCAGGAGATAAACTTATAGCTCTTCCAAGCTCAGGACTTCACTCAAACGGCTTCTCTCTTGCTAGAAAAGTGCTATTTGAAAAAATGAATATGAAATTTAGCGACGAGTTTAACGGCAAACCGTTGATTGAAACGCTTCTTACTCCTACAAAAATTTATGTAAAAACTTTTAAAGAGCTAAAAAATCAAATAGTCGCTCTTGCTCATATCACAGGCGGCGGAATAGTTGAGAATCTTCCTCGCGTTCTTCCTGAGAACCTAAGAGCTGAGATAAAAGAAGATGCCATAAGAGTTCTGCCAATCTTTGAGCTTATCTCTGAGCATGTAGAAAAAGAAGAGATGTACAGAGCGTTTAACATGGGCGTCGGCATGATTTTAGTAGTAAAAGAGAAAGATGTAGATACTGTTTTGGCAAAGGCTGAAGGTTCTTACCTCATTGGCGAGATAAAAGAGGGGAAAAGAGAAGCTAAGCTTATATAGCTTCTCCCTACTTAAAAGGTTTTCGCAACTCTTTGATAACTTGACGGGCACTAGGCGCTATTTCTCTAAATTGCGTCATATCTAATAGCGGATAGCTTAGAGTGATATAATACTCAGCTTTAAGCGTAGTGGCCTCCCCGCCGCTTACAACGATAGGCCAAGGTAGCAAACCTGCATTTTGACGCCCTATTTTCGTTACAAATCTTTTTGTTCCTGCACTAAGACCATACCCCACAAGAGTTATATCATCAGAAATTTTCACTTCATATATAAAATCTTTGCTTTTTTTGTACTCTTTTAGTTTAGTTAGAAGTTCCGCACTTGTTCCTTCTCCAAGAAATTCTACATCTTCATAAAAAGGCATACCAAGCGCAAAGCGATAGCTTGCCAATTTACCAAACACCATCTTCTCAGCCGATGGCGTTAAATCCGGAAACAGTGCCTCTAATTTAACCTTTACAGCCGAAAAAACATCATGGTTATAATCTTGCTGCATATAAGCCTTGCCGAAATAGAGTGGATTTGTCAAAAAGATTCTCTTTTTCTCATCATCCACAAACAATTTCATAACCGCTATATTTGCTCGATTTGGCAGAGCAGCCTGCTTCTTTAGCGAAGGGCATGTAAAAATGATTGTATGACCATCTTTTACGCTCTCGTATGTAGCAAGAACTTCAAAGCCGCCTGCCTTAAGCTTGGCCTCTGCATCTGCAACGCTCATGTGCGCACCCGCAAGATATGCACTCACTTCTCTCTTGGAATCTTCTGCCTTACCTTTTGCTGTTTGAGCGCCCTTGTCCGCACAACCTGAAAACGATAATACGACTGCACTAAATAGTAATGCTAATAAATTTTTCATATCTCTTTTGCTCCTAGACTAATCATAATCTCTTTGATTTTCTCATCCATCTCTTTAATAAACTTGATTTGCTCAGGGTCAGTAATACGACCAAAAGTTATCCAGTTTTCAACACTCGGCATACCTATTTTTAAGCTGTTTGAACCTTTATCCAAGTACATGTACATTGAGCATGGAGCGGATACTCCAAGCTCTGGATGCTGCCATACGTTAAAAACAGTATATGAGAACGTGAAGTGGCAAAGGGAGTATACCCAGTAAGCATCAAATCTGCTATTTTCTAAACTGTAGTCGCTCCAGTACTCTTCAAAATCTCTCTTGCCTGCGACGATAAATTCCTCTGATTCAAACGCTTTTTCAAACTTATCCATAAAGTTGAACTTGGCTTCAAGTATATCATCGCCTCTCTCAAAGGGCATCTCAAACTCAACTATTGTTTTAGCGGCTAATTTGTCTATCTCTATATACCCAACTTCGCCGTCCATTCCAGCGTCAATTGCCTCTGAGAGTGCGTCAATATACTTCGTGAAAGTTTTTCTAACTTCAGGATCTTTTACTTTTGTAATGTCAAGCATTGCCTCAGGAGTCAAAGTACCTACATAAGTCTTAGTTCTACCGGTTTTTTTATAGATAAGAAGATTAAGCGGGGCAAACCCTCCAAGAGAGGGTTCTTTTGTAAGAAGAGGCAGCATCCACTCCTCATTTGAAATCGTTATAAATCCAAGATTGTCTAGATTGGCAACATGGTCTGTCTTAAATTGAGGATTTATACGACCGTTGTCTAGCAGCTTTGTGCCATAAAATTTATTGTACCAAAACTCTATGCTTGGGTGAGTATCTTTTGGTGTGAATCCTGCATCTTCAAGATCAACCTCTACAATTTCGTTAAATGCTTTGTTTCTCTCTTTGGCGTCACCATCAGAGAGATTAAATCTAATAGCCTGATAGCCAAATGCTATGCTCACACTCAATGATAATATGAACGCTGTTTTAACAAGTTTAACAAGCGTATTTAACATCGTTTTCCTTAAGGTCAAAAAATGATTGTTATTTAGAAAAGAAGTGTGTGTTGTAAAAATATTTTTCACGCAAATGCGTGAAAAATAAGGAGGCTATATTAACGATTACTCGCCCGAAGCAGCCATTCTAGGAATCTCTTCCATAGCTTTTTTAACATTTAACATATCTGCAAAAAGATCCGAATTGATAGGTTTTTTATCAGTTCCGCCGTAAAGTGCCAAAGTCATATCCATTGTTATTAAGTATCTTCTGCCATCACCATACTCTACGTAAAGAACGCGGCACGGCATAAAACCGCCATAATAGCGAGAATGATCTAGCATCTTTTTAGCAACGCTCAGGGAACAAAACTCAGCAATTCTAGCATGTACAACCTGATTAGGTTTTCCATCTTCAATTCTAAACATATTTTTTTCGCCAACAAATCTCATGTTGTACTGATCAGCGTACTCTTTCATAGCGTCAAATACATCCTCTTCAGATAAATCATCAGCCACTTTAAACTCAAGCATCATAGCCTGTGCAGGATCTCCCGTCTCACCGATAACACCCATCATATTAGCGTAAGCCGTTCTTGTTTCTCCCGAAAAATCCCATACAAACACTTTACCCATATTCATATACGAACAGCCGCTAAACAACACAGCCATTAAAACAGCTGAAACTCCCAGTGATAATCTTTGCATCATATCTTTTTCCTTTTAGTGTATCATTTATGTGATAATAGTATCACAAAAAAATCTGAAATATTATATCATACAATTCTGTAACTTTTCTGAAAATATTTATTTGATTTTTTTATGAAGTGAAACACCGCCAAAATGGCGGTGCCGTGTGTGTGAAGAGAATTTCTTAGAACGCGTAGTTAAGTTGAACAGTGTAACTTTGCTCTGAGTGAGTGCTAGTGATATCTTGTCCGGTAAAACCTGTAAATGTCTCTTTATTTTCTAAACCATATACAGCAGCCAAATCTATAGATAGAGTCTCATTGAATGCATAAGTACCACCTAAAGTAATGTGACTTTCTTGAGTTCCTGGAAAACCAAGTAAGTTAAATGTGTTTGTTAAAGAATAATCGCTGCCTGGGAAACCAAACCAGTTCATATTTGCAACATGTGCGTTGTCAATTGCTAAATCTTTGCCACTATTATCTTGAACAGCAGATTCTGCATATTGGTAACCTGCGCGTAGAGCCCAACCATCAGTTGCATACTCATAACCTATAGCGATTACATCCTGGTCTTCCCAACCAAAATCTTTGTAGCCTTCAGCATCTTCCCAATTGATATTTTTATAATCTAATGCCAATGTATGTCCAGCATTTGTGTAGCTCACACCAACCCCATACTCTGCAGGAGTAGCCATTTCATCAATTGTCGTACCCATTCCCATTGGATTAGAAGGACCAACACCAAAACCATCCAATGCAGCATTCATTACATCTTTTGTATCAAACTTGATCTCAGATTTATAAACTGCACCAAGTGTTAAGCCATCAGTCTCATACGCTAAACCAAAATTAACGCCTACAGCCACATCTTGAGCAACACCAGTACCAATATTATCAGCACCAAAAGCGGTTGGTTGAGTATATTGAATGTCTAATGAAGAGTACTGCACAATTGGCGTAATACCAACACTAAAACCACTATTGGTATATGCTAAAGGTATGCCAAATTGCATAGTCTGAAGTGCAGTAACCATACTAAACGTGCTTTGTGTTACGTCTCTATAGTCAACACCTAGGCCACCGGTGCCCCACATACCGATACCCCAGTAAAAATTATCATTAATCTTAGAAGCTAAAGATACCGTTGGTATAACAAAAAAGTCTGAGTCACTCTCTTGTTCAGATGCAGCTGGATCACCAATTGCAGTTGTGTTAGCCTGAACTTCAATACTTGGCATAAAAACAGTACCGCCAAATGACACTTCATTATTACCCTTAATAGTAGTGATTAAAGCTGGATTAGCGATTCCCGACTCTGCACCGTGACCAACACCAATTTGAGCACCACCCATACCACGAGCTTTCGCGCCGATTCCTATAAGCGATGAACCATTTGTTGCGAATGCAGATGTTGCACCTAAAGCCAATGCAGCTACTACTGCAAGTTTAATTGTTCTTTTCATTTTCTCTCCTACGAGTATTTTAGAATGTAAGCATTATAGGCGAGTAATTTTTAACCAAATCTTAAACGAATGGTAAATAAACATAAACATAACTTAATTTAAATATTTATACAGTCATAATTATAAGTACATTATATAAGAAAAATTATAATTCTCTATAAAAAAGTGCTATTTAGCCATTTTTATTACTTTTATCTATACTTTGCCACTGCAGATGTTATAACTCTGCCATTTTTGGCATAAAGTAAATTTTGTGATAAAAAAATAATATCGTGTAGTTATGTAACATTATTATTATAAGCCTTTGGGCAATAGCCCAAAAAACAGCTCTTCTTGCGGATTAAAATTTTACGCGGATATTTAGTTAAATGGTATAAAGCCATTAACTATCTGTTGAGTTTTGCTCTCTTTATAGAGCTTTGCATCTTTTATGTCTTCTAATATATAGCCTGAACCATTATTTGAAACTATACATGTGGGACTTTTTTCATCCTCTTTTGGTACTTTTTGATTACTCTGTTGCTTGTGCTCTTGCAAACTCTTTTTTAATATCTCTTTTTGAGCACCCAAATCAACACTGCCTTGGCTAAGTCCGCCGAAGAGATGCCCGTCTGCATCATCTAAAAATGCTTTGGCCACTTTTGCTTCTATGGTATCGCTGATTTTTTGCTTTTTTATCTCTTCTTTTATGCTCTCTGCATCTTTTGCTTCAAAAACTTCTTGCGTAGTAGCAAGATAGCCGTTTTGCAACTCCTCTCCTGCCATCTCAACTCTGTTTTGACTAAGCCCCCCGAAGTGTCTCACAAGAAGACATTCGCTTGGAACAAGATAAGCGCGGTTGTTACTTATAATTATCTCTTTTTTATATTTATCACTAAGCTCTGTGAGGCTTTTTTCATCTGTATGATTTGATACATGTATAAGTTCAAAACCGCTGAGTGCTGCTGCTAAAATAGTTGTGGTTAAAAATATCTTCACTTAAAAATATCCTCATCGCTTAGCCACAATATCCATGAATATTTCTTAATATTGCTGTTGTCAAACAAAGCATCATCTTTAATGTTGTAGTACTCATAAACAACTGAGATTTTTCCACTTGACGCGGCTTTTATATATGGCTCAGGAATGATTATCTTATATGACACAGTTCCGGGACCATAGCCTCTCTCATCCGCATCCTCAAGAGCTAAAACTCCGTAAAGCTCTTTTTCTAACGATGAAACTTTTATAAGAACATGTTTAGCACCAAACCCTAACGCTTTTTGATACCCGTTTATAAACTTATCTCCGCCGACATTTAAAGAGTGGTAGTGAATTGTGCTTGCAAACGGCGCTTCAAACTTGCCTTGAAGCTTAAAACTGCCATCTCTTGCAGTTATTATGGTTTCACTGTTGTCTATGAGGCCGCTCTGTATTGGTTTTGTGTATGTTGTAGTAGAGCATCCGCTAAAAAAAAGCAGAGTTGTAAGTAACGCAAATATATATTTCATAAAAAACTCCTTGGTTGTTTTTTTAAAAATTATATCTGTTAAAAATTAAAATAGAGGAATGATTGAATTTAATTATTAATTGTCATTGCGAGGAGTTTACGACAAAGCAATCTATGTAGAATTTAAATTTTATATCAGTTTTTCATGATTTAGTTAGCTTGATTGAA
>Ga0172380_10001345_pt1 | contig 42445 bp, 29 predicted proteins | sample Leawe162metaG_FD_119747 | JGI IMG/M metagenome (GOLD analysis project Ga0172380, IMG submission 119747) | Leachate microbial communities from a municipal landfill in Southern Ontario, Canada - Leachate well 162 metaG | ecosystem: Engineered > Solid waste > Landfill > Unclassified | place...
ATTTTGCAAATAGCGCATATTTTTCGAGGGCTTTCCTTCAAATATTCTTGCATTTGAAGGGGAAACAAAATAATCAGAATCATTTTTATCAACAACTTCCTCGATTAAATTTTTTACCGGAGTAGTAAATTTATCAAATTCAATTGCATCTTCAATAAATTTTTCAGCATCTTTAATTGTAAGAGGCTCAAAATTGGAAATGAACGTATTCGGTGTCGATAAATCTTTTTCCGCCTGTTTGTCGTATCCTCTATTAATTGCTTCGTCTGGTCTCTGGAAAAATCGGTATTCACAATTTTCAATAAATTTAACTGCCGAATAATGAATCTCTTTTGGCAAATACTCTAATTGATTTGAAGGAATTACTATTGAAGCAGTAATATCATCTTCCATTTGAACTTTATCAGACGCAACAAAATCTTGACGCAATTTAAAAGTTCTCCACGAGTTATCATTTCTTAAACCTACTCTCAAATAACTAGCTACAAGTTTTCTATTATTATATTTTAGTTCATTTCCAAATCTTCCATCAATAATATCAACGGAGAAATAATCTTTCCAATTTTGTCCCCATTCTTCATTATAGAATCGTTTTATAATATATACTAACCCTTTTATATAATGAGGGATACTATCAATCCATTTGTTATATTCGGCAGTATATATGGGGGAGGGAGTTAAGAGCTTAATAACAGAACCAAGTGAGCGGCTACGGCTTAGTATTGTTCTGCTTTGATTTGGTTTGGTATTCGGGTCTTTATCACTATAATCATGATTAATAACTTCTTCTACTAATTCAAAATCTTTTTCGAAATCCGCAGTGAAAAATGGTCCATAAATAGTGGAATCTAAAATAGATTTTGAGATTTCAGATTTACCGCCACCTGAAACTGTGCATGGTTTATGACAGAAAGTTCCTTCGGCGACTGTGCCTATTAATCGCCAAGATGGGATATAAGAATTTTTTTCCATTCTAATTTTATAACCCGAAGGAAGTATATAAGTTTTTTTCGGACTTAACTGAATTTTTTTGTTTTCTCCCTTCCAAACCCATGTAATACTTTGTTCTGCTAGACTAAAGGTAGAATCTTCGGGTACATAAATAATATCATTATAAATTTTATCAATTGCATATCCATCATCTTTAAAATCCATAAAAGAAGTATATGATTTCGTCAAATGTTCGAATGTATGATTATCCTGTTGAATTTGATTATCATCATGGAAGAAATCGCCTAAATTATAACTTGGAAAAGCAATTGCTCCGCCGGCATGTTCTTCTTCGGCATTTCCTAATAAATTAGCTGCGTAACTAATTTGGGTTTTCACTTCCTTTTTTGAATATCCAAAATAATTATCTGCAATAATTGTGACTATTACACCATCCTCTGTGCGTGCGGTAATCTTAAAAGCATCTCCTCCATTATAGAGTTCGTCTTCATTTTCCCAGCACATTCCATCCCTTATCTGTCTTGCGGTTGCAGAATCTAATTTTGGAAGTCCAAGTTCTTTTTTAGTAAATTTTGTTAAATGCGGGGCGAGTATAATAAAACCAGTATGTCCGCTCCATTGTTCGATATCAATAGCTGAATCGTTCCAATAAAGAAATGGGTCTCCTGCGTTTCCGAAAATTGATTCAACAAAATCAAGGTTACTTATAAGATTACCCGGAGCAAAAAAGCGGATTTCCATCTTCTTCGATTTGCAAAATCCTGGAACTTCCGGACTGACAGTCGGCTTAAGTAAAAGAGAAACAAAAAGCTCCGCTTTTTTCTCTTGTGAAGCAGTAAACGGAATTTGGAGCAATTCGTTAGGAGGATTAAAAGCAGCCATTAATAAATTAGCGAACACTTTTTTGGGAACAGCTTTTTTATCATCCGGTATTGGAAGTCCACCTTCGGCAATATGGAATACTCCTTTTGTCGTTCTTCTATCACTTTTGGGATTATGTAGAATGCCTTGTTTTACTCTATATGATCTTACTATATCTGAAACAAATTCCGATTTATCAGGTGGAAGAGAGAGTACTCTTGCTATTCCATGACTATCTAAAATAAATGAATTACTAGGGATGCGAATATTAACTTTATCCTTGAAATCGCTTAAATATGAATCTAAAAAATTTTGAATCCTCTGATCGGCGGGGCATAGATAATTAGACAGTATTCTATTCTTTTCTCTTAAATTTTGTATTAAGTCATAAGTGAGACCTAATGCATATTTTTCGTTATGGTCTTCAAAAATTGGTTTTCCTAAGGCAGATAATTTTAGATTTATATATTCGATTAATTTTTTAGATCTAATTGGCTCATTCATTCCATCTTTTGTTAAACCAAGCGATTTTCGTAATTCCACTAAATTCTCCATTCTATTTAATATTCATGTACAAAAATAAATTTTCTCTAGCTTATTTACTATTAAATCCGCATTAAGTTTGGGGTAAGAAATAATTTGACACTATGTCTTAATATTCTTAATTTAGAATCAGAATAATAAATCTGATTGTGCTATTGTGTTTTTATTAAAAATAAACTAGTTTATAACATAATAAGACATTGAGTGCAATTAAATACAAAAAGAAAGGAAATAATATGTTTAAAGAAGAGGTCTCAAATAGAACAAATACAAATCTGGCAGAAAAAAAAGTTAAGGAATTTGTCGTTGAGAATTTCAAAACAGCCAAATTGTTTGAAAAATATGGAATAGATTATTGCTGTAATGGGAATAGATCGCTAAAAGACTCTTTATCGGGAAAGAGTATTGAGATGAATACATTTATACCCGAATTAGAAAAAATACTTGGTGAAAATAAAAATGATGACCAAGTATTCTCTGCAATGGATTTAATAACGCTTTCTCAATATATAGTTAACAATCATCACAAATATGTAAAAGAAGCAATTCCTCTGATAGAAGCTCACCTGGATAAAGTGGTAAATGCTCATAGTAAAAACCATCCGGAATTAATTAGTATCAGGCAGGAATTCTCTATTCTATCAGCAGAAATGCTTACTCATATGGATAAAGAAGAAAAAATTCTTTTTCCATTAATTAAATATTTGGTGGATTCAAAAAAATATAATGAGACTCCTAAATCAAGCGGATATGGAACAGTGCAAAACCCAATACGGAAAATGGAACAAGAACATCAATCAGCAGGAAATGAAATGGAAAAAATCCGGAATTATTCCGATGATTATAAACTTCCTGAAGATGCCTGTACAACATATACTGTAACATATAAAGAGCTCGAGGAATTTGAAAAAGACTTATTTAAACATATTCATTTAGAAAATAATATCCTTTTCCCAAAAGCAATTGAATTAGAAAACGAATTGCTTAATCTAAAATAAATACAAAAAATAAGTGAGGTGTATGTGAAAAAATATTGGCTGGCGTTTTCATTGGTTATTATTATTTCATTTGCTGTATTGGGATGGATTGGTGTAAGGATTTATCAAGAAGCACCTCCTATGCCGGAAAAAGTTGTTACTAAAGATGGAATAGTAATTTTTACAAGAGAAGATATTGAGAAAGGACAGAATATCTGGCAAGCGATGGGTGGAATGGAATCCGGGTCTATCTGGGGACATGGAAGTTATGTAGCCCCCGACTGGACGGCAGACTGGCTTCATAGAGAAGCAATGCAAGTACTCAATATTTGGTCTATGGATGAAGATAGTGTTTCATACGAAAAACTCTCAGATGAAAAAAAAGCATCTTTACAAGCACGTCTTTCCAATTCCTTTCGCACAAATACTTATAATTCTTCGACCGGAATAATTACTTTAGATAATGTTCGCGAGAAAGCAATAGAAGAAAACATTCAACATTATACTGAAGTATTCAGCAACGGAAAAGATGAATATGCGATAAGAAAAAATTCACTTACAGATTGCGAAAAATTAAGACAGTTAGGTGCATTCTTTTTCTGGTCTTCATGGGCAGCGTCCACAAATAGACCAAATGATGAAATTACGTATACTAATAACTGGCCTCATGAAAAATTAATTAATAATGAACCAACCGGTGAGGCAGTTGTTTGGACGGGAGTAAGTATAATTGTACTTCTTGCAGGAATCGGTGGTATGGTTTGGTGGTATGGCTCACGTGAAAGAGAAACGCCTTATGGTGATACACCTCTTACTGATCCTCTACTTGGAAGTGTACTCACTCCCTCACAAAGAGCAGTAATAAAATATTTCTGGGTGGTATCGCTACTTATCTTTCTCCAAATTGTAATGGGCGTAATATCTGCTCATTACGGAGTCGAAGGAAGTGCTTTTTATGGAATACCGCTTGCCGAAATACTTCCTTATGTAATCACTCGAACGTGGCATACACAATTAGGAATATTTTGGATAGCTACGGCATGGCTTGCCGCAGGGCTTTATATCGGACCGGCAGTGAGTGGAGTAGAGCCGAAGTATCAACGTCTAGGAGTGAATGTATTGTTCGGTGCTTTATTAGTAGTTGTACTTGGTTCTATGGCTGGCGAATGGTTATCAGTTATGAATGTGATGCATGATGATTATTGGTTCTGGTTTGGGCATAGCGGATATGAATACATCGATTTAGGAAGATTTTTTCAAATAGCTCTTTTCATTGGATTACTGCTTTGGTTGGTATTAATGGTAAGAGCAATAAAGCCGGCATTAAAAAGCAATCCCGATCAAAAACAGATACTTACATTATTTTTAATATCCTCGGTAGCGATTGCATTATTTTGGTCAGCCGCTTTAATGTATGGCAAGCATACAAACTTAGCGATAGCAGAATTTTGGAGATGGTGGGTAGTTCATTTATGGGTAGAAGGCTTCTTTGAAGTTTTTGCGACAGTTGTAATAGCATTCTTATTTGCACGTCTTAAATTAATAGATATAAAAATGAGTGCTCAAGCCACTATACTTGCATCCACTATATTTCTTTCAGGTGGAATAATCGGTACACTTCATCATCTATATTTTAGTGGAACACCGATGATTGCATTAGCTTTTGGTTCTGTATTTAGTGCGCTAGAAGTAGTGCCTTTAATATTTGTAGGTTATGAAGCTTGGGAGAATATACGAATCTCGAAATCGAAAGATTGGGTACAAAAATACAAATGGCCAATCTATTATTTCGTTGCAGTAGCATTTTGGAATATGCTTGGTGCCGGATTATTTGGATTTATGATTAATCCTCCGATTGCACTTTACTATATGCAGGGATTAAATACCACTCCGGTTCATGGACATGCAGCATTGTTTGGTGTATACGGTATGCTTGGTATAGGATTAATGCTTTTCACACTACGCTCAATTAAACCAGAAATTGAATGGTCGGAAAAGACAATGAAATATTCATTCTGGTCGATTAATTTTGGTCTCTTTGCAATGGTTATGTTCAGCTTATTACCTGTTGGTTTGATGCAGACATGGGCATCAGTTAAATATGGTTATTGGTATGCAAGAAGTGCTGAATTCTTACAAACACCTCTTATGAATAATTTGAGATGGACACGTGCATTCGGAGATACAATCTTCGCAATAGGAATATTTATATTGTTAGGATTTATATTGAACTTATCAATTAAGTTTTATAAAAAAGAGAAATAAATATAATGCGTCTCGAAGTAAATTTAGAGTGAAGTTACAAATTCAGTTTAGCAAAAAAAAGGGCTGCCTAAGAGCAGCCCTTTTGTGTCTATGAAATAATTTGAAGTCGGTGAAATAATCTGTGTAATTGTTATTTTACTTCTTTCACGAAAATATTTTTGAAACTAACTTTTGCATTGCTATCATGATTCTGCAATCCGATATAACCTTCTTTAGCAAAATCTTTAATTTTACCACGCGGTTCAGCTTTCCAATCATTAACTAGCTTACCGTTTAATTCAACTTTTATTACATCACCAATGAATGAGATTTTATAATGATTCCATTGACCGGTTGGTTTGAAAGCATCTTCTTTCGATGCTTCGGAATCATATACAGCAGCAGTGCGATGAATATCAGTGGATGCATCATCAATCTGAATCTCAAAAGAATGATAGATATAATCATTACTTGTAACAAAATCAGGAACCCGAATAAATACACCGGAATTGGTATTGGGAGCGAGGCACTTATAATCTACTTCAAGAATGAAATTAGAATATTTTTTTGCACTGTACCAAAAAAGCCCCATACCACCGCTTGAAGTTAGAATACCCGTTTTTTCATCTAACTCAAAATAACCGGGTCCGTAATGATTCCAGCCATGTTTATTATAATTTTTCCAATCGCAGCCAAGAATCTCTTCATAACCTTTGTAATGCATAATGCTATAAATATAGTCTAGCCCTTTCTTAATAGAAGGGGAAGGATTTTCAGCTTCGGAATCTCGTTCATGTTCAATTACAAGATAACCGCGGAAATTTTGTTGAGTTAATTCAGCAAGTATATCGTGAATATTTGCTACACCTGAACCGAATGGAACATCTTGTGCTTCTTTCTTACCGGCAACATCTAAATCTTTAAGGTGAAGTTCTATCATCCTTCCTGATAATAATTTGATTGCATCGATCGGATTGACTCCAGTTCTTAACCAATGTCCGGTATCGCCACAGCTACCAATTCTTTCGTCATAACCAGTGATTACCTTAAGAACAGTTTCCGGTCTAGCATATTTTGAAGGGAGCGGATGATTATGAATTGCAACCTTAATTCGATATTCTTTAACCATCTTATCGAGGATAGATAAATCTCCATCTTTAGGTTCTGTTACGATTGTTTCAATGCCCATCTTCTTTGCGAATTCAAAAACCTTTCTTGTTGCTTCAACTGTATTCTCGAACCCGACGACACCAAAACTTACTATTTTAATATTATGTTTTTCTAGAGCGGCTTTTGTAATCTCAATATTCTCATTGCTCATATCATAATTAAATGTAGCATTAGGATCGGTACCACCAAATTTTTGTCCCGGATATGCTTCAATAAATTTTACTCCGAGAGCTTCTACTTTATCTAAGGTTTCTAAGAAAGAAAATTTTCTGAATGTCCAGCATTGTACGGCAACTTTAAATTCTCGAATTTTTATATCTTTATAATCATTCATTTCTTGTCCTAAAATTGGTTTAACATCAGCTAAAAGTAATATTACCAATATCGGGATTAATAAGTTTTTAATTTTGTTCATGACTACCCCAAAATTTATTTAATGTTATTTATGTGTTATGTTATTTATTTCTATTATTCCACGCACCTTGTGCAACCTTGGGAATAAATGTATCTAAATTAGGTGGAGGAAAGGCGATAGTTCTTTCTTCTTCTGCACTCATATATGCAGTCATTAGAAGTTCTGTAACGTTTAAACCATCTTCAAAATTTTCCTCTGGTCGTTTTCCGCTAAGAAAAGATTGAACCATGTGGCGGTTTTCTAAATCATAACCGTAAGTATTCTCTTCATTTCCTACAACAGGCATCAGACCAACTTCTGCATTTTGTTTTTCGACTAAATCTTCACCCGAATTGCCTTTCACTTCTCGACTGAAAAATACTTTCAGATCAGTATCCAGCGTATTTATTCCCATTGAGTATTCGGGTCCGAGGAGTTCAACACTTAGACGAAGTCCAGCACCAACATAACACCATGATGTAGTAACTTCGACAATTATTTTCTCCCCTTTTTCATCTTTATATTCTACAACTGCGCGGGCGTAGTCTTCTGCCGGGCGATTAATATAATCTAACTTACCATCGGAATTTGATTTAAGAATATCGGCATAATGAGGTCTCTGCCATTTTAAGTTTTCTGCATGTGCAGTAACCTTTATTGGTGTAAGAGAATTTCTTGGTTTACCGGGCTCGGTTAATAGGAATCGTGCTACTTCCACTGAATGGCACATCATATCATTCATTACTCCGCCGCCTTGAAGAGTTCCTTCCCAAAACCATGGGCTATGCGGTCCGCCATGTTCTTCAGCGGCTCTTGCTAAATAAGGTCTTCCGGTAATCAATGCGCCTCGGCTCCAAATAATATCTTTTCCTCTTTGAACGGTTGGCTCAAAAAGTTGATTTTCTAAGTAGCCATCAAGTAATCCAACGCGCTTAACTAATTCAACCATTTTTTTTGCTTCGGCAACATTCCTGCCTAATGGCTTTTCGCAGCAAACACCAATTAATTTCCCTTTGCCTGATTCTATTGCCGATGCTATCTCTTCCATAGTTTCTATGCGGGCAAAGTTAGGAGAACAGATCCAAATGGCATCTATATTTTCATCGGCAACCATTTCAGTAATCGAATTGAAAATTTTCGGTTCACCTACTTTTAGATTTTTTGCTAATAAGGCAGCTTCTTCTGAGCGCTCCTTATTCTTATCGAATATGCCACAGATATCAGCATCGCGTACGGAGACCCATGAACGAATATGAAATTTAGCATTAAATCCCGCTCCAATAATTCCAACACCTAATCTCTTAGCCATTATTTTACTCCTTCTAGTTTTTCCACTTCTTTATCTTTAAACATAATAGCAAAGAAAACCATTACTATCGCTGCTAAGACAGCAGGGACATACCAGAAATTTTGCCATTGCTTAAACACATCAGACGAATTAACATCGACCATCCCATTAAATAAATAACCTGCTAATTGAGCACCGATTAACATTCCAAATCCATAAGTAGCAAGAACGACAAATCCTTGTGCTTGAGCACGAATTTCTTTTACGGCTTTTTTATCGACATAAATAAATCCTGCAACGAAGAAGAAATCGTAACAAATACCATGAAGAATAACTCCACCGAGAATCATCCATACAACTTGATCAGGTGCGCCAAGAGCAAATAAGAAATAACGAAGAACCCATGCGAACATACCAGTAAGTAACATTTTTTTAATACCAAGAATTGGAAAGAGCAGTGGCATTAAAAGTATAAAAACAAATTCTGACATCTGTCCGAATGACATAATAAAGCCCGGATTTTCAAGACCTGAAGAATTAACAAAAACAGGTGCATAAGCATAATAAACTGAAAGAGGAATACAAATCAAAAATGAACTTATTATAAACACGTAAAATGGTTTACTCTTTATTTTATTGAATGCATCGATTCCGATAATTTTGCGGAATGAGGCTTTTTCTCCGAGTGCAGGAGGAGGAGTATGAGGAAGAATGAAACTAAATATACCAAGTAGAACACCTAGAACGCCTGCTATTTTTAATGGCATTGAAGTAAGATCGGCGCCTAGTACTTTGCTCACTAAAACACCGGCAGCTATCCATCCGAAAGTTCCAAATGCACGAATAATCGGAAATTCTTTTTCTTGATTTGAAAGGTGATTAAATGCGAGTGAATTTGTTAATGCGACAGTAGGCATATAACAAAGCATATTAATCAATAAGAACACTATAAATAGTGTTGGCGAAGCCATTGGACCTTCTGCAAACATTGGTGATATAAACATTGCTATACCGCCGATGATATGGAGAACTCCTAAAATTTTTTCTGTAGAGAAATAGCGATCCGCAATCATGCCAAGAAAGAATGGAGAAATAATTGAAGCGATTGGGCTGACAGTAAATGCCCAGTAAATTTCAGACTGCATTCCGATTGCAGTCATGTAATTGCCCACAGTAACGTACCACGCGCCCCAAACGGCGTACTGAAGGAACATCATAATCGATAAGCGAACTTTAACACTCATTTATTGCTCCTATAAATATGAAGTAAGATTTCTTATTTTTATGTGGTGTTAAATTTAAGATAAATTTATCTTTATAAGAATAGATTTTTTCTAAAAACAAAAAACGAGTCTTAAAATGGGAAATGAAGAAACCAAGAAAACCGAAGACGTTTACGGTCTTACAAGACGTTCATTTTTAACTCAATCCGGAATGGCTGCTGCCGCATTTACAATCCTACCAAGTTATATGAGGGGCGACAATAAAAAAGTACCGAGTGATTTACTTAACATTGCAGTAGTTGGTATAGGAGGCAAGGGAGCGTCTGATGCACAAGGTGTAAGCTCACAAAATATTGTTGCTCTCTGCGATATTGATGATACTATGGGTATGGAAGTAAGAAAAGCATATCCCAAAGCAACTCAATACCGTGATTACAGAAAAATGTTAGAGAAAGAAAAAAATCTTGATGCAGTTGTAATCGCCACTCCTGATCATACTCACGCAATTATTGCAATGGCGGCGATGCAAATGGGTAAGCATGTGTACGTTCAGAAACCATTGACTCATACAGTGTATGAAGCAAGAAGACTCGCCGAAGTAGCAAAGGAAAAAAAATTAATTACTCAAATGGGTAATCAAGGACATGCCGGAGAAGAATCGCGTCTATTAGTAGAATGGATTCAAGCCGGTGCAATTGGTGATGTAACAGAAGTTCATATTTGGACTAACAGACCAATCTGGCCTCAAGGCGATATTAAGCGTCCGACTGAAATTCCGACTAGCCCAGATTCATTGGACTGGAATCTATTTTTAGGACCCGCACCATTTAGAGCGTATCATCCAAGTTATCATCCTTTTACATGGAGAGGACTTTGGGATTTCGGTACAGGTGCACTTGGCGATATGGGTGCTCATTTTATTGATCAACCATTCTGGGCTTTAGAATTAGGACATCCAACATCGATAGAAGCCTCGTCTACTAAGTTTAACGCAGATTATTATCCTTTAGCATCATTGGTTACATATCAATTCCCTGCACGCGGTAATAAACCACCCGTTACATTAAAATGGTATGATGGCGGATTAATGCCTCCGAGACCAGCCGACTTAGAACCGGGTAGAAAGATGGGAGATAGCAGCGGCGGTGTATTGTATTATGGTACTAAAGGCACTATCATGCACGGTACTTATGGTAAAGGTGTAAGAATAATTCCTGAATCAAAAATGAAAGAATTTGTACCACCTGCAAAAACATTGGTTCGTTCTCCCGGTATTTATGATGAATGGATTACAGGAATAAAAGAAAATAAAATGAGCAGTACTGATTTTTCTTATTCAGGGAAATTAACGGAAGTGATGTTATTAGGAAATATTGCTGTAAAATTAGCGGAGAAAAATACTATTCTTAATTGGGACCCTGATAAATTTATGTTTACTAATTTGCCTGAGGCTAATGAATATCTTCATTATCAATATGCACCAGGCTGGTCTTTAGAATAATTCTTTAATGGGATACCTTTTATGACTGACAGCAATAATTTAGATAGAAGAGAATTTATAAAAGCTACAACAGTATTAGGAGCGGGTGTAGTACTCGCTCCTTATATTATTACCGGGAAGAGTAAAGAAGCAAAAGAACTTAATATTGCACTTATAGGTGCGGGAGCGCAGGGGCAGGTATTAGTAAATGCTTGTTTAAAAATTCCTAATATTAAATTCAGAGCAATTTGTGATATTTGGGAATCATATAATCTTTTGCGTGTATCAAATCTCTTAACGAAATATGGACATAAATTAAATTCATATATCGATTATAAGGAGATGTTGGCGAAAGAGAAAAATTTAGATGCTGTAATTATTGCCTCTCCAGATTTTTGGCATTCGCAACATGCTGTGGATTGTATGGAAGCAGGTCTTCATGTCTATTGCGAAAAGGAGATGTCTAATACTCTCGAAGGGGCTAAGAGAATTGTTAATGCAGCACGAAGAACTAAGAGAGTTGTTCAAATTGGTCATCAAAGAAGAAGTAATCCCTATTATTTACATAGCTATAATAAAATATTAAAAGAAGCACACTTACTCGGAAAGATTACAACTATTAACGGGCAATGGAATCGTGCAGTACAACCAGATAATGGCTGGCCCACCGGTAAAGAAATCCCAAATTCGATTTTAGATAAATATGGTTTCGCAAATATGCATCAACACCGTAATTGGAGATGGTATAGAAATCTTGGCGGCGGTCCCATAGTAGACCTAGGTTCACATCAGATTGATATATATAATTGGTTTTTAAATTCACCACCAATATCTGTAATGGCGAGCGGTGGAACTGATTACTACGATAGGAAAACACATGAATGGTACGACACGGTGCTTGCCACATTTAAGTATAAAACAAAGGATGGTTTCGTAAGAGCATTCTATCAAACTATTACTACTAATAGTTCTCAAGGATATTTTGAAAATTTTATGGGAGATCAAGCTTCTCTTACGATTTCTGAATCTGCGGGTAGAGTGGGTATTTATAAAGAGCCTGCGGCACCTAATTGGGATGAATGGATAAAGAAAAAAATAATTCAAACCCCCGTGGAAGAAGCTCCTACTGCTGCGAATGTTGTAATGGATGTAAGGGAAACCATCGCTCCACCAAAACATTCTCTTCCCGTAAAGTTTAATGATCCATATCATAAGCCACACTTAGAAAATTTTTTCAATTCAGTTCGTGGTTTGGAAAAAGTGAACTGCCCGGTTGAAGTTGGATATGAAACTGCTGTAACAGTTCTAAAAGTAAATGAAGCTGTTAAAGCACAGCGCGAACTTCGTTTTAGTCCATCAGATTTTGTTATATAGATATGATTAAGTATAATTTAAAATTCATTTATCTCGTTTTAATTCTTGGAATGACATTGCTTATATTCGGATCAATTAATTCTAAGCAAAATAAAATTGGCGATATAAGGGATGGAAGTAGAGCAACTCCGATACATTTAATAAAATTATTTGATGCTGATAGTGTACAAATATTAAAGAATGATAGTCTGCAAATACCTTTATCAACTCGCTATACTTGCGGTGAATGCCATTCTTATGATATAATCAATAAAGGATTTCATTTTAATTATGCAGATAAAAATGCTATTGCTGGAAGAAGAAGTGAACCATATATTTATATGGATTGGCAGAAGCTTACCGTAATTCCATTATCGTATCGAGAATGGAAGGAGACTTTCAATCCGCGGCAGGTTGGAATTTCTCCGATGAAATTTCTCGATCTTTTCGGTACACATATACCGGGCGGCGGAGTGGGTGAGATTGATTCACTTATATCTCCTGATGAACTTTTTAGAATGGAAGTTTCGGGTAAGTTAGAAGTGAATTGTTTCTCTTGTCATGATGCTACAAGGGAGTATGATCCTGCGGAATATTCTTCTTTGGTTCAAAAGCAAAACTATAAATGGTCTGCGGTCGGTGCAACTAATTTAGCAGTCGTAAATGGTAATGCTAGTAAGATGCCCGAAAATTTTGATATTTATACTCCTACTACTTATGCTGATATTGATACACGCACTACTTCACCTCCCTCAATCAATTATGATCTCACAAAATTCAATTCAAATAATATGGTATTTTTCGATCTAAAAAGGAAAGCGGAAAATGAAAGATGTTATTTCTGCCATTCATCAGTTCATGCAGATGATAATTATTTGAATCAATGGAAGGAGGAAGAGGATGTTCATATTGCAAAGGGGATGAATTGTGTTGATTGTCATCGGAATGGACTAGATCATCAAATGGTAAGAGGTTATAGGGATGAAGCTGCTGATTATCAACGACCTGAATTAAAATCCTTTACTTGTGAGGGGTGTCATCTCGGTGAAAATACCGAATTGGGTAAAGCAGGTAAGAACGGAGCACCAAGACCGCTACATAAGGGATTGCCAAATATCCATTTTGAAAAATTAGAATGTACAGTTTGCCATTCAGGTAATCTTCCTTCTGAAAATGTTAGTTTCGTTAAAACATCTCGAGCACATAAACTAGGGCTTCATAAATCAAATAAAGAGCCGGAATTGTTTCCGCATATTCAATCGACTGTCTTCATAAGAAATGAAAATGGAAGATTAGAGCCAAGTAATATTATCTATCCTTCTTATTGGGGGATTAAGAATGGGGATGAAATTAAACCAATTCCTATAAATGAATTTTATGACTCTTTTAATGAGAGGATAAAACTAGATACACTTTTGAATTACGGAAAATGGCTTTCAATTAATGATAGCAGTTTGATTTCAGTATTAAAGTATTTGAATGAATCTTCTGGAAATAAAAAAAATCATGTTTTTGTAACGGGAGGGAAGGTATTTGAATTAGATAATGGAGTATTAGAAAGTACAAAAGAAGAATCTGCAGATTTTTATTCATGGGCAATCGGACATAATGTTCGCCCTTCTTTACAATCACTAGGCGTCAATGGATGCGATGATTGCCATTCGTTTAATTCTGATTTCTTTTTTGGAAATGTTTTAGTTGAATCTTCTGTAAAGTCCGACTCTGCAAATTACAATTCTATGACTTATTATTCTGACCTCAATACAGTTTATCAAAAAGCATTTTCTCTTACATTTTTATTCCGCCCTTGGATGAAGATTATGATAATCATTTTAGTACTTATAATAATTTTTGTTTTTATAATCTATGTATCTAAAGGGTTACTATATGTTACTGATAGAGGTTCTGCCTTATCTTCTAAAGAAGAGGGGATAAATAATGTTTAGATTTATTGCGATAATTGTAATTATAGCACTGATATATTCTCTTTTCACAGAGTTCAAAAAAAAGGGAATTTTGTGGAATGAAATTTATGCTCGTTTTAAAGAAGGTTTAAGAATTTCTATTGGTCATTTTAATAATCCAAACAAAAATGATTTTCTTTATAAAATCCGAATGGGTTTTTATTGGTTTACAATTATTTTGGTGGTTATTCTTATTCTAACGAGTTTTATTCCTGTTGTAATACTTGGAATCCATATGAGTGGAATATTGCTCCTGCTTCACGTAATTGCCGCACTGTTCTTTTGTTTCTCTTTTACGGTATTGGTATTATTAACAGCTCATAATAATAGATTATTAGATAGTGATTTGACTAATATTGAATATAGAGATAAATTGTATGAAAAATTATCGTATTGGGGAATTGTATTCTTTTCAATTCCGGCAATCGTTTCAATTGTTCTTATGCTATATCCAATATTCGGAAGTGAAGGAATAGAATTTCTGAATGATACACATCGGTATTCTGTTCTCATGCTAGTTATCGCTGCAACGATTCATACATACTATATGATTATTAATAACAAAAAATAAATTAATTTTTAGGGAAAATTATGTTTAGGAAAATATTTATACTTACTGTTTTACTCTTTGCATTGAGTGCAATGAACGTAAACAGTCAAAATAAGAAAGAAGATTTAGTACCGATAAAAATCGAGTTACCCAAAGCAATGTTTGTAGGTACACCTACTAATCTTGCAGTTCCAAATTTAGAAAAACCGCTCGGCAAACCTCGTGCACCTTTCCTTGCTCCCAAAGGGACTTACAATCTTGCTAAAGGCAAACCTGTAACTGCAACTGATGATATGCCCATAATTGGTGAATTGAAATATCTTACAGATGGAAAGAAAGCGGCTGTGGAAGGTAATTTTGTAGAGCTCGGACCATTCTCTCAAAACGCAACTATCGATCTTCAAAAAGAATATTCAATTTATGCAATCGTAGTTTGGCATTATCATCTACAGGCAAGAGTCTATTATGATGTAATTGTTCAAACTGCTGACGATGCTAAATTTACAAAAAATGTCCGTACCCTATTTAATAATGATATTGACAATTCGAGCAAGCAGGGAAAGGGGAACGATATGCATTATGTAGAAACGGCCGAAGGGAAATTGATTGATGCGAAAGGTGTAAAAGCTCGTTACGTTCGCCTCTGGAGTAATGGTAGTAATAGCGATGACTTAAATCATTATGTGGAAGTTGAAGTTTACGGCAAGTAAAAATATGGATTCTAAAAATTGGGCGATGTTTTTTATCATCGCCTTTATTTTTTGTTCTGCATTAATTAGCAGAGTCTATGAACTTGATTATAGACCGATGCATGTCGATGAAGCAGTACATGCAGTTAAGTTTGGCGAACTACTCGAAAAAGGGTTTTATAAATACGACCCTATCGAATATCACGGACCGGCATTAAGTTACTTATCAATTATACCCACAATATTTACAGGGAAAACTAAATTCTCGGAATTAACTGAATATGATTTGAGAATTATTCCTGTTATAGCCGGAATGATATTGCTATTATTAATTTTAACTCTTCTTAAGGAATTTGATTATAAGTTTATATTGTTACTATTATTTTTAACTACGTTTTCCTCAATGAATCTGTTTTATAACAGGTATTATATTCAGGAGAGTTTATTAGTAAGTTTTTCATTCTCCTCAATTATTTCCCTTTATCATTTTTATAAATCTAAAAATATATTTTGGCTAATTGGTGCGGGCATTTTTGCAGGTTTAGCCGCTTCTTCAAAAGAGACTTGGATAATTACTTTCGGTGCGGCAATTATTTCTTTAATTATTCTTGTACGTCCTAAGATAAAATCTATAACTAATATCGCAGTCAAAAATTTAGATTTGTTTCTAGTTCCATTTGTGGTCGTAGTATTTCTTTTCTATACATCTTTCCTTTTAAATGTTTCTGGTATAAATGATTTTATTGGAGCTTTCCTTAATTACTTCAATAAAGCGGGAAGTTTTCATGAGCATAATCATGCTTGGTATTACTATTTTTCACTCGTTACATTCTTGAATATTGAGGGATTCTATTTTACAGAAATCATCATTTTAATATTGTTTTTGCTCGGATCTCTAAACATATTTATTCATTGGCGTGAGACGAATAAATTTATTCGATTCTTTCTTCTTTTTACGGTTTTTAATATAATTATTTATTCAGCAATCCCATATAAAACGCCATGGACTATGATGACTTTTTGGCAGGGGATAATTATTATTTCTGCATATTCATTATTTGAATTGAATAAGGTATTAAGAAAAGAAATATGGTATGTTATTCTTGCCATATTTTCATTGCAACAGTTATATCAAGCGTATCAAATAAATTATATTTATTCATTTCACCCTAAGAATCCATTTGTATATGCGCATTCAACGAATGATGTGAAAATAATTGGTTCTCAAATAGAACGTATAATCGGTAATGATGAATCGTCTCCGCTTTATATTACTGCACCTAAAGATGATTATTGGTCCTTACCTTGGTACTTAAGAAAAATAAAAAATATTTCTTGGAATGATAAAATAAATGATGATGTATATAATTTTCCGATAATTATTTCTTCTCCTAAATTTGAGAGTGAATTAATTGAAAAATTGTATTCAAATCCGCCAGCCGGAGAAATAAATTTATACGTTCCTTTATTTGATGAATATATGGAGCTGAGACCGGGTGTTGAAATAAGAGGTTATATTCAAAAAAATATTCTTGATAGGAGAAGAGAATGAATAAATATAGATTTTCACATCGTGCAATGGCGACAGTCTTTGAATTAATAATCAATTGTCCTGACCAAGAATATTCTGAAGGTATGGCTGGTGAAATATGGAAGAGAATTGATATTCTCGAGAATGAATTGAGCAGGTATAACCCTAATAGTGATATATCAAAAATAAATAGTCTTAAAATCGGTGAAAGAACAACTTTAAGCGAACATTCATTTAATTGTTTAGAGTATTCGCAGACTTTATATGATTTAACTGATGGGGCATTTAATATAGCTTCGGGTGCTCTTTATAATTGTTGGTTAAATCCAGATAAATCTTTAAAAAATCCTACAACAGCAGAAATTGAATTAGCTGCTCAGAAATCTGATATAAGTAATATTATTCTTTACGATGATTATTCAGTTGGAATTAAGAAGGAAGGAACTGTAATCGATTTAGGGGCATTTGGCAAGGGTTACTCAATTGATGTAGCTTATGAAATGCTTAAATACTGGGGAATTGAATCTGCGTTCTTGAGTGCAGGACAGAGTTCAATTCGCGCATTTTCTAATAATAATTATTCAGAAGGGTGGGACATCTCAATTTCTAATCAGAATAATTATGATCAAAAAGTTTACAACTGTAAACTTAGGAATATGTCTATCGGTAGTTCAGGATTAAGTAAAGGAAATCATATAATAGATACAAAAAAAATGAAACCGGTTGAAGAAAAAAGAGGAGTATGGGTATTCACAGGTAGTGCCGCTGAAGCGGATGCTCTCTCAACGGCATTTATGATTCTTGATTATGATTTAATTAAAACTATATTAAAATGTTTAGAAAATACAGGCGTTATAATAATTGAACCTAATCAAGTAACTAAAGTAAGTGATATTGTAATGCTAGGTGAGATTGGGTGCGATATGAATTTACTTCTCGCTTAAAATTTTATTTTTCTAAGTTGCATTATTTCTTTTACAATTTTTGTTGGAGTTCGTACAAAATTTATTCTGCTGTCTCTATCACACTTCCATGTAATGGGAAATTCTTTTATTTTATAATTATTTCTTCCTGCTAGCATTATCAATTCAATTTCAAAAAGGAATCCATTTAGTGTAACTTTTTCAAATAATTCACGTGCAATATCTCCATCCAAAACTTTAAAACCGCACTGTGTATCTGTAAAACTTTTATCGATATTAAAAAACATTTTACAGAATTGTAAAAAAAGAAAAGACGCTAATTTTCTATCAAGCTTTTGTTTCTTAATTATTTTGGATTCAGGGAGTTTTCTTGACCCAAATGCTATATCGCATTCGCGTGATTTTATTAATTCAATACCTTTAAGTGCATCAGAGAGGGGGATCGTTGCACCTGCATCGAAATAAATTATATACTTCCCTTTAGAACGAAGAATCCCTTTTTTTATCGAATATCCCTTCCCTCTGTTTATATCGTTCGATAATAAAATCAATTGTGATTCAATTTGCTCACGCGATTTTTCAGCGTTTTGGAATGTGTTATCGGAACAACCATCATCAATTACAATTATTTCACCGCTAAAATTATTAGAAGAAAGAAATTGATTGGCAAGAATTAGATCATTTAAGATTTTTTTCTCTTCATCATAGGCGGGTATTATAAATGATATATCAATCATAATTTATAGCGAATTGTTTATTATTGTACAATTAATTAAGATTCGTATCTAAAGATATCAATATATAGCAATAATATCTTGTAATTAATTTTGCGTCATTTATCCGGTTCTAATCGATCATAAAACTCAAGGGAATAAATTGAAAATCATTATTCGACTACTATCCATTTTAGTAATAATTTTTACTATAACATCGAATTTAAGTGCCCAAATTATATCTGAAAAATTAAAAACTGAAAAGATAACTCAGTACGGGAAAGCAGCTTGGGATATTAAACTTAAAGAAGATTATACAAACCCATATTTAGTTACTGAAATCACTTTAGATATGAAAATGATATCTCCATCAGGCAAAGAATTATTGCTCCCTTGTTTTTATGTAAACGGTAAAAGTGGCGAGCTATCTTTTTGGAAAGCGATTTTTGCACCACAAGAAATTGGAGCATATACATATTATTTTGAACTAAAGAACAAAGGCAAAATCACTAAAAGCGAAAGTAATTCCTTCTCTGTAACTTCTTCTGATAGGAAGGGGTTCCTACACCCAAATGATAACTGGACTTTCAAATTTGATAATGGAGAAGTTTTTCGCGGAATCGGGGAAAACATTGGGTGGGAAGCACGCAAAAATGATGATTCAAAATTCTTCAAAGAGCTTCACGAAATGTCGAGATTTAACTATGAATATATGCTCCGCAAACTTAAAGAGAATGGCGGAAACTATATGCGTACATGGATGTGCCCATGGAACTTACCTCTCGAATGGAAAAAAGTCGCTAATTCAAATCGATATTCTAATTCGGATGAATATTTTAATTCGAGTAGTTTCGATAAAATCGAAAGACTATTTTCGTTAGCTGATTCATTAGGCATTTATATAATGTTAGCAATGGATGCACACGGAGCATTATTAGGTTCGCAGTGGGAATCGAGTAATTATAATATAAAAAATGGAGGATATGCTGCAAATCCATCTGAATTTTTCTCGAATCCGAATGCGAAAATTCAGTATAAAAGCAGATTACGTTATTTAGTCGCGAGATGGGGGCATTATCAAAGCATCGGTGCTTGGGAATTTTGGAATGAAGTCGATAATGCAATGTACGCAGGAAAAGATGATTCGCAAATTAATCCTGCACTAGTAGTTGAGTGGCATAAAGAAATGAGCGATTATCTTTCATCAATTGATCCTTATGACCACTTAATTACTACAAGTATTTCACATCGTGAAATCGAAGGATTAAATTCGATAAAAGAGATCGATTTCAATCAGAAGCATATTTATATTGCAATAGATGCTATTCCTTCTACACTCGTAGATTATTCTATTAAATATTCTAAACCGTATGTAATCGGGGAATATGGTCATCAATGGGATTGGAGTTTGAATTTTAATGACTATGCAGAGGATTTTGAATACGACTTCAAAAGGGGTTTATGGTACGGTTTATTTAATCCGACACCAATATTACCAATGACTTGGTGGTGGGAATTTTTTGACGAAAAAGATACGAAGAAATACTATTCTAACATTAAAGAAGTATATGATAATATGATAGATGCGGGCAAAGGTGAATTTAAGCCAATAAAAACAAGCACCAATTTTGAATCAGGGATAAATTACGGGGTGCAATGTGGCTCTAAAATGTTTGTTTATCTTTTAAACAACGGCAGTGCAGATGTAAGAGCGGAATTAATTGTTGAGCATTCTGGTATTAAATCCAAAACCATTCAGTTCTATAATCCTGATACGAAAACGTATTCAGATATTAAAACTTATGATATGACAGATAGAAATACTGTTATAAATAGTATCGAATTAAAAAGCAGGGAGAACAAAATAATAATAATCACTAATTGAATAATTTAGCATATGTAAGATAATGTTTCAAATAATTATATTAATTTTGACGTAATAAAATCAGGGCAAATTAATGATTGAAAACATAAAAATATATGGACAGTTTTTAAGAGTAAAACAATACATTAAAAATCTATTAATTTTTGCTCCAATATTTTTTTCATTTTCGTTTCTTGAATTTGACAAAGCATTAAATGGTTTTATTGCATTCATATTATTTTCCATCGCATCAAGCAGTATCTATATACTAAATGATATATATGATATTTTGGAAGATCAATTACATCCGGAGAAAAAAAAGAGACCGATAGCAAGTGGTAAGATTACAAAAACGGCTGCTTTTATTATCTCCATTCTATTAATGCATATAGCGATTTTATTTTCATTCCTATTCAATCAAAAAGTATTTTACGTATTAGGTGCATATATATTGGTTAATATTCTCTATTCCGTTCGATTGAAGCATATTCCAATTCTTGATATTTTTATTATTGCATTAGGATTTGTTTTAAGGGTATTAGTTGGTGGATATGCGACAGATATAAAAACTTCGATGTGGCTTATTGTAATGTCTTTTCTAGTAGCTTTGTTTTTTGCAATCGCAAAACGAAGGGACGATATAGTACTCGGTGAATCGGGTCTTCAAACGAGGAAAAATATTTCAGGTTATAATCTTGAATTTATCAATGCCGGGTTAGTAATGATGGGCGGAGTGATAATTGTATCATATATACTTTACACTGTTTCAGAGAACATTGTCGCTCGTTTCGGTACGGAAAATATTTATATAACGTCATTTTTTGTAATAGCCGGAATCTTGCGATATATGCAGATAACCTTTGTAGATGGGAAAAGCGGAAACCCTACAAATATATTTTTCCATGATCGTTTTCTGCAATCGATGATTATTCTCTGGTTATTATCATTTATAATCATTGTAAAACTTGTTTAATGGAATAAAGGATACAAATGGGATTAAAGAAATTAATTAAGGAAAAATTTAAAGTTTTGCATCAAGAAGAGCCATTATTATTCCGCTCACCGGGTAGAGTAAATCTTATCGGAGAACATACTGATTATAATAATGGATTCGTTCTTCCGGCAGCAATCGAGAAGGCAATCTATTTCGCCATATCTAAAAGAGATGATTCGGAAGTAAATCTATACGCTTATAATCTAAATGAATCGGATCAATTCAATATTTCCAATCCTAATTTTATAAAAGGGAAATGGTCTAATTATCTAAAAGGCGTTGTAGATCAATTAAACAAAATGGGATGCAAGTTTAACGGTTTCAATTGTGTATTTGGAGGGGATATACCAATAGGGGCAGGGCTTTCATCTTCTGCGGCTTTAGAAGCGGGTTTAGCGTTCGCTCTTAATCATATTTTTAATCTCGGACTTGAAAAATTGACGATTGTAAAACTTGCACAGAAAGCAGAGAATGAATTTGTCGGTATGAATTGCGGAATAATGGACCAATATATAAATGTTTTTGGAAAATCGGGAAATGTGGTTCGTATCGATTGTCAATCTTTGGATTATGAATACTTCCCATTTGATTTTAAGGATCTATCGATTGTTCTCTTTAATTCATTAGTAACTCATTCTCTTGCATCATCCGAATACAATAAGAGAAGGGAAGAATGCAATTTAGGTGTTGCTATAATTCAGAAAAAATATCCTGAAGTAAAAAGTCTTCGTGATGTAAGTGAAGAGATGCTTAGAGAAGTAAAAGATGAAATTAATGATGTTGTATATAAAAGGTGCAAATATGCAGTCGAAGAAACTGATAGAGTAATAAAAGCATGTGATTCACTAATAGAAAAAGATTTGAAAAAATTTGGCAAATATATGTTCCAAACTCATGAAGGATTAAGTAAGGATTATGAAGTGAGTTGCGAAGAAATGGATTATTTAGTTGAACTTACAAAAGGGAATGAAGATATACTTGGTGCTCGTATGATGGGAGGCGGTTTCGGTGGTTGCACAATAAATCTAATTAAGAATAGTGGTATTGAAAAATCTGTTGAATATATTTCTCAAAAATATAAAAGTAGATATGGTAAAGAACTGGAAGTATATATCACGACAATTAGCAACGGCACTGAATTATTGAGTGATAATTAATTGGAAATAAATAAATTTTCACATAGAAGGAAAAATATTTTAACTGTTGCCTGAATCACATTATAAACGTGGGAACAATTAAATTCTTTATTTGTATCATAACTGTTACAATATTGTATTTAAGAATCGAGGTTTAAAATCGGATATACAATATATTATCTCTCGTTAGCTTTTGCCTCATTAATTTCGATTGTTACGGCTTTTATTCTTTGGCAGAAGAGAACAACTATTGCAATAAATTATTTTGCCTTTTTGCTGATAGTTATTGCTAATTGGTCTTTTTTTGCATTCTTAGAATTTGGTTCCCCCGTTATTTCGCATAAAATATTTTTCTCTAAATTAATTTTCATTAGTCGAGTTTCTATTGCTCCAACATTTTTGTTTTTTGCTATCTACTACTCCAATTATTTTATAAAAAATCTCAAGTATATTAAAATTGTAATATTGATTATTCCTATATTAATATTGCTTTCGGCTTTTACGAATGAGTATCATCAATTAATCTGGGAGAGAATAACTTCAAGGCATGAGGGAGAATATTTGGTCGTAGATTATCATCATGGACCTCTCACATACTTTCATTCGATATATGCATATATTTTAATTTATTCTGGAATGTATATATTGGTTCGTGCTTCGCTTAGAACCAATTATCTTATTAAAAATAGGTTTCTAATTTTGGTTGCTGCAGCATGTATTCCATTATTAGCAAATGTATTATACATTTTGAGTGTAATGGATTCTAAATTAGATCTTACACCGGTAGCATTTTCTACAACTGGTTTAATTTTGTCATTTGTGCTTTTTAATAAAATCCCATTTGATCTTATTCCAATTGCAAGAGATCTATTGATCGATAGAATGATCGCAGGTGTTTTAGTAATAGATAATTCAGGAAGAATAATTGATCTCAATAAATCATTAAGAATATTGTTAGGTGGGACTATACAGGATTACATTGGGAAAATGTATAATGAAGTTATTCCATTGGAGATACTCCCAGAGAATACTAGCTATGAATTAAAGCAGAATAATAAATATTTTGAAATCAATATCGACCCAATATTAGTGCAAAAAAGATTAATCGGTTCAATTATTTTTATTAAGGACGTTACAGATAAAATATTAGCTGAAGTAGAAAAGAAAAGACTTATGGATGAATTAGTTGTACAGGTGGAGACAAAGAATCGATTTATATCAATTCTCTCTCATGATTTAAGAAGTCCGATGCAAGGATTTCTTGGTATAACTGATTTATTAAGCAGCGGATTAGAGAAGATGAATAATTCCGAAATCAAAGAGATGATCGAATCTCTAAACCAATCCGCTAAAAGACAATCGGAACTCATTGAAGATGTCCTTACCTGGTCTCGCTTAACGAATAATAATGTAAAAATTGAAAAGGAAGAATTAAATATTTGGGAAGAGATTCAGAATGTAATGCTGCTGTTATATTTAAGTGCCGAGAACAAGAATATTACTATGATTAATTCGATTGAAAAAGAAGCGAGTGTATATTGCGATAGAAATATGCTTCAGTTAGTGATTCGTAATTTGATAAATAACGCAATCAAATTCTCATATCAAGGAAGTGAAATAATTATTTATAACAGAATGAATGGCGGTTTGCTCGAAATCATTATAGAAGATTTTGGAGTTGGAATAAGTCCCGAAAATCTAAGAAAAATGTTTATACTAGGAGAGAATTTTTCACTGCCCGGTACTAATCAAGAAAAAGGTACAGGTTTCGGATTAATTCTATGTAAAGAAATAATTCTTAATCTTGGGGGTAGTATAAAAGTAGATAGTGTTCTTGGCAAAGGGTCTAAGTTTATTGTACAATTACCTAAATAGTAGATTATTAATCTCGAAAACTAATCCTAAAAAAGCTTATCTTTAAAATCAAAAATTAGAGAAAAAGTGAATTTCGAATATTTAGAAAATAATAAGTTTTTCGCACAAGCGCCCGGATTAATGGAGGCACTTTGTGAAGAAGAATTAATTGAACTTGGCGCAAAGGATACAGAAAAAGTTTATCGTGGAATCTATTTCGAGGCAGATAAAGAAACAATTTATAGAATAAATTATTGCGCACGAATGATATCAAGAGTCTTAGCCCCTTTATTTTCAATGCATGTAATGGATGCAAAGGAATTAACTCGTGCCGCATCAAAAATACCATGGGAAAAATTATTTGCTGTAAATGAGACATTTTCGATTACAGCATCAGTTGCAAAAAGTAGAATAACAAATTCGCTTTATGCGGCGCAATGCCTTAAAGACGGTATCGCAGATTATTTCCGTGATAAATATGGGAAAAGACCAGACGTAGCCACAGTTAATCCTGACGTTCGATTCAATCTTCATATAGAAACCGATAGAGCTGTAATTAGTCTTGATACATCGGGTGAATCATTGCATAAAAGGGGATACCGTTTAGCTGCAGGAGAAGCACCAATGCAAGAATCATTAGCCGCAGCAATTATTAGAATTACCGATTGGGATGGAGATAAAGTGCTTTGGGACCCAATGTGTGGATCAGGTACGATAGTTTGCGAAGCATTGATGAGCTATTGTAGAATCCCGGCTCAATATCTTAGAAAGAAATTTGGTTTCACTCATCTTCCCGATTATGATAAATTAATTTGGACTAAAGTAAAAAGCAAATGTGATTCGCAGTTGAGACCATTGCCTCACGGGTTAATAAAGGGGAGCGATAAATCACAAAGAATTATTAAAGCTGCTCAAGAAAATCTTTCTCGTCTTCCTTATGGAGAATCTGTCGAAATCACAGGTCAGCCATTTCAGCATATTACTGAATTTCAAAATGGAGTGCTTGTAACCAACCCTCCTTATGGAATAAGATTAGGTGAATTAGAAGAAGTAAAAAGACTGTATGGAGAACTCGGAGATTTTATTAAACAGAAATGTAATGGAACCACTGCTTATATCTATACAGGCAGCCCACAATTAAGAAAAAATATCGGACTCAGAACTTCGCGAAGAATTCCTTTAGTTAATGGACAATTAGAAGGTGTCTTGCTTCAGATAGATAGTTACGAGGGAAGTATCAAAAGAAAATATAGAGAAGAATAAAAAAAAGTGAGAGTCCGTAAAGGCACTCCCACTTTGCTCTTTTTCTATATAGGAATAATTAGAAGAATGGTGAAACAATACTTTTATTCTGCATTAGTATTTTATTCATATCATACTTGATAGTAACTAAATTCGTAGCCGTATCATAATCAAAACTATCTAAATCCCTTCCCTGTGGAATGTATGCGGGTACAAATACTGAAGTACCGTAATCACCGGGATTAACATTCGGGTTAGCGTCAATCTGTCTATTCATTACAGGAAGACGAATTCCGAGATCGCTCATTCTTCTTCCTTCAGAGAATAGAATCTCTTGGCGCATTAAATACAATACTCTAAATGCTTCATTATTATCGCTCAATCCATCTATCTGTTCTAATGTAACACTTGTAGCAGAAATAGGATATGTATTAATTGTTGAACCGGATCTTTTGAAAATTAGTCCACCAATAGCAGGCGAAGACGGATCAGCTTTCACTTTATCATTATTGTTGTTTGGTCTGTTTCTTCTCGGGTCTCTGTCAAGATACGGAACTACATTACGTGTCTTAACAAGTTGAATTAAATTTCGAAGTTGGGTTTTTGTCCCTTCAAGATCGCCATTTGAAAGAGCAGCTTCGGCTAATATTAAATATGCTTCTTCCGATTTAAGTACCGGAATCGGATCGCTGCCGTCTCGATTGGCAAATTTTGGATCAAGAAAATCAAGACGAGGAAGCGGCTGCATATCATTTTGATTTCTTACAACCGTAAAAAGATTCATTCTATTGGCTAAATTAATCGGATCATATTCGGCATTATAAACATAGTTACCGCTTAGTCCTAATGCTTCGTTAGCTGCTTGAATAGAGCTCGCTTTATTTCCATCTTGTCTATATGCTCTTGCAAGAGCTAATTTATTATTGATTCCATTAGTTCCCGAACCATCTAATTGATATGATTTATTAAACTGTTCAATTGCTGTTTTAATTGCCACTTCTGCTTTTATCATATTTCCATTTTCTTCTAATGGGAAAGCTTGGAAATTTTCGCATAATAAAAGTATTGCCATTCCTTTATAAAAATGAACTCGTGCAGCATCTTTATTTGTTGATTGCTGGTCTGCCTTTAATACAGTATTAAGACCGAAATCTGCTAAAGAATGCAAAGTCTGAAGCTTACCATAAATCTCTCTGAAATCACCAAGATATTGGTCATTTGGAGTAATTAATCTTGGATCATCTAATTGTGTGGAAATATATGTAGATGTATTAAGATAATTATCCGAAACTACTTCGGTAAAAAAGGAAGCTCTGTTCACTGCATCTGAGAAAGCAAATTCTAAGCCTGATAATAATGGTTTAGCACCGCCTGTTGCATCTTTAAATAACTTCTCTTGTGTAATGGATGGATTATTAACTTCAGTTGGATCAATAAGTTCGCAGCCGGTATTAAAAATCATCAAAAAGAGAAGTAATGCAGATATACTAAATACATATTTTATTCTATTCATTATATACCTCATCTTTTTTATTATAAATTATATGTTAGTCCGAGTCTGAATTGACGCGGAGCTGAAATATCGAGATAACCATAACCACCGGTATTTGCTAGATTCGGTTGGAAGCTATTCAATTCAGGGTCTAAAGCAGTCGTCTTGATTCCAAATTCAGCGACATTTCTAAGACTTGCGGAGATTGAAAGTCCCTTCAAAAACCCTTCATGGAACCGATAGTTCATTGATATCTCTCTTATCTTAATCCAATCGGCATCTTCTAGCCAAACAGAAGAAGCACTTTCAAAAGAATAATTTTCTGGCACTATATCTTTTGTATCTTCAGTTCCATTAAAATAGCGGAGAGTTTTTTTGAGATTTACTATCTGATGTCCAAATGCAAATTCTGTTAATCCGGAAATAGTAAGATTTCTGAATAGAGTTAGATTGAACGAAAAATTACCCGATTGCTTCGGTAATGGAGAGCCGGTTAAAACTCTTTCAAATTGACCTGTATAATTTCCGTTAGCATCTTTAACCGGTACACCTACTCTGAAAACTCCGAGTGTCTGACCTTCTTCTACGCGTCTTGGGAGGAATGTAAATGATGAAAGATCGAATGGTGCGGCACCGCCGAGACTTTCGACTTTATTTTCCAATGTGGAGAAACCAACTCTTAGATTAAATAGAACATTTTCTGATTGAATTACTTCGGCATCCATTCCAATTTCAATACCTTTATTTGATATTTTCCCTACGTTAGTCCATTGGAGACCAAATCCTGAAGCAGGATCTTTTGGAACTTGGAAAAGTGCATCTTTTGTAAGCTGATCGAAATAAGTAAATTCCAATGAAATTTTATCATTCAATAGACCCATATCGAAACCAAGATCGATTGAGTTGGTTTTTTCGGGCTTTAGATCATTATTCCCGGGATTAGCAAAGCCAAGTCCTGATTGAGATAAGAATGAATTCGCTGCATAAGTTCTATCTCTTGTAAATGGTGGCGGGAAGTTGCCGGTCTGTCCCCAAGAGGCTCTTAACTTTAATGTTGATATGTATTCTTTAATCATTACAGGGAAATATCCTTCTTCTGAAATATTATAAGCTATACCTGCCTTTGGATAGAATTGTAAACCAATCTCTTTACCGAAAGTGGAATTACCGTCAACTCTGAATCCGAGATCCATAAATACTTTATCAAATAATCCAATCTGATCTACGAGATGGAACCCGCCGTTAAATAATTGACGATTATTCTCTTGAGCATTTATTTGCGAAGCATTATCAAAATCATCAGTTCCGGGTATGGTGAATTTATCTCCCTGTGCTGCGGATTCTCTATCTTCCACTCTGAATCCCGTAACTCCGAATCCAATTGTCTGCTCAATCGGACCAATTTTAGGAAGAATATAAGAGCCTGCATAAGAAAGTGTAACTGTCATATATTCTCTATCGGCACGATATAAATATCCTCCTTCTTGGAAGAAGAATAATCCTGATTTTATCGGGACATAATCTCTCTCTTCATTTTTTCTATAATCGATACCGAAAGTAAATCTATTTGTAAACTGCTTGTTTGGAGTAATATCTAAATTTAGAGCTACTCTAAAACGATCATCATCATCACTAATTTTATCGGTGGTCATAATGTTGAGTATAGAATCTCTAGAAGCTTCGTTAAATCCATTTATATCGTTGTGGCTTCCATCTTCAAAGCCACCATAAGGAGCAGTCGGGAGGTTATTATTAGTAGCTCTTCTATATTGGGATTTGGTATAGCTTGAAGAGAGTTCAAGAGTAGAAATGTCTGATAACAAAGCTCTAAATCCACCATTAAAGCTATACGATTTTGAACGCATCATATTATCTAATAGAACACCATCGGACATATATGTTTTACCTCCGACATTGAAAGTAAAATTTTTCTCGCCGCCGGAAGCGTTGAATGAATAACTCTGATAGTAACCGGTTTTTAGAACTTTATCTTTTATAAATTGTTCGGTTACAAATTTTTCATTCGGGGCATCAAAGCCCGATGTTGTATTAATTGACCATTGAGTTTTACCGGGCATACCTTTTTTTGTGAATATCTGAATTACTCCATTGGCAGCTTCTGAACCGAATAGTGTTGATGCAGCACCACCCTTGATAACTTCGATTCGATCAATTTCACCGATTACAAGATCAGCTAATGCAGAAGACTCTGCTCCACCTGTATCTAATGCAAGACGGAAAGCATCCTGATTATCAACTCTTACATTATCGACATACACAACCGGTGTAGAACTTGTAAGAACGCTCTTAAGTCCGCGTGCGGATACTCTTCCCGCAGTTCCGGGCATACCGGATGAACTAAAGGAATTTAATCCGGTTACTCTTCCTTGGAGTAATTGATCTAAAGATTCTACCGGCGCAGCTTTGATATTATCAGTATTGATCGTAGATACACTTGAAGTCAACTTTCTTCTTTCAGTAGCAATTCCTTGACCTGTTACAACCACTTCATTCATTTGAACAGGCGAAGATACAAGAGTAAAATTAACATTAGATGTAATCCCCCCTTTCACGATCACATCCAAAGCTTGATCCTTAAAACTAACGAATCTTGCATTTACTAAATAAGTACCTTCGGGAACATTTGCTATTTCGTATCTTCCGTCAATATCTGTTGCTGCACCGGTATTAAGTGCTTTGATAAAAACATTTGCACCAATTAATGCCTCTCCAGTAGTTTGATCTTTTACCGTGCCTTTAATTGTGCCATGTTTTGCTTGTGCGATAGTATTATTTTGAAAAGCTATTAATACTATCAGAAATAAAGTGAGAACCGGATATAGATTTCTCTTAGGTAAATTTTTCGTTACCATATTAACCTCAATTTTTTAAAGTTAGTTTAAATAGTTTCTTTTTTGAGACAGGTATCCATAATCATTCATCCCCCCGATGAATTGTTATTAAATAATATTTTGGTTTATAGAACTTGTAACTTATTTAAGTCTATTGATAAAAAAAATCTTCCTTTTATAAGCGGTAGATTAATTATCCAAGCGGTTTTTCTTTTTATTCATAGCAATTTTATTTTTAGAGCAAATAAACAATAAATGAATTAATGAAACAATGGCAAAAATAATGCAGCATATTGAAATTACTCCCATTAATACGATTTTATCGCTACCAAAGAAAATTGGCTTAGAATTAATTATGAAGTAATAATAAACATTAATAATTATTCCGCTTAATAGAGTAAAAAAAAATAAATGTTTTTTTACGTTTAACTTATTCATGACAAGGCCTCAACAGTTTTGTTTCTCTTTTAGACGCACAATGATTTTAAAAAGTTGGTGTAAAAATTTATACCCTAAAAATCCTTATATATGTGGAACACTTTTTAGCCATTCGCACGTCTAAAATACCACTAGTAAGATTTTATTATTAAATAATATATAGATGAATTTAATTGCGCACTTTAAAGGGGGGGACGCAATTCAAATGAAATTACAAAAGATATCCCATTATTTTAATTCAAAAATGTCATATCCAAACCACCCTTCATTTAAGGTAGTTAATATTATTGGTTGGGTGGTTCTAATATTGGTTGATTCATTTATTGTAAGTCCTGAAATTACTCTTGTAAGTGCTAGGGAATTTATTTCAAATGCACTTCAATGGTCATCAGGTTATTTCGTTACTTCTTATGTGAGAAAGGTTTATAAATATTATCCATATAAAAAAAAGAATCTAATTCAATTTTTGGTTTATATTTTGATAATATCATTTCTAGCATCGATCCTTTTGTATTTTATTGCACATTTTATTTATATACTTTTTGCATTTAATGAAGCAAAAGTGATTCTAAAATCGGTTTATAATATTTCATATTTAACTCGTCAACTAACTCGATTTTTTCCATTAATGACTTCATGGAGTCTTCTATATTTTGGAATTAAATTTTGGCTAGATTTAATTTATGAAAGAGAAAGAGCACAAAAATCTGAACTACTTGCTAAGACTGCACATCTTAAGATGTTGCAATATCAGGTAAATCCACATTTTCTTTTTAATTCTTTCTGCTCACTTCGCGCACTTATTCGTATTGATCAATCTAAAGCTGAAGATTTTGTCGGTAGATTGTCAGATTATTATCGATATACTCTCCTAGGAAGAGAGAATAACACTGTTGAACTTATTGACGAAATAACAGCGATTAAAAATTATGCGGAAATTGAAAAGGTAAGATTTGATGAGAAAATTATTTTTACGTTTGATATAAAAGAAAATTCAAAGTCATGTAAAATCCCAGGTTTCATTATTCATCCGTTAATTGAAAATGCAATAAAATATGGAATGAAATCAAATAATATACCTTTAGAAATATTCGTTTCAACGAGATTTGAGAATGAAAAGCTATTTGTTGATGTAGAAAACAATGGGGATTGGAGTGAATATGATTCTTCTTCAAAAAATGGTACAGGAACAGGTATGAAAAATATAAAAAGTCGCCTGGAGTTTTATTATCCGGCTCATCATTCCTTAGAAATAATCAAAGAAGAAAACAGAATAAAAATTAGAATAATTATATGGGGGGATTTATTGTGAATACAATAAAAACAATAATCATTGATGATGAAAAATTGGCACGAGAAGACTTAAAAGCTTTATTAAAAGATTTTCCTGATATCGAAATTCTTGGTGAAGCTGATAACGTGGGAAAAGGGATTAAATTGATTGAAGAAGAAGAATTTGATCTTATATTTCTCGATATACAAATGCCTGGTGAAACAGGATTTGATTTACTAAATAAAATTAAAACAGATAAAAAAATAATATTTGTTACAGCTTATGAGCAATTTGCAATTAAAGCTTTTGAAGTAAGTGCACAGGATTATTTATTAAAGCCAGTGAATAAAGAAAGATTAGCAATTGCAGTGAATAAAATAAGGAATAGCGAAAATAATACAATTGACAAAAAATATAAACCATTGGAATACTCCGATACTATATTTTTACTCATGAATAATTCATATCAATTCATCAATATTAGTTCTATCATAAAAATTAATTCTGCGGCAATTATTCGGAAGTCTATACTAAAGGAAAGGGGAGAGGATTAGTATTAAAATCAATGAGGGAATGGGAAGAGAGACTTCCAGAAAATAAATTCGTCCGTATTCATCGAAATACTATTATTAATTTAGAATATTTGGAACGCATCGAAGAATGGTTTAATTATGCTTATCAAGTTTACCTAAAAGAATTTGAAAAACCGGAAACAATGAGCAGAAGGTATGCGTCATTACTAAAAGGAAGAATGGAGTAATGTTTTATCAATGGTATTTACCTTCTGAAAAGGAAAATTACCTTTTGAATAAATCAAATTCATTTTGTGGGATTAGTTAATGATATTTACAATAGAAATTGGGGGGAGTAGAAAGAGCTAATAGGGGGCTCTAATCTTACGAAGCAATCACTCCTAGTAGAGCAGCCTTTTTCCGTTAAAAGAAAAAGGCTGTTTTCATTATCTTTACTTTACTAAAATCATTTTCTTTGTGATAGTTATTTCACCTGTATTTAGTGTGTAGAAATAAATTCCGCTCGATAGACCGGAAGCATCGAACATTACTTTATACTGACCCGCTTCTTTTGTCTCATCTACTAAATTTATCATCTCTTTACCAAGAATATTATAAACCGTAAGATTAATAAACGATTCTTTCGGTAATGAATAATTTATTGTTGTCGTGGGGTTAAAAGGATTAGGATAATTTTGCTCCAAAGCGAATTTTGTTGGGATTTGCTCTTCGTCTTCAATACCAACAATAGTACTCTCCATGTAATAAAGTGGCGACACAGAAGTTTTTGTATTTAAGTGATACCCGGCACCGGCAAATTTATATTTGCCCGGTTTGGAAATATTTATCTCCACCGAATCAGATAAAACATTGAATGACATTTCCGGAGAATCAGAAATGAATTTTAATGAATCTGAATTTTGTATCGAATTATAAAATATAGATAATGGTAATTTAGCCGAATTGCCTTTTACTAAGTCATCATATACAAATGCTTTTGTCTTATAATCATTCCAATCAATAAATGTATACGAACTCAATATCTGCGAGTTTATCCAATTGATTCTATTATAAATCCAAACTTTTAAATAGTTAACATCATCTTCATATGTTTTACCAATATAATTATTAGGCCAAACATATTCGCCAATAATTTTCCATTTTTCAAAATTCCTGATTCGAGCTTGATTAGTTAGTATTACGAGTGAATCAATTTTATCATCAAAATAATTATAACTCAAAGAGGTACCTTTTAGATCATTCCACTTTTTCGCTAGCCTGTTTTGAAAAACAGGGTCCAAAAATAGTTTCTTAAACCAAAATGGTGTAAGCCATTCGCTATAATTTTTAGTAAGTAATTTCCAACCTTCCGTAGTATATGAGTCATCATAATTAACATTGCCGAAGCCGAGATCATAATCCCAAACTGGCCCGAAAGTTAGTCTCCCATCTTCACTATCGCGGTCTTTATAAAGAAAAGTGGATAAGCGGTAACCATCAACATTCTTTGTAATCTCATTTGCAATAAATAAATCAACGAAAGAATCGAGATTAATATTATGATAATAGCCTCTAACCGGATCGTTATAAAGAGCAGTATTTAGATTATTTTCAATATCGTAAATATATTTTTGAATATAAGTTTCTTGTTGTGGTACTAGATCTTTTTGTTTAGGAGTATCATATTGAAAATAGACTTTACGAGAAACATCATCTAAAGGACGGAATCTAGAGAACCATCCTTCAGTATCTGAACCAGTAAGTTTATCTAATTTAATTATATAGCCGCCAGTTAATTTATCACCTGTGGAATCCTTTGGTTCTAATTTCTTTATATTAACTCGATTTTTATCTCGTTTAATTTTTTCCATTAGAATATAAGCCCCCCTATATTCACCGTTAATCACTAATTCGCAAAATTTATTACGAGAAGCATATCTTCCCATATCAGTGGCTAATTGATATACTAATACATTGCGGAACATTGTTTTGTCGGTATAAGGTGCAGAAAGTATCCAATCGCTTTCTTCTGGAAATCCAAGCAATGAAACGTCCAAATCTTCTCCCAGCGAATCGGCAGTTTCAAATCCATATTGTTTTTTAGGGAACATTTGAGAACTGCTTCCTCGAATTTCGATTCCAATCCAACCATCATATCCATTAAGACTATCAGTTACATGATTAATATTCCCGGGTCCATTATCTATAATGCCCATTTTTACTAATACTTTTGGTTCATCAACTATCGTCTTACCTTTCGTATCAATAATTACAATCGGAAGATTGGAAGACGTAAAATTCACTTGTGAATACATTGTGCTGCTATATGCCAGAATAAATAAGAATAATATTTTTTTCATCATCTCTTTTCTTTGTTTTTATGTATTTGTTTGTATTAATAAAAATACAAAATTATCCATTAACTATCCCACCATTATGGATATACTATAAAACCTACGGTCATTGACGTCAGATAATAAATGTTTGACCAATCGGGCTTATCTAAAATTACTGAATAAACCTCTTTACCATTTGAATCATAATTTCTCTCTGAATAAGAAGCCGTAGATAAATTACTTTGTAATTTAGTACCGCTTTCACCAAAAACAATTGCCTTTGAAGTGCTTCCAATATAATGTAAACTATTCCCAGCAAAACTCCCTTCAATTACTTGCGATATATATCTTTGAGAATCCCACATTTCCCATTTAATTTTTTTATAAGTGGCGCTGTAAGATTTTACTGTTATTCCATCATCTGCCAAAGTAACAGTGTAATCAACAGTATATTCAAATAGCTCCGAAGCAGTTCCTCCAATTTTTGCTTTAGCAGTAAATGTATTTCCGGACCAAGTGCCAAGTAATCCCTCTCTATTATTATCAATTGCAAATTCGAAATAGTTATTCATGTTGCTTCCATCAACTTTCACATCCATAAAACCGCTGAGTTTGAATTGAACCAATGGAGCTTTATGAAGAAAATCAATTGCGCTAATTATAACGCTGCATTCAGCACTAGCAAGTTCAGAACTATTTTTATCCTTCAATACAACTTTTACTTTGAAAGAGCCCGGTTTTTTAAAAGAATAATCGAATGAATCATTAGCTCGTTCAAATATTACAGAAGTATCAGAAGCAGACCAGAAATATTTTGCACCATCCGGAAGATTTCCGGCATAAACCGCTTTGAAAGTATAATTTTGATTTTGTTTACCATTTTCAATTTTTTCCGGTTCTATGGTAAGAGTATTAAATGCTATCTCAATTTCAATGGATTTGCTATCATTTGCAGAAGTATTAACAAGGAGGATATCTTTAAAATTCTTTTTAAGAAGTTCAATTTTAAGTTTATCACCTTCTTTAGGAATAGATTCAATAACCATTTTCTGATTTTGATATTTATATAAAAATATTTTTATATCAGAAGGAAGAGTCTTTAAATCTATTAAGATTTCCTTAGCATCAGAATCGTTATTTCGTAGTTTTACGATTCGAGCCGAAAGATGAGGCAGCGATTCAGAAATTGTCTTCTTGGGGGAAGCAATCGAAAGTGTCCCATCAATATTTGTCTTTGAATCGGGATTAAATGACGAGCTCCAAGTAAGATTAAAACTTGTATTTTCTCTTTCATACAAATATTGGACGTAATCAAAAAATTCTTCACCAATTCCCTTTCCACCAAGGCTATTTACGATATAATCATTTAGTAAAGTGCGATAATAAGAAACATTGGTGAATTCGCCCCCTAATTTTATTAGAGAAGCTATATTAGCTTTCTTTCCATCTCTGTAATTGGCGAGGTAATTTAGGAATCCACCCGCTATATACCAATTCGGATTAGAATTGCAGTCATCCCACGATTTTGAAATGCAGTAATGAAGCATATTACCATAATTTGCTGAATTTTTCTTTGAAAAATTTTCTGATTCGTAAAAATTAAGAGTATTGCCCCATACCATTCTATCTGCCTGTGTAGCCGTAGCTTCAAGCCACCACATACCAATTCCACCTATATTAAACGCATAATAATAATCTTGAACGTAATGGAGAAATTCATGGGCAGCGGCAGCTTTTAGTAATTCAGGTATAGTTTGATTCGGAGTTTCGATATCAGGAGTTAATTTATTATTGATATAAACATTCCCTAAAACTGAGGCAAATTCTCCATCGCTTCCTTTAAGACTTCTTACATATACTGTAACTTTAGTCGTTGGCACTGTTAATCCATAACCTTCATATTTTTTATATGCTTCTTCGAGCCAGTGTGATAAGTCTTGTATATAAAGGGGAGTGTATGCTAAATCTCCAGTATTTGAATGCCAAGATTGCGCCTGCGAATTATATGTCGTGTTATCCATTACTTTATGATCAGCTTGATTAGTATAATAAACTTGAAAATGATCACTAACCATTTTATGCTGATAACCGCTAGTAGAGAGAAATTCCCAAAAACCTACAGGCGTAAGATGGTTGGTTTTAAGAGTAACATTATGATTAATAGAATCAACTGTTACGGACTTAAACTCGCTCCATGCTTTGAAGCTACTATTATAATATGCTGCACCTAGAAATTCTTTCTTATAATCTTTTTGCAAAACAGTGGGGTCATAATTAAGTGTGATTGAAATATCATTATTAAAATTAGTTCTCGAACTTAATTTCACTTCATATACTTTATGAATTGTATGAAGCTGGTCTGAAGGAAAATTAGAAACCAGAGCTTCTTCAACTGTTAATTTTGTTCCATTGGGGACAGTCCCACGTGGGATTTGCACTGTAACTTTACCGGGAATAGAAACTTGCACCTGTGAATCTTGATTATTAATTAGTGTATCAATAAGACTTTTGGTTGGTTTTTCCCCCGGAGGATCAACTATTACATCATCTTTTTTGCAATTTGTGATTATCAAAACAAGTATCGAAAAAAATAATAACTTGGCTATATTTTTCATTGCACACCCCTATATCTAGAATTAGGATAGAAAAGTCTAATTATATTTTTAAAATATTAATAAATCTCTCTTTATTCAATACTGAATTGTTAGTACAATAAAATAATGATACTAATCACTTTCTTCGCTTATACAAGTATATTCTAAAACTTAAGTACCTATTCCTCTAGCATCAATCTCTTAGTTACAAGTATCATGTGCCCAAAAAACGCCACCCTCATTTTTTAGAAAAAATATTATATTTGTTATAGTTCAATTCTCCGGAGATATAATGAAAAAATATTTTTTTCTACTACTGGTTTTTTTTGCCCCATCAATTTATTCACAGACAAATCTTATCGACTATGCGAATACTTTAATCGGTTCTGATTCAGAGTATAAATTCTCAAATGGGAATACATATCCGGCATTGGCTCTTCCTTGGGGTATGAATTTCTGGACTCCCCAAACCGCTAATATGGGTAACGGTTGGCAGTATGCTTATGATGCTTATAAAATAAAGGGTTTCAAACAAACTCACCAACCCTCTCCTTGGATAAATGATTATGGTGCTTTTTCAATTATGCCAGTTGCGGGTGAACTAAAATATAAACAAGAGGAAAGAGAATCATGGTTTTCGCATAAAAGAGAGATTGCTAAACCATATTATTATCAAGTCTATCTTGCTGATTATGATACTTGGCTTGAAATGACCCCCACAGAAAGAGCTGTTCAATATAAAATCGACTATCCGGCAGGAAGAAATTCATATTTAGTTTTAGATGCGTTTTTCAAAAATTCATTTGTAAAAATAATTCCTGAAGAAAATAAAATAATCGGTTACTGTCGCAACAATTCAGGTGGTGTACCGGAGAATTTCCATAATTATTTTATAGCAGAGTTTGATAGTCCCTTTGAGGAAGTTTTTACTTGGGATAGCACAGGTATCTATAAAAATTCTTATGAAAGAAAAGATAAGCATGTCGGGGCTGTTGTAAAATTTAAGGGATTAGATAAAAAAATAATAAATATTAAAATTGCATCTTCGTTTATAAGTCCTGAACAAGCTCAATTAAATTTAGATAGAGAAATTGGAAATAACAGTTTTGAGCAGACAAAACAAAAAGCGTTCGATATCTGGAATAAAGAATTTAATAAGATAAAAGTGGAAGGTGGAACTGAAGCTGAATATATTAATTTTTATTCTGCATTTTATCGTACACTTCTTTTCCCAAGAAAATTTTATGAAATAAATAAAGATAACGAAGTAGTTCATTATAGCCCTTATAATGGGGATGTTCTGCCCGGATATATGTTTACTGATAATGGTTTCTGGGATACGTTCAGAGCTGTATTCCCATTTATTACTTTGATGTATCCTGAGCACAACAGTCAAATAATGCAGGGACTAGTGAATACATATAATGAAAGTGGATGGCTTCCGGAATGGGCTTCGCCGGGTCATCGTGATTGTATGATCGGTTCTAACTCCGCTTCATTGATCGGAGATTCTTATTTGAAAGGTATCCGTGGCTATGATATAAATACCTTGTATGATGCAATTACTAAAAATGCCGATAATGAAGGACCGCTTAGTTCAGTAGGAAGACTAGGTGCTGAATATTATAATACATTAGGCTACATTCCTTATGATGTAAAAATTGATGAAAACGCTGCGAGAACATTAGAATATAGTTATGCAGATTTTGTGATATGGCGTTTAGCAAAAGAATTGAACCGTCCTCAAAAAGAGATTGATCTATTTGCTAAGCGTGCGCTCAATTATGAGAATGTATTCGATAAGAATATCAATTTTATGAGAGGGAGAAATAAAGATGGTTCTTTTCAAAGTCCTTTTAGAGCTGATAAATGGGGAGATGCTTTCACTGAAGGATGCTCGTGGCATTGGACTTGGTGTGTTTTTCATGATCCGAAAGGATTGAGTAATCTTATGGGCGGCGACCAGAATTTTTTAGAAAAATTAGATTCTGTTTTTATTGCTTCACCTACTTTTGATTTTTCTTATTACGGAGTTCAAATACATGAGATCACTGAAATGCTTGTAGCTGGAATGGGTCAGTATGCTCACGGTAATCAACCCATTCAACATGCAATCTATCTATATAATTATGTAGGTGCACCTTGGAAAGCTCAACAAAAATTAAGAGAAGTAATGAACTTAATGTATAAACCAACACCCGATGGTCTTTGCGGTGATGAAGATAACGGACAGACTTCTGCTTGGTATGTTTTCTCGGCACTTGGATTTTATCCAGTTGCACCAGGAACTAATGAATATGTATTTGGCTCTCTATTATTCAAAAAGGCAACCCTACAATTAGAAAATGGAAAACAATTCGTTATCAATGCCGAAAACAATTCCAGCAAAAATATTTATACAGATAAAATGTTTTTGAACGGAAAAGATTACTCAAAAACTTTTATTACACACGAAGAGATTTTAAGGGGAGGAACTCTTAATATAAAAATGAGTTCAAAGCCAAACTTGGAAAGAGGAAATGAACAAAAAGATCGTCCTTATTCATATTCAACGAAATAGATTAATCGTTTAACTAAATCCGTGCCAATCTCAGACCTTTGATTTTAAGCCTAAATTACTAATATAGCTTAAAATCAGAGGTTATTTTTATTTTTATCCTATTACGAATTAGCTTGACAAGAAGTAAAAGAGTTTTTATCTTTGGCTTAGTTAAACGTTTAACCTAAAAACTATGTCACCAACAATTAAAGATGTAGCGAAAAGAGCGGGAGTATCGATAGCCACTGTTTCCTTAGTCATTCAGAATCATGCACGAATTACAACCGCAACGAAGACGAAAGTTCAGAAGGCAATTAAAGAACTTAACTACCATCCTTCACGTTCTGCAAAAGGATTGGCTACTAAAACTACAGGCAATATTGGATTCATTCTCACCGACGATCACTTTCTTCAAACTGAACCATTCTATACAAAAATATTTCTAGGTACTGAATTAGGCACTAGAGGAACTAACTATTATGTTCTACTTGCTACTATTGCCCGTGATTTTAATAGTAAAGATGATCTACCCAGATTTATTCTTGAAAGAAGTGTAGATGGAATTATTGTTGCAGGGAAAGCAACTCAGGATTTTATCGAAAGAATTGAAAAATTAGATATTCCGATTGTATTTATTGATTATTATCCAACTACAGGAAATTTCTTTACAGTATTAATAGATAATACTAACGGTGGTTATGTAGCTACAAAGCATTTAATTGATCTAGGTCATAAAGAAATAGGTTTTATCGGAGGCGATATACCGCACCCAAGTATTTACGATCGTTTTGCAGGATACAAACAAGCATTAGAAAGTAATGGAATTAAATTCAATAAGAAGAATTGTATTGTTGATGAAGATGATCCTTCACGACCTAATGGATATAACGCCGCAAAAAAAATATTAACTCAAAACAAAAAAATAACTGCAATCTTTGCCTGCAACGATGCAATGGCAATTGGCGTAATGCAATACTGCACAGATAACGGAATTAAAATACCCAATGATATTTCACTAATCGGCTTTGATGATGTGGAAGCAGATATACTATTGAACCCTCCGCTTACTACAATCAAAGTTCCAAAATTCGAGCTGGGAACTGAAGCAATTCACTTAATAGAAAATGTAATCAGAGATAAATCTTACAATAATAAAAAGAAGATACTTGTTCCGATAGAATTAATTATTAGAAACTCAACAAAAGAATTAAAATGAAATCAGTAGTATTTAGAGATATTGAAAATTTAGAAATATCTGAAGCAAAATTGCGCAGTCTGAATGATAATGAGTTAATTATCGAGGTTGCAAATTGTGGAGTATGCGGAACTGATTTTCATATCTATAACGGGCACTCGCAGGCAAAACAGAATACAATTCTTGGTCATGAATTTGTAGGTACTATTATAGCAAAAGGTATGAATTGTAATGGATTTGAAATTAATGACAATATAGCCGTTGATCCAAATATATATTGCGGTAAATGCGATTTCTGCAAAGAAGGAAAAGTTCAATTTTGTGAAGAGCATAAAGCTCTCGGTGTAACTGAGGATGGGGGATTTGCAGAGTATGCAATAGTACCCGTTTCGCAAGCATACAAACTTCCAAAGGAATTTCCTTTGTCGGATGCCGCATTTGCTGAACCATTATCATGTTGCATAAGAGGAATTGACCAAGCTGAAATTAAGCATGGTGATTCAGTTGTAATTGTCGGTGGAGGAACAATTGGTCTTTTAATGCTTCAATTAGCGCGATTAGCAGGAGCTTCAAAAACAATCGTTATTGAACCGAATGAAACAAAACACATTTATGCACAGGAGCTTGGAGTTGATTTAGTATTGTCTTCGGATAAGTCAAATTTATTGTATGATTTAAAAAAGATAACGCACGGAGGTGCTGATAAGGTGATAGAGTGTGTTGGGAGTGCTGATGCAGTTTCTTTATCGCTACAAATAATTAAGCGTGGAGGAACTGTTGTTATTTTTGGCTTAGCTCCTGAAGGGCAATCTATCCAATTAAATCTTCAAGAAGCTTTTAAAAAAGAACTAACAATTAAAACATCCTTTCTTAATCCATTTACCTTCGGTAGGGCAATAGAATTATTAGTAAATAGAAAGGTAGTGGTTGATACTATTCCTATTACAGAGATAGATTTTGATTCATTTAAAGAGATTTTTTCTACAACCTATAAACGTAATACTCTTAAATATCAATTTACAAATAAACTAAAGGAGACCTTATGAGGACTCAACTAACAGATATTAGATGGCGTTTCTGGCTAATAATACTTATGATGATAGCCGGAGTAACAATTTCAAACGCTCAACAAGGTGTAAATATTGTTGGCAGTTTTGAACAAGAATTACCATCGTATTGGATGAAAGGCAATGAGCCGGCGGGAGCAACATTGAGCTGGGCAACTGATCAATCAAAATCGATGGGCAGAAGCTTAAAGATCGAGAAGACA
>Ga0172380_10001346_pt1 | contig 42422 bp, 36 predicted proteins | sample Leawe162metaG_FD_119747 | JGI IMG/M metagenome (GOLD analysis project Ga0172380, IMG submission 119747) | Leachate microbial communities from a municipal landfill in Southern Ontario, Canada - Leachate well 162 metaG | ecosystem: Engineered > Solid waste > Landfill > Unclassified | place...
CCCCCTGACTCCTCCCAGTGCGGTTGCCGTCGCCAATGTCAGTAGCCAAACGGTGGGAGGCAGCACTTTCTCGGCCTCGACCAAGCTGTCGCTGAGCTGGACTGATGCACTTAACCTTGAAGTGGCGAAATTCTTAGCCGACGAACCGCCAACTTGAAATTTTTGCTTCTGGACTCATAAGCTCGAAATTGGCCGGTGTGAGAGTTCGCCAAAATGGGAAGCTGACGTTCGCCGCCGCGGTGGCCTGAAGGTACGTTGACCGCATAGCACTTGTCGCTCATCTGGCGACGGATGTACGGCAGCTCAGGCCGAGAAGCAGAACAAGAAAATACGGCGCAGAAAATACGGCCACCAGTCGCGGCAGCCGTATAATGGCTACGTCATTTAGTTCTCACGAAGATCTAGACTTTTGGGAAAAATCTAGATCTTCGTGAGATCCTACAAACCTACAAGTTTAGACGTCGATATTGCGCGCATACAGCGCGTTGCTCTCGATGAAGTTGCGGCGTGGTTCAACGTTATCGCCCATTAGGGTGGTAAATATCTCGTCGGCGCTGATGATGTCATCGATCTGCACCTTGAGTAAGCGGCGAACGGCCGGGTCCATCGTCGTTTCCCACAACTGCTGCGGGTTCATCTCGCCCAGGCCTTTGTAACGCTGCTTGCTGATGCCGCGTTCGACCTCGTCGAGCAGCCAGCGCATCGCTTCGGCGAAGCTAGCAACGGTCTGTGACTTCTCACCGCGACGTATGATTGCACCGCGCTCGACCAGGCCGGCTATGACGCTAGAGGTCTTGCGCAACTGTTGATAATCACCCGAGACGAGGAACTCTTCGTCGATCTGGCCGACCCGCAGATTACCGTGGTGGATCTTCTCCAGGTCTAGACGCCAACGCTCGCTCTTTTCCGTGTAGCGCGGCAGGATGCGAATCGAGGCGGAAACATGACGTCTAAGCAGATCGGCGCTGGCCCTGGCTTCCGCTTCGTCGCCAAGTTTAATTTCGATGTCGTGGGCGAGCAGGGCATGCAGCACTTCGGGGTCGATGAAGTCGGCGAGGCGGCGGATCACCGCTTCGGCAAGCAGATAGGTTCGCACCAACTCTCCCAGGGCCTCACCATCGAGCACCGCAGCGCCGACCGCGGGAGTCAGGGCCGCGCCATCGAGCGCCAGCGTTAGCAGGTATTGCGCCAGGGCGTGGTCGTCCTTGATGTAGAGTTCCGTCTTGCCGTGCTTGATCTTGTATAGCGGCGGCTGAGCGATGTATATGTGGCCGCGCTCCACCAGTTCGGGCATCTGCCGATAGAGGAAGGTGAGGAGCAGGGTGCGGATGTGGGCGCCATCGACGTCCGCATCGGTCATGATGATGATACGGTGGTAACGCAGCTTGTCCGGTTTGTACTCTTCCTTGCCTATGCCGGTACCGAGCGCCGTGATCAGGGTGACGATTTCCTGTGAGGAGATCAGTTTTTCGAAGCGTGCCTTCTCGACGTTGAGGATCTTGCCCTTGAGCGGCAGTATGGCCTGAAACTTTCGATCGCGCCCCTGCTTGGCCGAGCCACCCGCGGAGTCACCCTCTACCAGATAGAGTTCGCACAGAGCCGGATCCTTCTCCTGGCAGTCGGCGAGCTTGCCGGGCAGTCCCATGCCATCGAGCACACCCTTGCGCCGCGTCATCTCCCGCGCCTTGCGTGCCGCTTCGCGAGCGCGCGCCGCGTCGACGATCTTACCCGTGATGATCTTTGCGTCAGCTGGTTTCTCCTGGAGAAACTCGGCTAGCTTCTGTGCGACGATTTCCTCGACCACCGGTCGCACCTCGCTCGACACCAGTTTCTCCTTGGTCTGCGAGGAGAACTTTGGTTCCGGTACCTTGACAGAGAGAACACAGGCTAGACCTTCGCGCATGTCGTCGCCGGTGGTCTCGACCTTGGCTTTTTTCGCCAGCTCGTTTTCGTCGATGTATTTGTTGATGACGCGGGTCATGGCTGCGCGCAGACCGGTCAGGTGCGTGCCTCCGTCCTTCTGCGGAATGTTGTTGGTGAAACAGAGCACCTGCTCAGCGTAGGCGTCGTTCCATTGCATCGCCACCTCGACGGTGATGCCGTCTTTGGCACCGACCGCATGGAAAATGCTGTTGTGCAGCACCGCCTTGGTGCGATTGATGTACTCGACGAAGCCCTTGACGCCGCCGCTGTAGGCAAAGTCTTCTTCCTTGCCGTTACGCTGATCGACAAGCTTGATCTTGACACCGTTGTTGAGGAAGGATAGTTCGCGCAGCCGCTTGGCGAGGATGTCGTAGTGATACTCGATATTGCCAAAGGTCTCAAGACTGGGCAGGAAATGCACTTCGGTACCGCGCCGCTCCGAGTTGCCGACCACTTTTAACGGTTCGACGGCGACGCCGCCGCGAAACTCCATGGTGTGCTTCTTGCCATCGCGGCGGATAGTCAAACGTAGCCAGTCGGACAGCGCATTGACCACCGAAACGCCGACCCCGTGCAAACCGCCGGAGACCTTGTAGGAGTTGGAATCGAACTTGCCACCAGCGTGCAATTCGGTCATGACGATTTCAGCAGCTGATCGCTTTTCCTCGTCGTCTTCCTTGATGTCGGTGGGAATACCACGACCATTGTCAGTCACTGAGACCGAGTTGTCGGGGTGTATGGTAATGATAATGTCATCGCACCAGCCGGCAAGCGTCTCGTCGATTGCGTTGTCGACCACCTCAAATACCATGTGATGCAGACCGGAGCCGTCGGAAGTATCACCGATGTACATGCCCGGACGCTTACGCACCGCTTCCAGTCCCTTGAGCACCTGGATACTGCTCGAATCATAGCTCTGTTCCTGCTGCGGCTGGTTGTGCACCTTATCGACTGCAGTCATCTACCACTCCAAGAAACTTTGCTCATCAGATGCGCATCGGCATGACAACATATTTGAAGTTGTCGTTGCCGGGCAAGGAAAACAGGGCGCTGCTGTTGGTGTCGCCGAGACGACATTCAATGTCGTCCATACCGACGTTGTTCAGCACGTCGAGCAGATAATTGACGTTGAAGCCGATGTCGATCGAGTCGCCTTGATAGTCGATTTCAATTTCCTCATTGGCTTCTTCGCGCTCCGCGTTGTTGCTGGTGATCTTCAAACTGCCCGGTGTGATGACCAAACGCACACCAGGAGTCTTCTCGTTGGTAAGTATCTTTGCGCGCAATAGCGATTGCAGCAGCCCAGTGCGCGAGAGTTTGAGGAGGTTGCCATGATTCTGCGGAATGACCCTCTCGTAGTCCGGGAACTTTCCATCGATCAACTTGGAGATGAACTCTATCGTCCCGAAACGAAACAGCGCCTGCGTCGGCGTCAGAGCTATCTCTAAGGTGTCGTCGTTGTCCTCGAGTTGACGCGACAATTCCAAAACCGTCTTGCGCGGCAGGATGACTTCGATCGACTGGTTCTTCTCACCAAGATTTTCACTTGCATAGGCAAGACGATGGCCATCTGTCGCAACCATGCGCATCTCGCTGTCCTTGACGACGAGAAGCAAACCGTTTAGGTAATAGCGTATGTCTTGCTGAGCCATCGCGTACTGGACCAAGGACAGTTGTCGCTTGAACTGCTTTTGCGACACCTTGATGCGCGTCTGTCCCGCGTCGCTCTGAGCCATGCGCGGGAAATCCTCCGCTGGTAGGGTCTGCAAATTGAATCGGCTTTTTCCCGCCTTTACCTGGAGGCGCTTATCTTCAAGCGTCAGATTGACTTCCGCGTCTTCGGGCAGAGAACGCAAGATGTCCTGCAGCTTTCTAGCGGCGACGGTAAGCGACGCAGTTTCGTTGCCTCCTGTTTCCGTACCGGTCTTGATCTGGATCTCTATGTCCGTGGCGAGCAAGGTCAGACGACCAGCATCCTTTTCGACAAGAACGTTTGAAAGGATAGGTAGGGTATGCCTTTTCTCGACAATGCCACAGACGGACTGCAGCGGTTCGAGAATTTGGTTGCGGGGGCCTTTATATAAAAGCATATTTAAACCTCCTGATGATATTAAGCAAACGCTCGAACTGTGGATAAGTGTTTATTTCTTATGTTTTTCATGAAGTTCTTCTTGTATTGTTTTTTGTATAAGGCTGCTGCTATCCTGGGTGCGATTGTGTATCTTTTCCGGTCGCAGATTCTTTTCGCCTCTTATCCACAAACCATTAAGAGTATGTTCCATCATCCACGTAAGGTTTGCATAAGCACGTGGACATCGTTATTTAACTGGGCATCCTTACTGCGTAGATCGGCTATGGTGCGGCAGGCATGCAGGACCGTGGTGTGATCGCGTCCGCCGAAGGCTTCACCTATCTCCGGCAAGCTGTGATGAGTAAGGTCCCGGCTGAGAGACATCGCGACCTGGCGTGGCCGGGCGACCGCGCGACTGCGCTTCTGTGAATACATTTCGCCAACCTTGATCTTGAAATAGTCGGCGACGGTTTTTTGGATCAACTCCAGCGTCAGTTGGCGGTTGGTTGCGCCAAAGATATCCTTTAGGGCCTCACGTGCCAACTCGACGCCAATTTCACGTCCGTGGAAACGTGAGTACGCGATTACCTTGTTTAGGGCACCCTCGAGTTCGCGCACGTTGGAACGTAGATTCTTGGCGATGAGAAAGGCGACGTCGTCGCCGAGCAGCAACTTCGAGACCTCCGCCTTCTTCTTCAGAATAGCTACGCGCATTTCCTGCTCGGGTGGTTCTATCTGTACGGTGAGTCCCCAGTCAAAGCGGGAGATCAACCTTTCTTCGAGGCCACTGATGTCCTTGGGATAGGTGTCGCAGGAAATGACTATCTGTTTCTTCGCCTCGACCAGAGCGTTGAAGGCGTAGAAGAATTCCTCCTGGGTACGTGCCTTGTTGATAAAGAATTGGATGTCGTCGACCAGCAGCAGGTCAAGAGATCGATAGTAGCGCTTGAAAACGTCGAATGACTTCTGCTGGTAAGCACGTACTACGTCGGAAACATAGTCTTCGGCGTGTACATAGCGAATTACCAGGTTTGGATTGTGGTTCCAAACTTCGTTTCCCAGAGCATGGATCAAGTGGGTCTTGCCGAGACCTACGCCGCCGTATACGAATAAAGGGTTATAAGAGGTCCCCGGATTCAGAGCTACCTGATGCGCGGCGGCTCGAGCCAAGTCGTTGGCGCGGCCCGTGACCAGGGTGTCGAAGGTGAAGTCGGGGTTGAGGCGGGTCTTTTCGTAGGCATCTTCTGCAACTGCCGATATAGCTCGGGGCACCTGTCTATCCGGCGCAGTTATCGTCTTGTTGATGGGTTTGACTTGGGCGTCCGCGAGTGTCGCGGCGGTGGCTTCACCCAAGGAAAGGGAAATGCTGACCGGCTCAGGGAAGTACTGACGGCTCAGATTTTCTATCTGCTCAAGATAGCGCTCGCGCACCCATTGAAGTACAAATCGGTTTGGCGCGATCAGGCGCAAACGCGTGGTCGCGGAATCGCCATTGCCCGCATCTGTTTCGAGGCGCAGCGTCTTGATCCACGTGTTGTACTGCTGCGCCGGCAATTCCTTTTCGAATTGGTTCAAGCAAGCGGACCAAAATTCAATCATCATTACCCGGGGTTTAAGAGATAATAATTAAGTATTTGATTTGTTATATTATTAAACCACGGGGCAACTTGCTCCAGCGGTTCCGGCGATACTCGGCAAGAAGGCATTCTAGCGGGTTTGCCTGGAGTTATCCACAGGCCCGATGAAAAATTCCTCTTGACAAAGAGGGCCTCAGCCGTTGTAATCGCCCGTTCACTTTTTTCGGGAATATTGCCATGAAACGCACCTATCAGCCTTCGGTCGTGCGTCGCAAACGCACCCACGGCTTTCTCGTGCGCATGCGTACGCGCGGTGGTCGCGCCGTGATTCGTGCGCGCCGTGCCAAGGGTCGGACGCGCCTCGGCGTCTGAGGATTGTGGCGGAGGGAGCATCGAGCTTGGCCGCGACTATCCGAGTGCCTGCCGCTTGCATACGGCTGCGGAGTTTTCCGCTGTGTTCAGCGCTCGTTGCGTCCTTCGCGGCAGTTACTTCGATCTTCATTACGGTCCTGGCGGCGAAGCGGGTGCGCGATTAGGCTTGATCATCGCCAAGAAATTGGTCGCGCGGGCGGTCCAACGCAACTTGATCAAACGCCTGGCACGCGAGGCTTTTCGGCAGTTGCGCGGTGGTTTGTCGACAAATGACCTAGTTCTGCGCCTGGCGCGGCCTCCCGGTCTCCGTATGGATACCCAGACCCGTCGCTTGTGGCGGGCTGACATAGAGCAACTTCTGGCCAGTATGCCCCGATGAGACCCCTGTTGCTCGCACTGCTGCAGTTCCTGATCCGAGTCTATCGCTATGCGTTGAGCCCGCTGCTTGGGCCTCGCTGCCGTTTCTACCCGAGTTGTTCGGAGTACGCCGCCGAAGCCTTGCATCGGCACGGTTTGCGCACTGGACTCTGGCTTGCACTGCGCCGGCTGTCGCGATGCCACCCGTGGCATTCCGGCGGCGTCGACCCCGTACCTTAATGCGGTTCCGCTGAATCGAGAGATTTTCAATGGATAACCAACGTTTGATCCTGCTGCTGGTGTTTTCCTTCTCCCTGGTTATGCTTTGGGATGCCTGGCAGAAGCAGGGACAGCCGCCGACACCTGCCAACGCCGTGAAGACGCAGGCTGCTGCGGCGAACACCGTACCGGGCGATATTCCGACCCCGACTCTGGCGCAGGTGCCCGCGGCCGCCGCGAGCCTGCCTGCGGCGGTGACGCCAGCGGTGACTCCGACGGTAAGTGTTGCCAAGGCGGTGGTCAGTACCGACTTGTTCAAGGCGGAGATATCGGCGCAGGGAGCCAGCCTGACGCGCCTCGAGTTGACCCAGCACCGGGCGACCGAGGACACAGCGAAGAACTTTCTACTCTTCGATAATGGCGAGAAGCACATCTACGAAGGGCAAAGCGGCCTGATCGGCGATACCCTGCCCAACCACAAGACGCTGTTTCAATTGCCGGCGAGTGAGTATCGCCTGCAGGACGGCCAGGACAAGTTGCAGGTTCGCCTGCTGGCACCCACGGTTGGCGGGCTGAAGGTGAGCAAAGTCTACACTTTCCACCGCGGTAGCTATCTGATCGACGTCGGCTACGAAATCTTCAACGAGGGAGCGACATCCTTTGCGGCACCGGCCTATTTTCAGACCGTGCGCGATGGCAAGGCGCCGGAAACAGACACCCACATGGTCAGCACCTTCACCGGTGCCGCCGTGTACACCCAGCAGGACAAGTACCAGAAGGTGGATTTTGAGGACATCTCCAAAGGCAAGGCAAAACATGCGCAGAAGGCCGATAACGGCTGGATCGCAGTGATCCAGCACTACTTCGTCTCGGCCTGGTTGCCGCCGGTGGGGGTGGAGCGCGAATACTACACGCGCAAAGTGGGCGACAATCTTTATAGCGTTGGCGTGATTCTGCCGGTCGCTGCGATCGCGCCCAGTGCCAGCGGCAAGATCGCCTTGCAGCTCTATGCCGGACCGCAGGAACAGGAGAAGTTGGAGAAGATCGCACCCGGTCTGAACCTCGTGGTCGATTACGGATGGCTCACCATTATTGCAGCCCCCCTGTTCTGGGTGCTGGAGTCGATATACCGCTGGGTCGGCAACTGGGGCTGGGCCATCATCGGCCTGACGGTGCTGCTCAAGCTGATCTTCTTCCCGCTCTCCGCCGCCAGCTACAAGTCCATGGCCAAGATGAAGCTGGTGACGCCGAAGCTGTCGAAGTTGAAGGAACTCTATGCCGACGACCGCGCCCGTCTCAACCAGGAAATGATGGAGCTGTACAAGCGCGAGAAGATCAATCCATTGGGCGGTTGCCTGCCCATCGTGGTGCAGATACCGGTATTCATTGCCCTCTACTGGGTGCTGCTGGGTACGGTGGAAATGCGCTACGCACCCTGGCTGGGATGGATCCACGATCTCTCGGCCAAGGACCCGTATTTCATCATGCCGCTGATCATGGGCGCCACAATGCTGGTGCAGACCAAGCTCAATCCGCCACCGCCGGATCCCATCCAGGCCAAGGTGATGCTCTTCATGCCCATCGTGTTTACCGGGATGTTTCTCTTCTCGCCCTCGGGCCTAGTGCTTTACTGGACGGTGAATAACCTGCTGTCGATCGCCCAGCAGTGGCAAATAACGCGCTTGATTACGGGTGGAAAGAAAGCCGCCTAGGGCCGCGCCCAGAGACACCATCGCCGCCATAGCCACCGCCACCGGACGCAGTGGCATTGGCGTCGTGAGGATTTCCGGCAGCGATCTGCTGCCTCTCGGCGAGCAGCTGTCCGGCAAGCAGCCGCTGCCGCGCCACGCCACCTTGGCTAGATTTTCAGACAGTGCCGGTGCCAACATTGACCACGGCCTGCTCTTGTATTTTCCGGCACCGCATTCTTTCACCGGCGAGGACGTGCTGGAACTGCATGGCCACGGTGGCCCGGTGGTGATGCGCATGCTGCTCGAGCGTTGTCTGGAACTAGGTGCGCGGCTAGCGGAGCCGGGAGAGTTTACCCGCCGCGCTTTCCTCAACGACAAGCTAGACCTGGCACAGGCCGAGGCGGTAGCCGACCTGATAGACGCAGCGTCAACCCAGGCGGCGCGCGCCGCCCAACGCTCCTTGAGCGGCGAGTTTTCGCGCGCGGTAGAGGTGCTCGTGGCGCAGCTTATCGAACTGCGAACCCTGGTCGAAGCAACTCTGGATTTTTCCGATGAGGACATCGACGCAATCGCCGATGCGGGACCGAGGCTGCAGAGGCTGCTAGCGCAAGTGGCGGAGGTGGGTGGCCGGGCACGACAGGGCGCTCTGCTGCGCAGCGGCCTCCAGGTGGTGCTCGCGGGGCCGCCCAATGTCGGCAAGTCGTCTCTGCTCAACTGCCTGGCGGGAGAGGAGCGCGCCATGGTTACGCCGATCGCCGGGACGACGCGCGATTCCCTGCGCGAGGCAATTCAGGTCGCGGGCATACCGCTGCACATCATCGATACCGCCGGCTTGCGCGAGAGCGAAGACGAACTGGAGCAAATGGGCGTAGCCCGCGCCTGGCAGGAGATCGCGCGTGCCGACATCGTTCTGCAGGTCCTCGATGCACGTACCGGCATGACCGATGTTGACAGAGCGATAGCGGAGCAGCTGCCGGGTGGTGTGCCGCGTGTAGTGATCGAAAACAAATGCGATCTTGCGGCTTTACCACCCCGTCGTCTGGAGGACGGAGGGCGGGTCAGTCTGCGCCTGTCGGCCAAGACCGGAGCTGGGATCGAAGCGCTGCGCAGCGAGTTGCTGCGCGTCGCCGGCTGGAGTGGTCATGGTGAGGACGTGATTATGGCGCGCGGTCGCCATCTCGAGGCACTGGCGATGGCGGCCGACCACGTCGAGCGGGCTGTGGCAGAGCTGGAACGGCTAGAAGTCTGCGCCGAGGAATTGCGCCTGGCGCAGGAGGCGCTGGTGAGCATCAGTGGTGAGTTCACCGCCGATGATCTGCTCGGCGAGATCTTTTCGCGCTTTTGCCTGGGCAAGTGACGGACGCTCTGTTTCTTGCCAGCATGGCTTTTCTTGCCGGCTTGGTCGATTCCGTGGTCGGCGGCGGTGGACTGATCCAGATTCCTGCCCTGTTCAACATCCTGCCAGAGGCATTGCCGGCGAGCATCTTCGGCACCAACAAATTTTCATCCATCTTCGGCACCGCTAGCGCCGCTTGACGCTACACGCGGCGCATCGATGTGCCCTGCCGGCCGCCATAAACGCCCTTATCGCGGCATGCAACATCGCGGGCGCTCAGTGCGGTTCCCACCTGGCGATGCGTCATGGCAACGTCTTTGTGCGCCGGATCTTCTTGATCCTGGCCGCAGCACTGATCGCCAAATTCGGCTACGATAGCCTAGGTTGAGTTGTAGGCGTCGTGAGCGATCTGCTTTATGCTTCGACACACAGCTTGCTCAGGGGAATGGGCGAGTCGTTATTTGTTACAATGTAAATAATTTAGGGCTCGTCAATTGGGGCCTTTATCGGTCTGCGCTATCATGCCGCGGCCTAAACTTTTCGAGATATTGGAGGAGAATATGAACGGAAAACTGCTGCTCGTCATGCTTGCATCCTGTGCCGCGGCATCGCTGGCCTGGGCCGACATCAACGTCGGCGTCACCGTTTCTGCGACAGGCCCTGCGGCGTCCTTGGGAATTCCGGAAAGGAATACCTTTGCGCTGATGCCAACAAGTATCGCCGGGCAGAAGATCAACTACATCGTCCTCGACGATGCTTCGGACACCACGAAGGCGGTCACCAACACCAAGAAGCTGATCAGCGAAGACAAGGTCGATGCGATCATCGGCTCGACCATCACGCCTAATTCACTCGCCATGATAGACGTGGTGGCAGAGGCGCAGACGCCGATGATCGCCATGGCTGCCTCGTCGCGCATCATCGAGCCCATGGATCCTAAGCGCCACTGGGTGTTCAAGACGCCGCAGAACGATGTGCAGATGGCGATCGCCATCACCGAGCACATGAGCCACGCCGGGGTGAAGACGGCCGCCTTCATCGGTTTCTCCGACGCCTATGGCGAAGGCTGGTGGACCGAGTTCAGCAAGATCGCCGAAGCGCGTAAGATCAAGATCGTCGCCAACGAGCGCTACAATCGCTCTGACCAGTCGGTGACCGGCCAGGTATTGAAGCTGGTGTCAGCTAACCCGGATGCCGTGCTCATCGCCGGTTCCGGCACGCCGGCGGCGACCCCGGCCGTAGCGCTTAAGGAGAGGGGCTACAAGGGCACCATCTACCAGACCCATGGCGTCGCCAACAATGATTTCCTCCGCGTCGGCGGCAAGGACGTCGAGGGCACTTGGCTGCCGGCCGGGCCGGTACTGGTGGCGGCGCAACTGCCCAACAGCAATCCCCTGAAGAAGTCAGCGCTGACATATGTGAGGAAATACGAAGCCGCGTACGGCGCTGGTAGCGTGTCCACCTTTGGCGCCCACGCCTGGGACGCCGGTCTGCTCCTCGCCCACGCCGTGCCCATCGCATTGAAGAAAGCCAAGCCGGGAACCAAGGAGTTTCGCGCTGCACTGCGTGACGCCCTCGAGGCCACACATGAACTTGCCGGCGCCCATGGTGTTTTCAACATGTCGCCCAACGACCATCTAGGCTTCGACCAGCGCGCCAAAGTCATGGTGAAGATTGAGAATGGCAAGTGGAAGCTGATGCAGTAGGGAGAGAAGCGGGGCCGACCGCGCTCCGCTGATCTCTTACAGGGGCGCTGCGGCTCAGACAGCGCCCCGATTGTTTTGGAGTCCGCTGCCGCATGGATCTGCAAATAGCGCTGCTACTTGGGCAGGACGGCATCACCAACGGCGCCATCTATGCTTTGTTGGCCCTGGCCTTGGTGCTGGTGTTTACGGTCACGCGGGTGATCTTCATCCCCCAGGGTGAGTTCGTTGCCTACGGCGCTCTCACTCTGGCGAGTTTCCAGGCAGGCAGGACGCCGGGAACCCTTTGGCTCTTGATTGGTGCGGGTGTCGCGATCACCTTGATCGATCTGACGATCGCGATGAAGCTTGGAGGGCGCCGGCAAGCGACCAAGATCCTGCTCTGGAATTTAGCCTATCCGGTGGCGGTCGCCGCCTTGGTTTTTCTCGGCAAGCCTGGTACCTGGCCGCTGGCGGCGCAAGTTCTCCTTTCCCTGGCGCTGGTCGTGCCCCTCGGGCCCATGATCTACCGACTGGCCTTCCAACCTGCCGCGGAGGCCTCTGTGCTGGTCCTGTTGATCATCTCGGTCGCTGTACACCTGGGTCTGGTGGGTCTTGGCCTGCTGTTTTTCGGTGCTGAGGGTTCGCGCACGCCGAGCTTCAGTGACGCCGTGGTTCATGTCGGCAGCATCACGGTCAGTGGTCAGACCCTTTGGGTGCTTGGCTCGAGTCTCGTGCTGATAGGTGCTCTCTACCAGTTTTTCGGACGCACCATCTACGGCAAGGCCCTGCGCGCCACCGCCATCAACCGTACGGGAGCACGGCTGATGGGTATCCCGACGGTGATGGCGGGCAAGCTATCATTCCTGCTGTCTGCCTTGATCGGCGCCTACTCGGGCATTCTGATCGCGCCCATCACGACCATCTACTACGATACGGGCTTCCTCATCGGCCTGAAGGGTTTTGTCGCGGCGATCATTGGCGGCCTTGCCAGCTACCCGGCTGCCGCCGCAGGGGCGCTGCTGGTGGGCTTGCTCGAGGCCTACTCTTCGTTCTGGGCGAGCGCATTCAAGGAGGTGATCGTCTTCACCCTGATCATTCCCGTACTGGTGTGGCGATCATTGACGACTCGCCACGTCGAGGAGGAGTGATGGCGGTCAATCAGCGCGCCGTGCTGATCTCATTCCTCGTGCTGCTCGGCGCTGGCCCCCTGGTGCTGCCCGAGTTCTATGTAACCTTGCTCAATTACATTGGCCTCTATTCGATCGTCGCGCTCGGTCTGGTGTTGCTCACTGGGGTCGGAGGGTTGATCTCATTCGGCCAGGCGGCGTTCGTTGGAGTGGGCGCTTACATAACGGCCTATCTGACGACTGCCGCTAACCTGCCCGCCTGGCTGGCGATTCTTGGCGGTTCGCCCTGGCTGGGTCTGCTGGTCGGCCTGGCGAGTACGGCGGCACTGGCGCTGCTGCTCGGGGCTCTGACCCTGCGCCTGTCCGGCCACTATTTGCCGCTGGGCACAATTGCCTGGGGCATCAGCATCTACTTCCTCTTCGGCAACCTCGATTTCATCGGAGGACATACCGGTATCACGGGCATTCCTGCGTTGCAGTTTTTCGGCGCCGAATTGAAGAGCGGCCGTGCTTTCTACTACCTGATCTGGTTTGCCCTGCTGGCGATGGTCTGGGCGACGCACAATCTCCTCGACTCGCGCTGCGGCCGCGCCATACGAGCCCTCAAGGGGGGTAGCCTGATGGCGGAGGCGATGGGGGTGGACACGGCGCGCCTGAAGACGGAAATTTTCCTCATCGCCGCCCTCTTCGCCTGCGTCTCGGGCTGGCTGTACGCGCATCTCCAGCGCTTTGTCAACCCGACACCGTTCGGCTTGGGCGTCGGCATAGAGTATCTGTTCATGGCGGTAATCGGTGGCGCCACCAGCGTCTGGGGCGCTCTGCTAGGCGCCGGCCTCATCACGGTGCTAAAGCAATGGCTGCAGGACCTGCTGCCGAAGATCCTCGGTAGCAGCGGTAATTTCGAGACGATCGTCTTTGGCTTGATCATGGTATTGATGCTGCAGAAGGCCGGCGACGGCCTCTGGCCGATTCTGGCGCAAGCCCTGCCGCTCAGGCGACGCATTGGGGAGCGGTTTTTGCGCCAGTCCGAGCCTTTGGCGAGGAAGAGGATGCCAGAGAGTGGCGCGTTGCTGCTCGAGGTGAGGAACGCCACCAAGAAATTTGGCGGCCTGGTGGCCTGCAACAGCATGCAGCTGACGGTCAGGGCCGGCGAGGTGCTGGCCCTGATAGGTCCAAACGGCGCCGGCAAGAGCACCATGTTCAATCTGATCTCCGGCGTCGCGCCGGTGACGGCCGGGGAGATCGTATTCCTAGGCGAGCGAATCGACGGCATGAGTTCTCGTGCCATTGCCCAGCGGGGTATGAGCCGCAGCTTCCAGCACGTTCGTCTGCTGCCAAGCATGAGCGTGCTCGAGAATGCTGCCCTCGGTGCCCACATGCGAGGAGGCAAGGGGGTTCTTCCGGCCGCGCTGCATCTCGAGCGCGGCGAGGAGCGGCGCTTGCTCGCGGAAGCGGCACGGCAGATCGAGCGGGTGGGGCTGGATGGGCAGATGTATGAGCCGGCCGGCAGCCTCGCCCTTGGCCAGCAGCGGATCCTGGAAATCGCCCGCGCTCTTTGTGCCGACCCTTGTTTGTTGTTGCTAGATGAGCCAGCTGCCGGTCTGCGCTACCTGGAGAAGCAGTCCCTGGCGGAACTGCTGCGGCGGCTACGCGCTGAGGGCATGGGAATCCTGCTGGTTGAGCACGACATGGATTTCGTAATGGGTTTGGCCGATCGCGTCGTGGTTATGGAATTCGGCGAAAAGATCGCCGAGGGTTTGCCCGAAGAGGTACAGCGCGATCCGGCAGTGCTCGAAGCCTACCTCGGGGGTGTGCAATGAGCCATTCGCCCGGCCGTCCGAAGGATGGCTCGCTCCCGCTTGGCGGGAAGGCGCATAGCGCCAAGGGTGCCCCAATGAGCCATTCGCCCGGCCGTCCGAAGGATGGCTCGCTCCCTCTTCGCGGGACGGCGCGCAGCGCCGGGGGTGCCCGATGAGCGCCCAGCCCATCCTCGACGTCGCTGACCTGTGCGTGTCCTATGGCAAGGTCGAAGCCCTGCACCACGCCAATCTTCGCGTGTCGCGCGGGCAGATCGTTACCGTGATAGGGCCCAACGGCGCCGGCAAGACAACCATGCTCTGCGCGATTATGGGCCTGCTGTCCAAGACCAGGGGCGACGTGACCTTCCTCGGCAGGTCCGACTGCGAAGGTGTCGAGCACATGGTCGGCTTGGGCATGAGCCTGGTGCCGGAGAAGCGGGAGTTGTTCGGTGAAATGAGCGTCGAGGACAATCTGCTGCTCGGCGCCTTCGTCAGCTACAGGCGCGGTACGCGAGACCAGCAGCAAACGATGGCAGAGGTGTTCGACATATTTCCGCGCCTAAAGGAACGACGCACGCAGCCGGCTGGAACCCTCTCCGGGGGAGAACGGCAGATGCTGGCACTCGGTCGGGCCCTGATGGCCAAGCCGAAGCTGCTGCTGCTCGACGAGCCCAGCCTAGGTTTGGCGCCGTTGGTGGTGCGCGAGATATTCCGGGTCATCGCCGATCTCAAGCGTACCGGCGTGGCCATTCTCTTGGTCGAACAGAACGCCCGCGCGGCATTGCAGATAGCCGACTACGGCTACGTCCTGGAAACGGGCGAGATGGCGCTGGAGGGCCCGAGCGCCCAATTGATAGACGATCCCAAGGTGGTCCAAAGCTACCTGGGCCTCGGCGGCAAGCGCTAGTTCCACGTGAAACAGTCTTGCCCTCTTGTTCCACGTGGAACAAGCCAACTGTAATTTTCCTCGTCGCGGGCGTATGATTGCGCCTCTTTTTGCTCGGCCGCCTACATTCCCTGCTGTCGCATGCTGTTTCCAACCCCATTCGAAGTTATCGTCGTCGGAGGTGGCCACGCTGGCTGCGAAGCGGCGCTGGCGGCGGCCCGAGCCGGTGCACGAACCCTGCTTCTAACGCACAACATAGAGACGCTGGGGCAGATGTCCTGCAATCCGTCGATCGGCGGCATAGGCAAAGGCCACCTAGTGCGCGAAATCGATTCCCTCGGGGGTGCCATGGCGGCGGCAACCGACGAGGCAGGGATACAGTTCCGAACCCTCAATTCGAGCAAGGGTCCGGCGGTCCGCGCCACCCGGGCACAGGCCGATCGTATTCTCTACAAGGCGGCGATTCGCCGTCGCCTGGAGAACCAGCCCAATCTGACCCTGTTCCAGCAGGCGGTGGATGACTTGACGCTGAGCGGCGACCGGGTGACAGGTGTCGTTACCCAATTGGGCATACGCTTCGAGGCGCAGGCGGTCGTCCTCACGGCGGGAACCTTCCTTGGCGGCTTGGTGCACGTCGGTCTGGCCAACTACCCGGCGGGCCGCGCTGGCGACCCACCCGCCATCTCTCTTTCGCAGCGCCTGCGCGAGTTGCGCCTGCCGGTTGGGCGCCTGAAAACTGGAACGCCACCGCGCCTCGATGGGCGCAGTATCGATTATTCGCAACTCCAAGTCCAACCCGGGGACGATCCGCCGCCGGTGTTTTCCTTTCTCGGTTCGATCGAGCAGCATCCGCGTCAAGTGCCCTGCTGGATCACCTCGACCAACGCGCGGACGCACGAAATAATTCGCGCCGGCCTCGATCGGTCGCCGATGTTCACAGGCGTCATCGAAGGCATAGGACCGCGCTATTGTCCGTCGATAGAGGACAAGATCCACCGCTTTGCAGGAAAGGACAGCCATCAGGTATTTCTCGAGCCGGAAGGCCTCAACACCAACGAGGTCTATCCGCAGGGGGTGTCTACCAGCCTTCCCTTCGATGTGCAGCTGGCCTTGGTGCGCAGCATGCGCGGATTGCACAACGCCCACATCTTGCGGCCCGGCTATGCCATCGAATACGACTACTTCGATCCACGCAACCTGAAGAGCTCGCTCGAGACGCGGTCGATCGATGGGTTGTTCTTCGCCGGGCAGATAAACGGTACCACGGGCTACGAGGAAGCTGCCGCGCAGGGTCTGCTTGCCGGTATCAACGCCGTGCAAAAGGTGAGGGAGCGGGAGCCTTGGTGTCCGCGCCGTGACCAGGCCTACCTTGGTGTCCTGGTCGATGACCTGATTACTCGCGGAGTTGCCGAGCCCTACCGGATGTTCACCAGCCGTGCCGAATATCGCTTGTCCTTGCGTGAGGATAACGCGGATCTGCGCCTGACCGAGGCAGGTCGCAAGCTGGGTCTGGTCGATGAGCAGCGGTGGACGGCGTTTTGCCGCAAACGCGAGGCGATAGAGCGAGAGCACCAGCGCTTGCGCGACACTTGGGTCAGTCCAAGAACCATCCCGCAAGCAGAGGCGACACGAGTCCTCGGTCAAGCGCTCGAACGCGAGTACCGCCTCATCGACCTGTTGCGGCGGCCAAAGGTGAGTTACCGCTCACTGCTAACGCTACCGGGTGCAGGTGAAGGCCCTGCCGATCCGCAGGTGGTCGAACAGGTGGAGACTCAAGCCAAGTACCAGGGTTATATAGAACGCCAGCAGGAGGAGATCGCCAGGACCCTCGCCCACGAGGACATGCGCCTACCTGAGGACTTCGACTATGGGCTGGTGCATGGATTGTCCGTCGAGGTGCGCCAGCGTCTGAACCAATACAGGCCGGAGACCCTGGGCCAGGCTTCACGTATCCAAGGCGTCACACCTGCGGCAATTTCATTGCTGCTGGTCCACGTCAAGCGTCTCGCGCCGCGGACGGCCAAGTTTCCGTGAGCCCCGCCGCAATACTTGCAGAGGGGCTGGCAGATCTGGGCCTTGATCTTGGTGCCGATGCGCAGTCACGGCTGCTGGACTATCTGCACCTGCTGGGTCGCTGGAACCGCACCTATAACCTTACTTCAGTCCGGGCCGAGCTGGCTATGGTGAGCGCACACTTGCTCGATGCTCTTTCCGTGTTGCCTTACCTGGGATCTCCTGCAAGCCTGGCTGACGTGGGAAGCGGCGCCGGTCTCCCCGGCCTACCCTTGGCAATCGCCGAACCGGGAATGTCGGTCAGCCTGATTGAGAGCGTCCAGAAGAAAGCGAGTTTTCTTACCCAGGCGAAGATCGACTTGAAGCTGGAGAATGTGAGCATTTACTGCAATAGAGCTGAGGAATTGGCTGGATCAGCGCTCTGGCAGCCGGTGGAAGTGGTGATCTCGCGAGCATTTGCCGATCTCGCCTCATATGTGCGCTTGGCAGGGGGGCTGCTGGCGCCTGGTGGACGGATGCTGGCCATGAAAGGGGCGTATCCCGCCGAAGAAATCGCTGCTTTGCCGGCAGGCTGGGCGGTCCGGAACTGTCTGCCGCTCGCGGTACCGGGGCTGGCGGCACAGCGACATTTGATCATTCTCGAGAAAGTTTGAAACATGCACATTTTCGCCATCGCCAACCAAAAGGGTGGAGTCGGCAAGACCACCACCTCGGTGAACCTCGCCGCCGCACTGGCGGCGGCCGGTCAGCGCACCCTGTTGGTCGATCTCGACCCGCAGGGCAACGCAACCATGGGCAGCGGGATTGACAAGCGGGCACTCACTCAGTCCGTATACCAAGTTCTTGTTGGGCTGACCAGCCTTACTGAGGCTCGCACGACGTCTCCATCGGGAAAATTCGACCTTTTACCGGCCAATCGCGACCTCGCTGGCGCCGAAGTAGAGATGGTGGATCTCGATCGGCGCGAATTGCGTCTGAAGGAAGCGCTCGCCAACCATCCCCGCGACTATGATTTCGTGCTCATCGACTGCCCGCCGTCGCTCTCGCTACTAACACTCAATGGCCTTTGCGCCGCGCACGGGGTCATCATCCCGATGCAGTGCGAATACTACGCACTGGAGGGCCTCTCCGATTTGGTCAATACCATTAAGAAGGTTCACGCCAAGCTCAATCCAGACTTGAAGATCATCGGTCTGCTGCGCGTCATGTTCGATCCGCGCGCCACGCTGAGCCAGCAGGTCTCTGCCGAGCTGGAGCAGCACTTTGGCGACAAGGTATTCAAGAGCATCGTCCCGCGCAACGTGCGCTTGGCCGAGGCACCGAGTTACGGGGTTCCGGGGGTCATCTTCGACAAGGCGTCGAAAGGCGCGCAAGGATATTTCGCCTTCGCGCAGGAAATGCTCAATCGCGTCAACCCACTGACAGGGAGCAGTTCATGAACCCACCAAGACACAAAGGCCTGGGTCGCGGCCTTGACGCCCTGCTCGCTGCCAACACGGGCGGCGATGCGGTGCACCAGGAAACGCTCGCCGTCACCGCCCTGCAGCCGGGGAAATATCAGCCGCGTACGCACATGGACCAGGATTCGCTGCAGGAGTTGGCTGCCTCAATCAAGGCCCAGGGCATCATGCAGCCCATCCTGGTGCGGCCGGTGGGTGGCAGCCGATACGAGATAATCGCCGGCGAGCGTCGCTGGCGGGCGGCGCAAATGGCCGGTGTCAGCGAAGTTCCGACCCTGGTGCGCGACATCGCCGACGAAGCAGCGCTGGCCATGTCCCTCATCGAGAACATCCAGCGCGAAAACCTCAATCCGCTCGAGGAAGCGGCGGGCATACAGCGTTTGATCGACGAATTCGCCATGACCCACCAGCAGGCCGCCGATGCGGTCGGGCGCTCGCGTCCGGCGGCGAGCAACCTGCTGCGCCTGCTGCACCTGGCAAAACCGGTGCAGGAGGCGCTGTTTGCGTCAGCCATCGATATGGGCCACGCCCGAGCCCTGCTCCCCCTGTCCAAGCCCGACCAGGCGAAGATTGCCGCCGTCGTCGCGAAAAAGGGCCTGTCGGTGCGGGAGACAGAACGACTGGTGGCGCGACAATTGCACCCCCCGGTGAAGAAGCACGGCGCCCAGACCGCCAGCCGCGATCTGCTTCGCCTCGAGGAAGAGCTCGCCGACGCCGTGGGCGCCGAGGTCAAAGTCCGTGCCAAAGCCAGCGGTGCCGGCACGGTGTCGATCCGCTTTGCCAACCTGGAGCAATTGGACGGAATAATAGAGAGGCTGAAAGGCTAATCTGTGGCCTGTGCCTTGCGTTTGCCCCGCGTCAGATCGACGCCGCCCAGCAACGCGAGGCCGATGACGAAATAGGCGCCGGTGGCCAAGATCGCCAAGCGGTGATCGCCGGCGGTGATCCAGGTGACCAGACCATAGGTCAGCGGGCCCAGTATCGACGACAGCTTCACCGCCAGACCCCAGAGACCGAAGAACTCGGCACGGCGCGTCTGCGGGCTCAGCACCGCGACCGCCGCCCGCGCCGCTGACTGGCTGGCTCCGAGGCAGATGCCGGCGAGCGAAGCGGCTGCCCAGAAAGCAGCGGCGTCGGCCGCTGACCAAGCTAACAAGGTCATGGCTATCCAGCCGATCAGCGTCAGGGACAGGCTGCGGATATGGCCGAGCCTATCCTGCAGATAGCCGAAGCCGAAAGCGCCGGCAGCCGCCATCAGGTTCACCACCACGATTAGCACCAGCGTTTGCTGCGTAGTGAATTTCATCGCCTGCTCGGCGTAGACGGCGGCCAGAGTGATCACCGCCTGGATGCCGGCCTGATAGAAGACGATGCAGACCAGCAGGCGCCGCAGATCGGGAAATTCATGGGCGTGGCGCAACGTCTGGCCCAGACGCTGGAAGGCAGCTGTGACCCAGGCCTCCCCCATCGTGCCTTGCGGCACGGTGCGCTCGTGCAGGTAGAGGAAGGTGGGTGCGCTGGCAGCAGCGAACAGGACAGCGGTAATCAGCATGGTTACCGGCACGAAATGGCTGGCGCCGAGACCCTGTCCCTGGGCGTAGCCGATGTAGGCCAGACAGGCGCCGAGGCTTAGAAGGCCGCCGAGGTAGCCGAAACTCCAGCCCCACCCGGACACGGTGCCGACGCCGTCTTCGTGGGCCAGTTCCGGCAGAAAGGCGGCGATCAGGTTTTCGCCGCTGCCATAAAAGAAATTAGATACGACGACGAACAATACGCCCAGCGCCAGGTCACCCGGCCCGACAAGTGCCAGACCCGCCGTGGCCACCACGCATCCGACAGTGCTGATCAGAAGCAGGTGCTTCTTGGCTGCGCGCAGGTCGGCGTAAGCACCGAGCACCGGCGCGCTGACCATGATCGCCGCGTAAGACAGGGCAAGCGCGGCGGTCCAGGCAAAGGTGGCCCAGGCAGCGTTGCCGGCAACGACGCTGACGAAATAGGCGTTGAACACCGCGGTAATGACCACGGTCGTGTAGCCTGAATTTGCGAAGTCATACATGGCCCAGGCCCAGACTTCGCGCCGACTGGCGTCGCCCACCAGCAACGACGGCTTGAGCGGTGCTGCGCGGGAAATTTCTCGAGACTGCTTCATCTCATCGAGTACCTGTTGTCAACAGACGGGTTGAACGATTAGGCATTTGCGGCGACGTCGCAAGGATTTTGACTTTGCTTGGGGGGGTGCCTATAATGCCGCGTTTTGCGCGAGGCTGCCGTTTTCGGGAGACGGCGCCGCGATGAGACTTCAGGATGGTGGCAGACGTCCAACTCTTCGCGCAGCGGGTGGATGGGATGTTCAAGGCGGTCTTACTGCAAGCGACAATGGTAGCGGTCGCGGCGGCGGTTGCCGGGACGTTCTTCGGAATGCGTAGCGCCGTATCCTTGCTGGCCGGCGGTATCGCGTACCTGCTGCCGAACCTGTTGTTCGTGGCGCGTCTCAGCGCAGCAGCTGCAAGCGGTCGCGCAAGCGCGGTGAGCTTCCTGGTTGGAGAAGCGATCAAGGTCACCGCGACCGTAGCGATATTGGTGGGTGCGCAGGCGGTAATACCCGAATTGCAGTGGCTGGCACTGTTGATCGGGTTGTTTGTGGCGCTCAAGGCGAACCTGTTGGCACTACTGTTGAAGACTTGACCATGGCTACCGGACACGAAGCAGTTGCAGCGCCCAGCGCCTCCGAATACATCGTCCATCACCTGACGCATCTCACCAGCACCGGCCACAAGCAGGAGAAGATCATCGACTTCTCCCTGGCCAACATGGACACCATCGTTTTTTCCCTGGCCACGGGATTGATCGCCGTGTTGATCATGGCGCTGGTAGCCCGTCGCGTCACCTCCGGTGTGCCGGGCCGCCTGCAAGCCGCCGTCGAATTCGTGGTGGACATGGTCGAATCGCAATCCAAAGCCATCGTCCATGGCGATCGCAGTTTCATCGCCCCGCTCGCTCTGACGGTATTCGTTTGGGTGTTCTTCATGAACGCCATCGACCTGCTGCCGGTGGATGTGCTGCCGCTAATTTGGCAGTCGATCAGCGGCGACCACCACGCCTATCTGCGCGTCGTGCCGACGGCCGACCTCAATGGTACCCTCGGCATGTCGATGGGTGTGCTGCTGCTGATGTTCTGGTACAACATCAAGATCAAAGGCGCCGGCGGCTTCGTGCACGAGCTGTTCGCGGCCCCCTTCGGCAACAAGTTCTACCTGTACCCCTTCAACCTGCTGCTCAACATCATCGAGTTTGCGGCGAAGTCGATCTCGCTGGGCATGCGGCTGTTCGGCAACATGTACGCCGGCGAATTGATATTCATGCTGATCGCCCTGCTCGGCGCCAGCGCCACCTGGTGGGGCTTCGGCATGCACCTCGTTGCAGGTGCGATCTGGGCCATCTTCCATATCCTCATTATCACGCTGCAAGCCTTCATTTTCATGATGCTGACCCTGGTCTATATCGGGCAGGCCCATGAAGGTCACTAACTTTCGCTAGTTTCCGTTCTCACTTTACTGTCAAGGAGTCGTCATGGAACATGTTCTCGGTTTTGTCGCTCTCGCCGCCGGCATCATCATCGGTCTCGGGGCCATCGGTGCCTGCATCGGCATCGGCATCATGGGCAGCAAGTTTCTCGAGGCTTCCGCCCGTCAGCCCGAATTGATGAACGCACTGCAAACCAAGATGTTCCTGCTCGCCGGCCTGATCGACGCCGCCTTCCTGATCGGCGTCGGTATCGCGATGATGTTCGCCTTCGCCAATCCGTTCATCCTCAAGTAAGCACCCTGATGCTTGAAGGAGGGAAACCGTGAATCTGAACGCAACGCTGTTTGCCCAGCTTGGCGTCTTCTTCATCCTGGCCTGGTTCACCATGAAGTTCGTGTGGCCGCCCATCATGAAGGCGCTCGACGAGCGAGCGGGAAAGATCGCCGAAGGACTCGCGGCCGCGGACAAGGCCAAGAGCGAGCTGGCGCACACCGAGAAACGGGTGGTCGAGGAAATGCGCAAGGCGCGCGAAGGCGCAACCGAGGTTCGCGCCGGCGCCGAGAAGCAAGGGGCGCAACTGATCGAGGAGGCGCGGGCCGACGCCAACCGCATCATCGCCCAGGCGCGAGAAGCGGCTGAAGCCGAAGCCGCGGTAGCCGCCCAGCGCGCCAGGGAAGAACTGCGCGAGCAAGTGGCTCAGCTGGCCGTTGCCGGTGCCGAGCGCATCCTGCGCCGCGAGATCAATGCCCAGGTGCACGCCGAGCTGCTCGCCAACTTGAAAGCGGAGCTCTAAGCCGCCATGGCCGAGAACGTCACCCTCGCCCGACCCTACGCCGAGGCCGCTTTCAAGGTGGCGCTGGCGGGAAATGCGCTGGCTTCCTGGGCCGAGGCGCTGGCTGCCATGACGGCCGTCGCTGCCGATCCAGACATGCAGGCCTGCGCCGACAATCCGCATCTCCTGCCCAAGGACCTGGCTGAACTTTTCGTCAAGATACTCGGCGGCAGCATCTCCAGCGAACAGCAAAACTTCTTGCGCATCCTGGTCGATAACGACCGACTCGCGGTGCTGCCTGACGTCTGCAGCTTGTTCGGCGACTTGAAGAATGCCCACGAGGGTACGAAGGAGGCGACCATCTTCTCCGCCTTTCCGCTCGACGCCGCTACCCTGAACAACCTTGTCGTCGATCTCGAACGCCGTTTCGCCTGCAAGATCGAGGCGACGGTGGAGGTCGATCCCGAACTGATCGGCGGCGTACGTATCGCCGTCGGCGATCAGGTCATCGACGCGTCGGTTCGCGGCAAACTTGCCGCCATGAGCGTCGCGCTACAGAACTAGGAGTCCAGTCTATGAATCTCAACCCCTCTGAAATCAGTGACCTGATCAAGAGCCGTATCCAGAATCTGCAACTGTCTGCGACCTCGCGCACCGAAGGCACGGTGGTCTCGGTCAGCGACGGCATCTGTCGCGTCCACGGTCTCGCCGACGCCATGCAGGGCGAGATGCTGGAGTTTCCCGGCCACACCTTCGGCCTCGCGCTCAACCTCGAGCGCGACTCGGTCGGTGCCGTCATCATGGGCGAGTACGAGCACATCTCCGAAGGCGACACGGTGAAATGCACCGGTCGCATTCTCGAAGTGCCGGTCGGCAAGGAATTGCTCGGCCGCGTGGTGAATGCCCTGGGCGAGCCGATCGACGGCAAGGGACCGATCAACGCTAAGCTCACCGACAAAATCGAGAAGGTCGCGCCCGGCGTGATCTGGCGCAAGTCGGTGTCGCAGCCCCTGCAGACCGGACTCAAGTCGATCGATTCCATGGTGCCGATCGGTCGCGGCCAGCGCGAACTGATCATCGGCGACCGGCAGACCGGCAAGACCGCAGTCGCCGTGGACACCATCATCAACCAGAAGGGCGAGAACACCTTCTGCATCTACGTCGCCATCGGCCAAAAGGCCTCGACCATCGCCAACGTCGTACGCAAGCTGACCGAGACCGGGGCGATGGAATATACGATCATCGTCGCCGCATCCGCCTCCGAATCGGCGGCGCTGCAGTTTCTCGCGCCTTACGCCGGCTGCACCATGGGCGAATACTTCCGCGACCGCGGCATGGACGCCCTGATCATCTACGACGATCTGACCAAGCAGGCCTGGGCCTATCGTCAGGTATCGCTGCTGCTGCGCCGTCCGCCGGGACGGGAGGCCTATCCGGGCGACGTCTTCTATTTGCATAGCCGTCTGCTCGAGCGCGCGGCGCGAGTCTCCGAGGCCTGGGTGGAGAGATTTACCAACGGCGAGGTCAAGGGCAAGACCGGTTCGCTGACGGCGCTGCCGGTGATCGAGACGCAAGCCGGCGACGTCACCGCCTTCGTGCCGACCAACGTCATCTCCATCACCGACGGCCAGATCTTCCTCGAGACCGACCTGTTCAACGCCGGCATACGCCCGGCGATCAACGCCGGCATTTCCGTGTCCCGCGTCGGCGGTGCCGCGCAGTGCAAGGTGATCAAGAAGCTCGGCGGCGGCGTGCGCATGGCGCTGGCGCAGTTCCGCGAACTGGCGGCCTTCGCCCAGTTCGCCTCTGATCTCGACGAGGCGACGCGCAAACAGCTGGACCGCGGCCGTCTGGTGACCGAACTCATGAAGCAGCCTCAGTACGCGCCGATGAAGGTGTCGGAAATGGCGGTGACGCTGTTCACAGTCAACAAGGGCTATTGCGACGACATCGATTCCAAGCGCGCCCTGGCCTTCGAAGCCGGCCTGCAAAGCTTCCTCAAGCAGAGCCACGCCGACCTGCTGGCCAAGATTGAATCGACCAAGGACCTGGACGCCGAGAGCGAGAAGGCCATGGAGCAGGCGATCGAAACCTTCAAGAAGAGCTGGGCTTGATGTTGGCAAACGGAGCTCGACATGGCTAGCAGCAAGGAAATTCGCACCAAGATCTTGAGCGTGCAAAACACGCGCAAGATCACCAAGGCGATGGAAATGGTCGCGGCCTCGAAGATGCGCAAGGCGCAGGAACGCATGCGCGCGGCGCGCCCCTATGGCGACAAGGTCAGGATCATCGCCGCCAGCCTGTCTCAGGCCAATTCCGAATACCGTCACCCTTTCCTGGCCAAGGTCGACAAGGTTAGCCGCGCCGGAATGGTGGTGGTCACCACTGACAAGGGCCTGTGCGGCGGTCTGAACACCAACGTGCTGCGCCTGGCCCTGAACCGCATCAAGGAATGGGACGCTGCCGGCGTCAAGGACATCCGCGTCACCTGCCTGGGCAACAAAGGCCTCGGCTTCATGCAGCGCCTCGGCGCCAGGGTGCTCTCCAAACTCACCGGTCTGGGCGATACGCCACACCTGGAAAAGCTCATCGGGCCGATCAAGGTCCTGCTCGATGCCTTCAGCGCCGGCGAAATCGACGTGGTCTATCTTGCCTACACCCGCTTCATCAACACCATGAAGCAGGAGCCGGTACTCGAGCAGCTGCTGCCGCTGACCAGCGACAGGCTGACGAAGAAGGAAGACGAACACGGCTGGGACTATCTCTATGAGCCCGATGCGCAGGCGGTGATCGATGAGCTGCTGGTGCGCTACGTCGAGGCGCTGGTGTATCAGTCGGTAGCGGAAAACATGGCTTCCGAGCAGTCGGCGCGCATGGTGGCGATGAAGGCGGCCTCGGACAACGCCGCAACGGTGATCAAGGATCTGCAGCTGGTCTATAACAAGACCCGCCAGGCCGCGATCACCAAGGAGCTTGCCGAGATCGTCGGCGGCGCCGCTGCCGTCTAGGGGCCGCGCCGACCGTTCAGCGTATTTAATGGATTGATTGTTTTTGGGGAATGACGATGGCTCAAGGTGAAATCGTTCAATGCATCGGCGCGGTGGTGGACGTTCAGTTCCAGCGCAACGAGATGCCGAAAGTTTACGACGCTCTTACCCTGGAAGGTACGGAGCTGACGCTCGAAGTCCAGCAGCAACTAGGTGACGGCGTTGTCCGCACCATCGCCCTGGGTTCCAGCGACGGCCTGCGCCGCGGCATCAAGGTGGACAACACCGGCAAGCCGATCTCGGTTCCTGTCGGCACCGCGACCCTGGGGCGGATCATGGACGTACTCGGCCGCCCGATCGACGAGATCGGTCCCATCGGCACCGACGTGCGCCGCTCGATACACCAGAGCGCGCCGAAGTTCGACGAGCTGTCGGCGACCAACGAACTGCTCGAGACCGGGATCAAGGTCATCGACCTGATCTGTCCCTTCGCCAAGGGCGGCAAGGTCGGCCTGTTCGGCGGTGCCGGCGTCGGCAAGACGGTCAACATGATGGAATTGATCCGCAACATCGCCATCGAGCACAGCGGCTATTCGGTGTTTGCCGGCGTCGGCGAGCGCACCCGCGAAGGCAACGACTTCTACCACGAGATGAAGGACTCAAACGTTCTCGACAAGGTGGCGCTGGTGTACGGGCAGATGAACGAGCCGCCGGGCAATCGCCTGCGCGTGGCGCTGACGGGCCTCACCATGGCCGAGTCCTTCCGCGACGAAGGCAAGGACGTGCTCTTCTTCGTCGACAACATCTACCGCTTTACCCTGGCCGGCACCGAAGTCTCGGCGCTGCTCGGGCGCATGCCTTCGGCGGTGGGCTATCAGCCGACCCTGGCCGAGGAAATGGGACGCCTCCAGGAGCGCATCACCTCGACCAAGGTCGGCTCGATCACCTCGATTCAGGCCGTCTATGTGCCCGCCGACGACTTGACCGACCCGAGCCCGGCGACCACCTTCGGCCACCTCGACGCCACCGTGGTGCTGTCGCGTGACATCGCCTCGCTGGGCATCTATCCGGCCGTCGACCCGCTAGACTCCACCTCGCGCCAGATCGACCCGAACGTGATCGGCCAGGAGCACTACGATACGGCACGCGGCGTGCAGCAGACGCTGCAGCGCTACAAGGAACTGCGCGACATCATCGCGATTTTGGGAATGGACGAACTGGCACCGGAAGACAAACTGCTCGTCTATCGCGCGCGCAAGGTACAGCGCTTTCTGTCGCAGCCCTTCTTCGTCGCGGAAGTGTTCACCGGTTCCGCCGGCAAGTATGTGCCGCTCAAGGAGACCATACGCGGCTTCAAGATGATCATCAGCGGCGAATGCGACCACCTGCCCGAGCAGGCTTTTTACATGGTCGGGACCATAGACGAGGCTTTCGAGAAGGCCAAGACCCTGCAATGAGCATTGCACCGAGCACAGCGATGAGCACTGCAATGAGAGCGACTCGAGAGGGGTGACAGCATGGCAATGACCATACACGTGGACGTCGTCAGTGCCGAGGAGTCGGTCTTCTCCGGCCTGGTCGAGTTCGTCGTCCTGCCGGGCGAAGCGGGTGAGTTGGGCATCCTGCCTGGTCACACGCCCCTGCTCACCCGCATCAAGCCGGGTGCGGTGCGCCTGCGCCTGCCGGACCAGGAAGCCGAGGAACTGTTTTTCGTCGCGGGCGGCATGCTGGAAGTGCAGCCGAACCGGGTGACGGTGCTCGCCGATACCGCCATCCGCGGCAAGGATCTCGACGAGGCGAAGGCACTCGACGCCAAGAAGAATGCCGAGGAGGCAATGGCCTCCCGCAGTTCGGAAATGGATTACGCGCGCGCCCAAGCCGAACTGGTCGAAGCAATGGCGCAACTGAACGCCATCGAGAAGCTGCGCAAGCGCGGACACTGAGCCGGCGCGCTGTCAAGGAAAGGCAGCTGCGGCTGCCTTTTTTCTGCTGCGCTAGGCAAACGCCTCGCGTATGATCTGCGATTTTCCTGAAGCTCTGTGGCTAAGGAGATTTGTATGGCCCCCACGCTCACTTCGTTCGCTGCCCCCACGGGGGGCGTTGCCTCCTCTCGGGCGGCCGTTGAGGAGGTGGATACATGGTAACGTCGCGGCGCTGGCTGTTTCTCGCCCTGCTTGGCCTGTCGGCTGCGGCCTGCGAGCGTTCGGCACAACAACAGGGAACGGCACCGCCGCCACCTGAAGTCGATGTGGTGCTCGCCTCGCGCGCCAGCGCTACCGTCACCCAGGATCTTCCCGGCCGCCTGCAGGCCTGGCGCTCGGCACAGGTGCGCGCTCGGGTCGAGGGCATCGTCGAAAAGCGCCTGTTCGAAGAGGGTAGCGACGTAAGAGAAGGTTCGCCGCTTTTCCGCATCGACAGCCGCACCTACCAGACGGCCGCCGATTCGGCGCGCGCCGATCTGGTGGTGGCGCGGCGCACGGTCGATCGCTATCGGCCGCTGCTCGACATCAAGGCGGTCAGCCAGCAGGAATTCGATCTCGCCGAAGCCAAATGGAAGCAGGCGGAGGCGGCGCTGGCGAAAGCCGAGCTCGATCTGGCCAATACCAGCGTCCCGGCACCCATCTCCGGGCGCGTCGGACGGGCCCAGGTGACCGAAGGCGCACTGGTCGGCCGCGGTGAGCCGACATTGCTCGCGACCATAGAGCAGATCGATCCCATCTATGTCAACTTTACCCAGTCCAATGCCGAACTGCTGCGACTCCAGCAGGCGGTGCGCGCCGGTCGCCTGAAGCAGGCGAACCAGTCGCGCGTCGAACTGGTGCTCGACGACGGCAGCATTTACAAGTTCCCCGGCAAGCTGCTCTTTTCCGACATGGCGGTCGATCCAAGTACCGGTTCGGTCGCCCTGCGCGCCGCCTTTCCCAATCCGCAGCGCGAACTGCTGCCGGGCCTGTTCGTCAACATTCGCTTCAATCAGGCTCAGGCCGACGACGCCATCGTGCTTCCGCAGCGTGCCGTGCAAATGAGTCCTCGGGGCGCTACCGTCATGGTGGTCGACGAAAAGGGACAGGTGACGCCACGTCCGGTAAAGACCGCGGGGATGAACGGCGGCAACTGGATCATCAGCGAAGGCTTGCAAGGCAAGGAGCAGGTGATCGTCAACGGCTTGCAGAAGCTGCGCCCTGGTGTGCCGGTCAAGCCCGTTCCGTGGAATCCTGCGCCGGCAGCGCAAGCACCGGAAAAGCGCTGAGCCATGTCGCGTTTCTTCATCGATAGGCCGATATTCGCCTGGGTGATCGCCATCGTCATCATGCTGGCCGGCGGACTGGCGCTGCGCAAGCTGCCGGTCTCCGCCTATCCGGCAGTGGCGCCGCCGGCGCTGGCGATCGCGGTCAACTACCCCGGTGCATCGGCCCAGGTGGTCGAGGAAACCGCGACGGCGCTGATCGAGCAGGAGATGAACGGCATCGAGCACCTGCTCTACATGGAGTCGTCCAGCGAACAGGGTATCGCCAGCATCACCCTGACCTTCGAGGCCGGCACCAATCTCGACGTCGCCTCGGTGGAGACGCAGAATCGCATCAAGCGCGTCGAGGCACGGCTGCCCGAGGACATCCGCCGCCTAGGCATAACCGTCACCAAATCGGCACGCAACTATCTGTTGTTCACTTCGCTCTACTCTCCGGACAAGAGCTTCGATCTGGTGGCTCTCGGCAGCTTTGCCGCCTCCAACCTGCTCGACAACATCCGCCGCGTGCCGGGCGTGGGCGAAGCGACGATGTTCGGCGCAGAGTACTCGATGCGCCTGTGGCTGCGGCCCGACCGGCTCACGGCCTTCAACCTGACTCCGGGCGACGTGGCGCGCGCCGTGCGGGCGCAGAACACCCAGCTCGCCACCGGCGAGATCGGACAACTGCCGGCGGTGCCAGGGCAGCAGCTGAACGCCGTCATCGTCACCCGTAGCCGCCTCGTGACGACCGAGGAATTCGGCAACGTCATCGTCCGCGCCAACACCGATGGCTCGACCGTCCGCGTCAAGGACATCGCCCGCGTCGAACTCGGCGCCCAGGATTACTCCATCTCGGCGCGCCTCGACGGCCAGCCTACGGCCGCCATCGCCGTGCGCCTGGCACCCGGTGCCAACGCGTTGGAGACCGCGACCGCGGTCAAGGCGAAGATGGCCGAAATGGCCAAGTTCTTTCCCAAAGGCATAGCCTGGGTGGTGCCCTACGACACCTCGCAGTTTGTCGAGATTTCCATCCGCGAGGTGGTGGTCACCCTGGGCGAGGCGATGGTCCTGGTCTTCATCGTGATGTACCTGTTCCTCGGCAATCTGCGCGCCACCTTCATCCCGGCCATCGTCGTGCCCGTCGCCCTCACCGGCGCTCTGGTCGGTCTCTATGTGCTCGGCTATTCGATCAACGTGCTCACCCTGTTTGCCATGGCCTTGGCCGTCGGCATCGTCGTCGATGACGCCATCGTCGTGGTCGAGAACGTCGAGCGCATCATCAGCGAAGAGGGCTTGTCGCCACGCGACGCTACGCGCAAGGCGATGGACCAGATCGTCGGCGCCATCATCGCCATCACCCTGGTGCTGCAGGCGGTGTTCGTGCCCATGGCCTTCTTCGCCGGTTCGGTGGGTGTCATCTACCGCCAGTTCGCAGTGACGCTGGTACTAACCATGATGTTCTCGGCGCTGATGGCGCTGACCCTGACACCGGCGCTCTGCGCCAGCCTGCTCAAGTACAGCCCCGGTCACGAATTGGTGCCGAAATCGGGATTTTTCGGCTGGTTCAACCGCTTTTTCGCCCGCGCCACCCGGACTTACCAATCCCGCGTGGCCAAGACCCTGAAGAAATCCGGCTTCTACCTGGTGCTCTATGCGCTGCTCATCGGCCTGACCGCCTGGCTGTTCGCACGCCTTCCCGGCAGTTTTCTGCCGGACGAGGATCAGGGCTATTTCGTCGGGGTGATTCAGCTGCCACCGGGTGCGACCCAGGAGCGAACGCTGGATGTGCTGTCGCAGGCGGAACAGTTCTATCTGAAGCAACCCGAAGTTGCACACGTGATCGGCGTCGCCGGCTTCTCCTTCTTTGGCCGTGGCCAGAATGCCGCCATCACCTTCGTCAGGCTGAAGCACTGGGATGAAAGAGAGGGCAAGGACAACTCCGCCAGCAGCCTCGTCCGCCGCGCCAACATGGCGCTGTTCTCCATCAAGCAGGCGATGATCTTCGCCGTCAACGTACCACCCATACCGGAGCTGGCGGCACTCGGTGGCTTCGATTTCCGCCTGCAAGACCGCGCCGGACAAGGCCGCGACAAGCTGCTCGAGGTGCGCAACATGGCGCTGGGTATCGCCGCACAGCAGCCGGGGCTGGCCGGCGTGCGCCCCGAGGGCCAGGAAGCCGCACCGCAGCTGATGCTCGACATCGATAGGACGAAGGCGCGCGCCCTGGGGGTCGACATCGCCGAACTCAACGACACCCTGCAGTCGGCTCTGGGTGTTGCCTACATCAACGACTTCGTGCGCGAAGGACGCATCCTGCGCGTGCAGATGCAGGCCGATGCGCCGATGCGGGCGCGGCCGGAGGAACTGCTGCGCCTTTCGGTGAGGAACGGGCGCGGCGACATGATCCCCCTGGGGGAACTGGCGACGCCGCGCTGGATCGTCGCCTCGCCCAAGCTCGATCGATATAACGGCCTGCCGTCGATGAAGATCGCCGGTGGTCCGGCACCGGGGAGCAGTTCCGGGGAGGCCCTGCTGGCCATGGAAGAGGTGGCGCGGCAGTTGCCGGCCGGCTTCGGTTTCGAGTGGTCGGGTACTTCCCTGGAAGAGCGCCTCGCAGGTAGCCAGGCGCCATTTCTCTTCGCCATTTCGCTGATCGTCGTCTTTCTCTGCCTGGCGGCGCTCTATGAGAGCTGGTCGATTCCGGTCGCGGTCATGCTGGTCGTGCCCCTGGGGGTCTTCGGGGCGCTGATGGCCGTGATGTTGCGCGGCCTGCCCAACGACGTCTTCTTCAAGGTCGGCCTGATCGCCATCATCGGCCTGTCTTCGAAGAACGCCATCTTGATCATCGAATTCGCGCGCGACCTCCAGGAGCGCGGCATGTCCGCGGTGGACGCGGTGCTCGAGGCCTGCCGCCTGCGTTTCCGGCCGATATTGATGACCTCGATCGCCTTCGTCTTCGGCGTCCTGCCCCTGGCCATCTCGACCGGAGCCGGGGCTCAGGGCAGACACGCCATCGGCACCGGGGTCATGGGCGGCATGATCGCCGCGACAGCCCTGGCCGTCTTCCTGGTACCGGTGTTCTTCGTTGTCGTACGCAGGATATTCCCCGGACATCCGCGCCATCATCAGGACACGTCAGGCGAAAAGGGCGGCCATGAGTAAGCGATTGCTCCTTCTCATCGCCGTGCTGGCTAGCCTCTCCGCCTGCACCCTGGGAACAGACTACCGGCGCCCGGAGGCGCCGGTACCGGTGCAATGGAGCGAGGGCAAGGGAACCGATGCCGCGAGCTTGCCAGAATTGCGCGTCCTGCTGCCAGAGCCTCGCCTTCAGGCCTTGATCGATCTGGCGCTGGCGCAAAACCGCGACTTGCGCATCGCCACGGCGCGGGTCGCCGAGGCGCGAGCCCTCTACGGGGTGCAACGGGCCGACCGCCTGCCCAATTTCGACCTGAGTGCCGGTCGAGCCGCAGCCTATACGCCCCGCGACCTCAGCCTCAGTGGCGCGGCGGGTATGGCGCAACGCTACGACATCGGCGTCAATCTACTGAGCTTCGAACTGGATTTCTGGGGTCGCGTGCGCAACCTGAACCAGGCGGCGCTGGCCAACTATCTGGCGACCGAAGAGGCGCAGCGCGCCTTTCGCCTGTCGCTGATCGCGGATGTCGCCAATGCCTATTTCGGCGAGCGCGAAGCCGACGAGCGCTTGGCGATCGCGCGCGCCAGCGTGGCCAGCCGCAGCGAGACGGCGCAACTCACCGACCAGCGCCGCCGCCTGGGTGTGGCCAGCGATCTGGATTTCCTCCAAGCCAGTGGCGCCCTCGAAGCCGCCCGTGCCGACGTCGCCAATCTTGAACGGGTCCGAGCCGCTGCCGCCGATCTGCTCTACCAATTGGTCGGAGTGGTGCCGGAGAGCTTGCCACCCGGCCGCGCACTGGCCAATCAGGGCGTCGTGTTTGACTTCCCGGTCGGCCTGCCGGCCGAGGTCTTGCTGCGTCGGCCCGACGTCCTGGCGGCTGAGCAAAGGCTGATCGCGGCCCACGCCAACATCGCCGCCGCGCGCGCCGCCTTCCTGCCGCGCATCAATCTGATCGGCAGCGTCGGCACGGCCAGCCGTGCCTTGTCAGGCCTGTTCGAGGCGGGTCAGGGCGTCTGGTCCTTCCAACCTCTGCTGCGCCTGCCGCTGTTCGACGCCGGGCGCAACGAAGCCGGGCTCGATCTGGCGCAGGCGCGGCGGGAAATCGCGGTCGCCGACTACGAAAAGACCATCCAGCAGGCGTTCCGCGAAGTTAATGACCTGCTCTCGGCACGCAGCCAGCTGGCTCTGCAACTCGCCGCTCAGGAGTCCGGTGAAAACCTCCAGTCACAACGCCTGCGTCTCATCGATGCGCGCTACCGGGCGGGTGTCTCTAGCTACCTGGAAGTCCTCGACGCGCAACGCGAGCTCTACAGCGTCCAGCAGAATGTGGTGCAGACCCGGCGCACCCTGCTCGCCACTGCGGCGCAACTCTATAAGGCTCTGGGCGGCGATCAGGCGGCGCTGGCGACGCGCTGAACGTGCGCCTCCAGTTCTTGCAGGGACCTCATCAGTTGCGCCAGATCGGCGCTGAATAGGGCCAGGTCCGCCCTTTTCGCCAACAAGGGCTGCTCCTCCGTCAGATATTCGGCGACGTTCTGCCCCAGACGCTCGACCGTCTCTCGCTGCCAGTCGGCGAAGCCGCGCACCCCTTGCACCAGGCGCTGTGCAGCGATGTCGCCGACCAGCTTGGACAGGTCTTCCTCGATGTCCCAGCGCAATCGCGGCAGTACGAAATTCAAGACCTCGGCGAGTTCCGCCGAGCCGCGCAGACGCACGCCGCGAAACAGCTCTTCCTGGCCGCGCAGGGCGCGCAAGGGCGCGTCAGCGGGCAACTCGATGTCCACATCGGCTTCGGCGAAGCTCTCCGCCGCCAGCAATCCGGTTTCGTCTATGCTGAAGTCGAACTTCCAGGCCGGAGAGCCGGGTGAGCTAAGAGGCGAACCAGTCGCCGAAGCGGGCGCTGAACCGAGCGGCAGCAACACGCGGACCCTGCGTCCGGCGTGGGGCGCGAGCCGCTCGCGCGCCCAGCTCGCTTGATGCAACAGATGATTGAGCCCGCTTAGGACGCCATTGAGCGCGGCTTGCGCGAACATTCAAGCGTATTGTTGTATGCCGGCAACGACCCAGCCCTGGCTGCCGTCGGCGGCCTTGGACAGGTGCCAAACCTCGTCGAAGGCTTCGGGTGCGGTGTTGGCGGCTTCCCTGATGCTGCCGCTAAAGCGTACGCTGGCGATTTGCCGGGCCCCTTCGCTGGCGAGGTCGAGCAGCTCGGCGTTCAGCTGCACCACATCGGTCTGCTGCCCCGCCTTACCTCGTTCCTGGTATTCCAACTGGATCTCGGCATACATTTCCGGGGTGGTGAAGGCGCGGATGTCCTCCATATTGCCCGCGTCGTTGGCTGCCTGCAGTCGCACGAAGTTGAGCTTTGCCTGGCGCACGAAGCCCTCGACGTCGAAGCCTGCGGGAACGCTGCCGCTGAGAAGCGCTGTCGGGGTGCTGCCGGCGGGCAAGGATGCTGCCGACGCTGGCTCGGGGATGGCGTTGTAGGTGGAACCGGCATACTGCATCGGCTGGGCCGCGGGCGCATTGCGGCGCATGAACATGCGTATGAGGAAGAAGGCCGCGCCGCCGATCAGCAGCAGCATGAGGATGTTGCCGAAGCCGCCGCCTAGTCCCCCCATGCCGAAATGCCCGAGCAGGGCGCCGATGCCGGCGCCCAGCGCCAGTCCGCCCAACATGCCCATCCAGGGCGACCGTGCCGGTGCCGCCGCCGGTGGTACCGGGGCCGATGGGCTGGCGCTCTGCGCTGGCGCCGCCGGCTTCGGTGGCACGGCCTGTCTGTTCATGACGCTGCCGCTACGGCTGATGCCCGAAGACCTGCCACCACCCAGGCGCGCGGCCTCGGCTTCGTTCAGGGTAAATCCGACCGACATCAGCAGGGCGAATAAGGCTACTAAGACGTGCTTCATAGAATCTCCTTGGGTTGAATCGGGTTTTGTTCAGATCTTGTAGCCGCGGTGCAAGGCGACGACGCCCGCGGCCATATTAAAGTATTCGACCCGCGACAGGCCGGTGCGTTCCATCATCGCCTTCAGGGTTTCCTGGTCGGGATGCATGCGTATGGATTCGGCCAGGTAGCGGTAGCTGTCGGCGTCGCCCGCCACCTTCTCGCCCAGCCAGGGCAGCAGCTTGAACGAGTAGGCGTCGTAGGCGGCCTTCAGCGGCTGCCAGACAGCGGAGAATTCCAGCACCAGCAGACGGCCGCCGGGGCGGATCACGCGCCGCATTTCGGCCAGGGCCAGTTCCTTGTGTGTCATGTTGCGCAGGCCGAAGGCGACGGTGACGCAGTTGAAATAGTCGTCGGGAAAGGGCAATTTCTCCGCGTCGCACTGCGCGGTTGGCACATTGAAGCCGTGGTCTAGCAGGCGGTCGCGGCCGATATTCAGCATGGCGCGGTTGATGTCGGTGAGCCAGACCTGACCACCGCGGGCGGGCGGGCCGATGCGGCGGCAGTGGTCCAGGGCAAGGTCGGCGGTGCCGCCGGCGACATCGAGCACGCGCTCGCCGCTCCTGACCGCGGCGATCTGCAGGGCGAAGCGCTTCCACAGGCGATGCAAGCCCATGGACATGAGGTCGTTCATGACATCGTAGTTCTTCGCCACCGAGGAGAAGACGCCGGCGACGCGTTGCGCCTTGTCCTTTTCGGCGACCGTCTCGAAGCCAAAATCGGTATTCATGCCTTCCCGTGACAGCCGGTGGTCTTGGGCGCCTGCGTGCTGGTGTCGACATCGCGACTGGCGCCCGCTTCCTCCAGTCTGGCGAGGTAGCTCTGCCACAACTCGTCGTGGTGCAGGCCCAGATCGTAGAGCAGGTCCCAGGAGTAGATGCCCGTATCGTGGCCGTCGGAAAAACTCGGCTTGACGCCGTAGTTGCCGACCGGCTCGAAGTCGGTGATATCGACATCGCGCTTGCCCGTCTGCAGTGTCTCCTGGCCGGGGCCGTGGCCGCGCACCTCGGCCGAGGGGCTGAAGACGCGCAGGAATTCGTAGCTCAGATGAAACTTCTTGCCGTCGGCGAAGCTGATCTCCAGCTCGCGAGACTTCTGGTGCAGCTTGAGTTCGCTGGGTACGAGAGGGTTATTGGGGTCTAGGCCGGCCATGGGAGCGTTGTTCGTCAAAAGCTTACCAGCTTATCATAGCGCAGAAGCGCAGCCGGGGCTGTCATGAAACTGTCACCGATTGGCAATACACTGTCGCCGTTGCAATAGCGTGCGTGCTTATGACGGCAAGCGTCCTGGTGGTAGAAGACGAGCCGGCGATCCAGGAGTTGATCGCCGTCAATCTGACCCGTGCCGGTCATAGGGTGCGCCGGGCGGTCTCCGCCGAGGAGGCGCAACGCGAAATCAATCTCACCCTGCCGGACCTGATCCTGCTCGACTGGATGCTGCCGGGCATCAGCGGCATCGAGTGGGCGCGGCGCCTGCGCGGCGACGAGCGCACCCGTGACCTGCCGATCATCATGCTCACCGCGCGCGGCGACGAAGGCTCCCGCGTCGCCGGCCTGGAGACAGGCGCCGACGACTACATCACCAAGCCGTTTTCCCCGCGCGAGTTGATCGCCCGCATCAAGGCGGTATTACGCCGGCGCAGCCCGCACGCGACAGAGGACGGGGCGAGCATCGCCGGGCTGCATCTCGATCCGCAGACCCGCCGCGTTTCGGCCGGGAGCGTGGAAGTCAAGCTGGGACCGACCGAATTCCGTCTCCTGCATTTCCTGATGACCCACGCCGAACGCGTGCATAGCCGCGCTCAACTGCTCGACCAAGTGTGGGGCGACCACGTCTTCGTCGAGGAACGCACGGTAGACGTGCATATCCGCCGCCTGCGCGCCGCCCTGGAAAAGACCGGGCACGACGGCCTGATCCAGACCGTGCGCGGCAACGGCTACCGCATCTCGGCCAAGCTGCAGGACGCTGGGTGAACGACGCGCGCGGCGCAGTCTGGCTGGAAGCGCTCTTGGCCGGTGCGCTAATAGCGCTCGGCGCGCTGGCGAGTTGGCTGCTATTCGGTCGCTGGTGGGCATTGGCCGTCCTGGTGAGCGGCGGTCTCGGTCTGGTGCTGTTTCACCTCGAGCATCTGGCCCGCCTGCTGCGTTGGCTCCACGCGCCGACCGGCGCGCCGGTGCCGGCGGCGATTGGCGTGTGGGAGCAGGTGTTCGCGGCGCTGCACAGACGCACGCGGCAGACGAGCGAAGAGCAGCGGCGGCTCAAGACCATTGTGGCGCGCTTTCGCAGCGCCGGCCAGGCGCTGCCCGACGGTGTGGTGGTGCTCGACAGCGAGCACAGCATCGAATGGCTGAATCCGACCGCCGGACAGCATCTCGGCTTGAGCCTGGAGCAAGATCGCGGCTACCCCATCGTCAACCTGGTGCGCGAGCCGGAATTTGCCGCCTATCTCGAGGGCGGCCACTATGGCGAGCCCTTGCTGCTGCGCCCCGGGCGCAATCCGGGCTGCAGCCTGGCGCTGCAGATCGTCCCCTACGGCGGTAGCCACATGCTGCTCTTGTCGCGCGACATCACCCAACTCGAGAAACTGGAAACACTGCGCCGGGATTTTGTCGCCAACGTCTCGCACGAATTGAAGACACCGCTGACCGTGGTCAATGGCTTCATCGAAACCCTGCTCGACGGCTACGCCGAATTCTCTCCCGCCGAGGTCGCGCGCTATCTCGAGTTGGCACGCGAGCAAGCGCAACGCATGCAAAGGCTGGTCGACGACCTGCTCACCTTGTCGGCCCTGGAAACCGGACCACTGGCGCAGGACGAGAGCGTGCCTCTGGCCGACCTGTTGCAGGAGGTCCTTGCCGAGGCGCGCGCCCTGTCCGCGGGCGCACATCAGTTTTCGCTGCATGTGCCCGCTGCACTATGCCTGCTCGGTAGCCGCAGCGAACTGCACAGTGCGATCGGCAATCTCGCCAGCAACGCCGTGCGCTATACCCCTCCCGGCGGCAATATCGCCATCGCCTGGGAAGAGGAAGCAGGCGGGGGCGGCAGCTTGAGCGTTCGCGATGACGGCATCGGCATCGAGGCGCAGCACCTGCCGCGGCTGACCGAGCGCTTCTACCGCGTGGACCGCGGGCGTTCAAGGGAATCGGGTGGCACCGGGCTCGGCCTGGCCATCGTCAAGCACGTATTGACCCGCCACCAGGCCTTGCTTGAGATCGAGAGTCGACCTGGAAGCGGTAGCTGCTTCCGCGTGCGCTTTCCGGCTCGGCGTTGCGTCGACTCAGACGCAGACTGAGCCTATTCCCATTCGAAGCTGGCGCGTTCGAAGTCGGTGCCGCGCTCGAGCAAGCGGACAAGGCGAACTTGGCGCAGAACGTCAGTATAGATCTCGATGATGCGGCCGGGACGGAAGTAGCCGCTCGGCATCAGGACGCTCGCAGGCTCCTGCAACTGCTCCAGCGCCGGCAGGCGAAAGCCCTGGGAGAAGCTGTCCGCGCCGACCGCCACACCGGTGCAGCGCAGCGCTACGGCGCTCGGCGTGCCCGCGAGCAAGCGTACGTTGACCCGGAACTGCCCCTCCTCGCCGTCCATGATCAGCGAGCGTACTACGCCGAGCATGAAACCGCTGGCGCCTTGCGGGCGGATCGCCAGCAGCTGGCCGCGGGCTATCCGCGCGCCGTACTGTTGCAGGCTGCGGCTGAGTTGCATGTCGGCGGCGCCGAGGGTGCGCGCTTGCCAGTTCTCCGTCGAGAACTGCTGGCGGCTCTCCTCCCGATGGCGGCTGATGACGTTGCCGAAGGTGGCGATCTCTTCGTGCTCGCGCTTGCTCAGCCGACTTGTCGCCTCGGGCTGGACGAAGATCTTTCCGGAAAGGAAGAAGTGCATGGCGACAAATCCGGCCGCCAACTCGCAGTCTGCCGATGCTCTGGCTTCCTTGAGCGTGGCGCCGCTCGACTTGCACCAGAGACGATAGATCCGCAGCAGCAACTCCCCGCAGTCGGGCTGTACGCAATCGCTGCCCAGTTGCAGGCTCTCCGGCGATTCGCCGCTCGCCAGTCCCTGCACGCGGCGCTTCAGCGTCTTGCGCAACTCCGTCAGCTCCAGCCAGCGCCAGTCTGCCTCTGGCTGCGCCATTGCTCGCGCAGCGAGCGCGCAGGCAGAGGCAAGATTCACCAGCAGGGGTGGTGTCTTGGCCTCGCGCGGCTCGGTCGCCAGGACGCTGACCTTCGCCGCCCAGCGCCGCGCCCAGCGCGCCACCAGATCGAGCTGCCGCGGCGTCAGCTCCAGCGGCTGCGCTGCCGCCAGCAGCAGTGGTTCGACGTATGCCGCCGCCAGCGTCGTTTCCGTGTTCGCATTCAACTCGTCTGCGACGGTGCGCATGCTTACCTGGAGAACCTCGCCTGCCCGGTAGATCTGATGCAACCGGGACCAATAAGCGGGCGGAACAAGGTAGCCGGCGGCACAGTGCGCCAGTAGCTCGCCGGTCTTCGCCGTTACGGCGCGTTGCGCCGCCAGAGCCGCTTGATCGGGAAGCTGCCCGGCAAGGCTGTTCTGCAAACAGAGCAAGTAGTTGGTTTCGAGCACCCGCCACAGTCCCAGGCAGGCGCCGTAGGCCTGCTGTTCGGCGGTGCTGAGTGGCAGCGCTCGCGCGGCGAAGCGGCGCAGGCACTCCTGCTGCACGAGGAGCACGGGCTCGCGCAACACCTCGATGATGCGCAGGCGCTGATCGAGGGAAAGGGCCGTGCCGGCGAGCAATTCGAGCTGCCGCGCGAGCACCTCCTGTGCCTGTGTCGTGTTGGCGAGCGGCAACTGCTCCAGCCAGTCCCGTGCGGACTCGACGCTGTTGAAGGCGGGCGGTTCGGCGGATAGCTCCAGCGGCAGCTCGAGATCGATCATGGGCCAGACTCCGGCAGCCATGACAACAGCCCGCTGATCGTCTGGCGCAAGTCCGAGGCGGCCGGGGCAAGGCGCGAGGGCGGCGCAGCGCGCAGCGCGGTCACCCAGATCGGCGCCGGGAATTGCGGGTCGTCGAGGAAGCGGGGGATGACGTGCCAATGCAAATGCGGGACGAGGTTGCCGAGACTGGCGAGATTGATCTTGTGCGGACGGCACACGCGACGCAGCGTGGCTTCGGTGGCGAACACCACTTCCATCAGGTGCTGTCGATCGGCGGCATTCAAGTCGGTCATTTCAGCGACGTGGCTGCGCCAGATGACGCGGCAGGTGCCGGGATGAGCGCGGCCATCCTCGCCCTGTACCAGGACGACGCGGCATAGCGCATCTTCCCAGAAGATCTCGCCTCCGGGCAGCGAGCATAGCTGACAGGTCAAAGTGGTCATAATGCATGGGCACTATAGCACTTTGTCAAATGCGCGTTAGCCCGAGCTCAGAGCAGGATGCGCTCTATTCCGCCGTCTTTGGCCCGGGCCAGGTAGTCGCTCATCCAGTTCGGACCGAGCAGGGCTGCGGCCATTTCGACGACGATGTAATCGGCGCTGGTGCCGCTGTCCGCGTCGAAGCGGCTCAGACCCTGCAGACAAGAGGGGCAAGAGGTGAGGATCTTCACGTCGCCGTCGTATCCGTCGGCGCGCAGTTGGGCGACCCCCTTGTCCAGTTCCTCCTGCTTGCGGAAGCGGACCTGGGTGGAAATATCCGGGCGGGTCACCGCCAGCGTCCCCGACTCGCCGCAACAGCGGTCGCTGGGCAGCACCGCCTGGCCCATCAAGCTGTCCACCACTTTGCGCGGATGGTGCGTCTTCATCGGCGTGTGGCAGGGATCGTGATACAGGTAGCGGCGGCCGGACAGCGGCGCAGCACCGTTGCCCAGCTTGAGCCCCGACTCGAACAGGTACTCGTGGATGTCGAGCAGGCGGCAGCCGGGAAAGATCTTGTCGAATTCGTACTTCTGCAACTGGTCCATGCAGGTGCCGCAGGAGACGATCACCGTCTTGATGTCGAGGTAGTTGAGGGTGTTGGCGACGCGGTGGAAGAGCACCCGGTTGCTGGTGGTGATGCGTGAGCCCGCGTCGTCATCGCCGGTCGCCGTCTGCGGATAGCCGCAGCAGAGGTAGCCTGGCGGCAGCACCGTCTGCACGCCGAGCTCGTAGAGCATGGCCTGGGTAGCCAGGCCCACCTGCGAGAACAGCCGCTCCGAACCGCAGCCGGGAAAATAGAAGACGGCGTCGGCATCGGTCTTCTGCGGATCGCGGATCACCGGTATCAACGTATCGTCCTCGATGTCGAGCAGCGCCCGCGAGGCGCGCCTGGGCAGGTTGCCGGGCATCGGCCGGTTGATGAAGTGGATCACCTGGGTCTTGATGCCCGGCCGTCCCAGGGTCGCGGGCGGGCGCGCGACGCTGGCGCGCGTCAGTCCCAGCGACTTGGCCGCGCTGTGCGCCAGGCGCTGGGCGGCGTAGCCGAAGCGGATCATGCCGGCGCGCATGAGCTTGATCGTGGTCGGATCGGTGGCGTTGAGGAAAGCCATGGCGGCAAGCGTGCCGAGGTTGCGCCTCTTCTTGCCCTGGCGCCGAAGGAAACTGCGCATGGACGCCGATACGTCGCCGAAGTCGATGTCCACCGGGCAGGGATTGAGGCAGCGGTGGCAGATGGTGCAGTGGTCGGCGAGGTCGGAGAACTCGTCGAAGTGGCGCAGCGAGATCCCCCGCCGCGTCTGCTCCTCGTAGAGGAAGGCCTCGATCAGCAAAGACGCGCCGAGTATCTTGTTGCGCGGGCTGTAGAGCAGGTTGGCGCGCGGCACATGGGTCGAGCACACCGGCTTGCACTTGCCGCAACGCAGGCAGTCCTTGACCATGTCGGAGATGGAGCCTATCTCCGACTGCTTCATGATCAGGCTCTCGGTGCCGAGCAGGCTGAAGGACGGCGTGTAGGCCCGCGCCAGGTCGCCACCGGGGGCGAGCTTGCCCTGGTTGAAGCGTCCGTGCGGATCGACCCGCTGCTTGTATTCGAGGAAGGGCTGCAACTCCGCGTCGCTGAGGAACTCGAGCTTGGTGATGCCTATCCCGTGCTCGCCGGAGATGACGCCACCCAGCTCGCGGGCCAGGCGCATGATGCGCGCCACGGCGGCGTTGGCGCTCGCCAGCATGGCGTAATTGTCGGAGTTCACCGGGATGTTGGTGTGCACGTTGCCGTCGCCGGCGTGCATGTGCAGCGCCACGAAGACGCGGCCGCGTAGTATCTCCTGGTGTATCGCGGCCACCCGCTCGGCGATGCGGCGATAGGCCTTGCCGCCGAAGATTTCGTTGAGCGGTGCCAAGAGCTCGCTCTTCCAGGAGACGCGCAGCGAGTAGTCCTGC
>Ga0172380_10001347_pt1 | contig 42418 bp, 52 predicted proteins | sample Leawe162metaG_FD_119747 | JGI IMG/M metagenome (GOLD analysis project Ga0172380, IMG submission 119747) | Leachate microbial communities from a municipal landfill in Southern Ontario, Canada - Leachate well 162 metaG | ecosystem: Engineered > Solid waste > Landfill > Unclassified | place...
AAAATGTAAACATAAATGTTAATATATCTGCGTTATGTTTACATGAATTAGAGTGGTAATTTTTTAATTAGATGATTTTATGAATAAAAACTACTGTTTACATATTTATTGTTATACACAACCTTTTTGATTGCTATCGCAGTATAATGAAGCCATTATTACAACAAAGCCCGCTATATACGGGCTTTGTTTTTTGCGTTCAATAAGCTACGAATATGAGCCCCAGCCAAAAAATCATTACCGATGATGTACGCATCATTGAAATTAAAGAATTAACGCCACCATCAGTGCTGTTGGACCGGCTTGAGCCTAGCCAGGCGACTACAGACCGCATCGTAAAAACGCGCTCTGAGATACATCGTATTTTGCATAGCGCGAATGATCGCCTGCTAGTGGTGATTGGCCCGTGTTCTATTCATGATTACGCGGCGGGGATTGAGTACGCAAAACGTTTGCAGGTGCAATATCAAAAATACAGCAATGAACTGTTGATAGTGATGCGGGTTTACTTTGAAAAACCACGTACCACTGTGGGTTGGAAGGGTTTAATCAACGACCCGCATTTAGATGGCAGTTTTGATATCAATGCCGGTTTGGATTTGGCGCGACGCTTTTTACTTGAAGTGAATGAGTTAGGCTTGCCTGCGGCAACAGAATTTTTAGATACCATTACTCCGCAATACACCGCTGACTTAGTGAGCTGGGGTGCTATTGGCGCGCGCACTACGGAGTCGCAAATACATCGCGAGCTAGCCTCAGGGTTGTCTTGCCCGGTCGGTTTTAAAAATGGCACTGATGGCAATATTCGAATTGCGGTGGATGCAATAAAAGCGGCTGCGAGCCCGCACCACTTTTTATCGGTGACTAAAGAAGGCCATTCCGCCATCATCTCAACTTCGGGTAATGAAGATTGTCATGTGATTTTACGCGGTGGTAAAACGCCTAACTATGATGCGGCAAGTATCGATGCGGCCGCTAATGAGCTGGCGCAATCTGGCCTTAATGCCAAAGTGATGGTGGATTGCTCGCATGCAAATTGTCAGCGCCAGTACCAATTACAACTGCAAGTAGCGGCAGATGTGGCTAATCAGTTACGTACCGGTGATGATCGAATTATGGGTTTGATGATTGAATCTCATCTTACCGAGGGGCGTCAGGATCATACGCCAGGTTGCGAGTTAACCTATGGGCAATCTATTACCGATGCCTGTTTGGGCTGGGAAGATACTTTGTCGATATTAGATACGCTGGCTGAGAGCGTAAAAGCAAGGCGCTTTAAAAATCAGCAAGATGACGATGATGCCGAGTAATGTAGCCACGTATATTTGTGGCGATTAGCACAAGCGGTAGCCTCGAATAATTTTGGTTTGGTTTAAGGTATAATCTCGCCTTATTTAACCTCAAGTGTAGCGGTGATTTTGTATGCCAATTTACGATTATCAATGCAGTAGTTGCGGCCATAAAGCCGAAGTGATGCGCAAAATGAGCGCTGCCAGCATAGAGGCTTGCCCCGAGTGTGGTAAAGAAGCTTTTGCTAAACAAGTTTCAGCACCCAGTTTTCAGCTTACTGGTAGCGGTTGGTATGCCACTGATTTTAAAGGTGGTCAAAAGCCTGAGTCCAAAGTAGCAGAACCCGCAAGTGAGTCAACGAGTTCTGCGCCGGCTGCCTGTGCTACCGGTTGCGCTTGCCATTAAATCTACTTCAAGCTTAACTCAATGAAAAAATATTTTATTACCGGCTTGCTTGTATTGGTGCCATTGGTGATTACCATTTGGGTGCTTAAATCCCTTATTGGTGCCATGGATCAAAGCTTGTTGTTGTTGCCGGAGGCTTGGCATCCGCACACCTTGTTTGGGCGCGACATTCCAGGTATGGGCGCAATTCTTACTGTTGTCATCGTGCTCACTACCGGCATTATTGCTACCAACTTCTTTGGCCGGCATCTTATTATCCTATGGGAAAAGCTGCTCAGCCGCGTGCCGGTAGTCAAGTCGGTTTACTCTAGTGTTAAGCAAGTTTCAGATACCTTATTTTCGGATTCTGGCAATGCGTTTCGTAAAGCGGTACTGGTGCAGTTTCCACGCGAGGGCGCTTGGACGATTGCTTTTGTGACCGGCACGCCAGGTGGCGATGTGGCTAATCATTTGCATGGTGATTATGTGAGTGTTTTTGTGCCGACAACCCCCAACCCGACTGGCGGTTATTTTTTAATGATGCCCAAAGCCGATGTCATTGAACTGGAAATGAGCGTTGATGAAGCGCTTAAATATATTATCTCTATGGGCGTAGTGGCACCGGCGAATAGACCTCCTAAACTTTTAACTGAATATCCGAATAAATAATTATGATGCGTACACATTACTGCGGACACTTAAACCGCGAACATATTGGTCAAACTGTTACCCTGTGTGGTTGGGCGCATCGTCGCCGTGACCACGGCGGTGTTATTTTTATTGATTTACGCGACCGTGAAGGCATGGCACAAGTGGTGGTAAACCCTGATGCGCAAGCCGCGTTTGCCATTGCTGAAAGTGTGCGTAGTGAATACGTGCTGAAAGTAGTGTGTGAAGTGCGTGCAAGACCAGATGGCGCAGTGAACACTAACTTATCAACCGGTGAAGTTGAAATGATTGCCACTGAGATTGAAGTTCTCAACGCCTCACTCACGCCGCCATTCCAGTTAGATGACGAAACTCTCACTGAAACGGTGCGTCTGCAACATCGCTACATTGATTTACGCCGCCCTGCGATGCAAAAAAACATGATGTTGCGTTACCGCGTGTCTAAAACCTTGCGTGATTATTTAGATACCAACGGCTTTATTGAGGTTGAAACACCCATGCTAACGCGCTCAACCCCTGAAGGCGCACGTGATTACCTAGTGCCGAGCCGCGTTCATGCCGGTCAGTTCTTTGCGTTGCCACAATCACCACAATTGTTTAAACAATTGTTGATGGTGTCAGGTTTTGATCGTTACTTCCAAATTACCAAATGCTTCCGCGATGAAGATTTGCGTGCTGACCGTCAGCCAGAATTCACACAAGTGGATATTGAAACCTCGTTTATGGAAGAGAGCGATATTATGGATTTGGTCGAAGAAATGATTCGCCAAATGCTTAAAAAAGTACAAAACGTAGATTTACCAGCAACATTTCCACGCATGAGCTTTGCTGAAGCCATGACGCGTTACGGTTCAGATAAACCTGATATGCGCGTGACGTTAGAAATCACCGAACTTTCAGATATCATGAAAGACGTGGATTTTAAAGTGTTTGCAGGTGCCGCCAATATGGCTGGTGGACGCGTTGCCGCTTTACGCGTACCAAACGGCGCCGCCATGGCCCGTAGCGAAATTGATGCTTACACTGAATTTGTAAAAATCTACGGCGCCAAAGGCTTGGCGTACATTAAGATTAACGATGTGACTAAATTGAATGAAGAAGGCCTGCAAAGCCCTATTGTTAAAAACATTCATGTCACAGCATTACAGGCTATTATTGACCGCACCGGTGCGCAAAATGGCGACATTATTTTCTTTGGCGCAGATAAAACTAAAGTAGTGAATGAAGCTTTAGGTGCATTGCGCCTTAAAGTTGGTCACGATAAAGGTCATGTCGATGGTCGCGCTTGGGCGCCATTGTGGGTGGTTGATTTTCCAATGTTTGAGCACGATGAAGAAGCTGATCGTTGGGTTGCATTGCACCATCCGTTCACAGCACCCAAAGATGGCCACGAAGATCTGCTCACCACCAACCCAGGTGCTGCACTTTCAAAAGCCTACGACATGGTGCTAAACGGCTGGGAAGTAGGCGGTGGTTCTGTGCGTATTCACAAGCAAGATGTGCAGTCTAAAGTGTTTGATGCACTGAAAATTGCACCTGAAGAAGCGCAAGAAAAATTCGGCTTCCTGCTGGATGCGTTGCAATATGGCGCGCCACCGCATGGCGGCCTGGCGTTTGGTTTAGATCGCTTGGTTACATTGATGACAGGTGCGGAATCTATCCGTGACGTGATTGCCTTCCCTAAAACCCAGCGTGCACAGTGCTTGCTGACCAATGCACCGAATGAAGTGGATGAGAAGCAGTTGCGTGAGTTGCATATACGCGTTCGCTCACAAACGCCAGCGGCGTAGAATGCACTCGTCACTAACGAAAGTTACATCCGCTTGCCGTACTATTCGTACTGTCTACGCGGATGTGCCTAGTTCTCGTATCGCGAATTGCATTTTAGGGAGTTAAATATGGCAATTCCAGATTTTCAGACGCTAATGTTGCCTACCTTAAAAGCACTTGATGACGGCTATGAGCATCCGTTTAAAGATGTGGTCGAGGTCTTAGCAAATGAATTCAAGCTAACTCAAGAAGAGTTAAGTGAGATGCTCCCAAGTAGAAGGGCGCGTACTTTTTATAACAGGGTTGCATGGGCCAAATTTTATTTAAAAAAAGCAGGTTTAGTCTCTCAAACTAAAAGAAGTTATTTGAGCATTACAAAACTTGGCCTAGAAACTATTAAATCTGAACTTAATTCTATTAGTGTCAAATTTCTTGAGCAGTTTCCAGACTACATTAAATTCAAGGAAACTGATGATTTAACAGAGGTTTCAAGTCTAGCGCAACCTTCCGAAAGTGTTATCAAAAATACACCTGAAGAGGTTTTAGAAGAAAATTATACTAAATTAAATTTGGCTTTAGCTATTGATTTGCTTGATATAGTTAAATCCAGCTCACCAACTTTTTTTGAAAGACTGGTTGTTAACCTCTTGGTCAGAATGGGTTACGGCGGAACCTTGGCCAACGCAGCGCGTGTCACTAAACGAAGTGGAGACGAGGGAATTGATGGCGTGATTGATGAAGACCGATTAGGTTTGGATTCAATTTATATTCAAGCAAAACGGTGGGAAGGTGTTGTTGGCCGACCTGAAATTCAAAAGTTCGTTGGCGCCCTCTCTGGGCAGAGAGCTACAAAGGGTGTATTTATTACGACATCGGACTTCACTAAAGAGGCATTGGACTTTGTTAAAAACAACAATCACTATAAAGTTGTTTTAATTAACGGTTATACGCTAGCAAAGTTAATGATTGAAAATAATGTAGGTGTTTCTGTTGCAACTACCTATGAAGTTAAAGGTATTGATTCTGATTTTTTTGTGGATGAATAGCCAAGTAGGGTGGGTTCTTGAACCCACGCGTAGCGCACTTGCAATATTCACCGCGTGGGGTTAAAACTTCACCCTACACTTTAACTAATGGCAGTCTATGTATTTAAGTACTTAACTTATGCCCATCAAATCCCTAATCCGCACTATTCCGCATTACCCAAAACAGGGTATCCAGTTCCGCGACATCACTACTTTACTCAAAGACCCCGTAGGTTTTCGCATGGTGGTGGATGCACTTGCACAGCATTATGCTAACCAACACATCGATAAAATCGCAGGGATTGAGGCACGAGGATTTATCATCGGTGCGGCGCTGGCATATAAGCTGGGTTTAGGCTTTGTGCCGATTCGAAAATCTGGCAAGTTGCCTGCTGAGACGATAGGGCATGATTACGCTTTAGAGTATGGCGCTGACCGCGTGGAGATTCACACCGATGCCATTGCCGAGGGCGAGCGGGTGTTGCTGGTGGATGATTTGATTGCAACCGGTGGCACGGCTGAGGCGGCTGTGGCTTTGATACAAAAACTGGGTGGCGTGGTCATGGGTTGTGCTTTTGTGATTGATTTGCCCGATTTAGGCGGTTCAAAGCGATTAACTGAAGTTGGGCTCACGCCTTTTTCACTGTGTGAGTTTGAAGGCGATTGATCTGCCATTTCATCTGTTTGCACTAGTTACTGGCGGCAGCAAAGGTGCTAAAGTGCATGGGTTGATGTTGCCAAAACCTTGTAGGATTACCAAGAGATAATATTATGCCAGTCACCCAACTAAATCACGTTAACCTCCGCACGCCATATGACACGATGCTCAAACTCAAAGACTTCTACTGTGATGTGGTCGGTTTAAAGGTTGGGCCGCGTGAGGGGTTTACCAGCCGCGGGTTTTGGCTTTATATTGGAGATACGCATGTGCTACACCTTGCTGAGTACCGCGGTGAAGGTGAACCACTTACGAACGTACTCACGACCATTGATCATATTTCATTTACCTGCACCGATATGCCAGCCATGGAAGCACATTTAACAGCGCACAATGTGAGTTATACCATCCGTGACTTGCCAGTGTTGAATGTAAAACAAATTAACTTTAAAGACCCTGTTGGTAATGGCATTGAGCTGTTTTTTTACATGGCGAATGAATCTGTGTGATGCGAGTCACATACAAGCGTTGGCATAAAACTAAAATAGCATCTCGTAGTCACAGTTCCGATCAATGTATATTTGCACGATGAATGGTGCAAGTTTTTTTAAACGTGGAGATTTAAGATGAAACTGAGCCGACTGTTATTGAGTGCTTTGATGGCAACTAGTTTGTTGCCTGTAATGGTTGCGACTGCGCACGCAGAGGCTGACCCTAAATTATGGCCAGTGATGAAAGAAGCGTTTTTTGCAAAACGTGAGATGCAAGCGGTGGATTTTATTAAAATTGATGCGCCGCGTCGAGCCGAGAGTGGTGCGCAAGTACCTGTGACTTACAGTATTGATAATGCTGCCGCTAATGGTGTGGTGATTAAGAAGCTTTATGCTTTTGTGGATGCTAACCCGATTCCGGTGACTGCAACTTACCATCTAAGTGAAGCCCTAGGTAATTTTCAGTTAGCAACACGTATTCGTTTTGAAACTGATGCCTTTGTGCGCTTGGTAGGCGAAACGGCTGATGGCAAGCTTTACTTAGCCTCGCGTGAAATTCGCGCGGCGGGCGGCTGTGGCGGTATGGTAGAAAATGATGAAGCTGCGATTAGAACTGCTGCAGGGAAAATCAAGCTAAAAGTAGATGAGCCAGTTAAATTTGGCAGTGCAACCTCTACTACGTTCAACATTAAACACATTATGCGTACAGGCTTGCAGCGTGATTTAGTTTCACAAGGCTATGTGCCGGCTTTCTATATCAACAAAACAGAATTCGTGTATAACGGCAAACCGGTGATGACCGTTGATGTGGGCGTAGGCACAGCAGAAGACCCGTATTTTAAATTTGATTTTGTGCCCGATGCGCCAGGTAAGCTAGAAGTGACCGCTACCGACAATGAAGGTAAAGTATTTACGCATGCGATTGATGTAAAAGGTTAATTAAATCACCTGTCGCAGATAAAGGCCTCCGTTTGGAGGTCTTTTTGTTCTAGCGGTGCTAAAATCACCTTAGGGCGCCTCTATTAATTCAATTTCCGTTACTATACTGCGTTGCTCATAAAAAATTATTCCTTACATATCAACTATATGCTGCGTCACAATTTTTTACTCGCGCCTTGTCTAGCTTAGTAACTTGAACTAATAGAGGTGCCCTTTATTGAACATTCAGGAGTGTGATGTGAAAAGTTATCGTAAAGAACTTTGGTTTAATCCACCAACCCGTGTGGCGTTTATTCGCATTACTGAGCAGGTGCGTGAGTGTTTGCGCGAAAGTGGAGTGAAGGAAGGTTTTGTATTGGTGAATGCGATGCACATCACCGCCAGTGTGTTTATTAACGATGATGAGCGCGGTTTGCATCATGATTACACGCAGTGGCTGGAACGCCTTGCACCACATGAGCCAGTGAGCAGTTATCGCCATAACGATACCGGTGAAGATAATGCCGATGCACACATGAAGCGCCAGGTGATGGGGCGTGAAGTGGTCGTGGCAATTACTGAGGGCCAGCTGGATTTTGGTCCGTGGGAGCAGATTTTTTATGGTGAGTTTGATGGCCGCCGTAAAAAGCGTGTGTTAGTGAAAATTATTGGTGAGTAATGCTTAAAACAAAACGCCGTTGCTATACGGCGTTTTAACTAGAAAATTGCCGCCGTATATATTTGTACATATGCGACGGAGTCATTGATTTAGCTACAGCTTGTCTAGCCTAGCCGTTTTGATTTTGTATAGAGATATAAAGTAGAGATGATGAAAATACCAGAACTTTTAGCGCCAGCGGGCGACTTGGATCGTATGCGTACCGCTTTTGATTACGGTGCAGATGCCATCTATGCGGGGCAGCCGCGATACAGCCTGCGTGCGCGTAATAATGATTTCACTATGGCTAATCTTGAGATTGGCATTAACGAAGCGCATGCGCGCGGTAAAAAGTTTTTTGTAGCCAGTAATATCTCGCCGCACAACGCCAAAGTTAAAACTTATATGGCGGATATGGCGCCAGTGATTGCTATGCAGCCTGATGCCTTGATTATGTCTGACCCGGGCTTGATTATGATGGTGCGTGAAAAATGGCCAGAGGTGCCGGTGCATTTGTCAGTGCAGGCGAATACAGTGAATTTTGCTACGGTGAAGTTTTGGCAAAGCTTGGGGCTGACACGTGTGATTTTGTCGCGTGAACTTTCATTGGATGAAATTGAAGAGATTCGCCAGCAATGCCCAGAAATGGAATTAGAAGTATTTGTGCACGGTGCGTTATGTATTGCCTACTCAGGCCGTTGTTTGCTTTCAGGCTATTTTAACCAGCGCGACCCGAACCAAGGTACTTGCACCAATAGCTGCCGCTGGGATTATAAAGTGCATGATGCCGCAGAAGATGCAGCTGGGGTGATACGCTTAGATGAATTTGACTTTAAAGCCGAGATGGAAAAATCCAGCCTCTCGGGTTGCGGAAGCCTGCCGCGCCATCCATTGGCTGATAAGGTTTATCTGATTGAAGAAAAAGGTCGCCCGGGTGAATTGTTGCCGATTGAAGAAGATGAGCACGGCACCTACATTATGAACAGCAAAGATTTGCGTGCAATCGAACACGTGGAGCGGCTGATTAAAATGGGCGTGGATTCATTGAAGATTGAAGGCCGCACAAAGTCGCGCTATTACGTTGCACGCACTTGCCAAAATTATCGTAAAGCCATTGATGATGCAGTGGCCGGACGCCCGTTTGACTGGAGCCTGCTGGGTGATTTAGAAAACCTCGCTAATCGTGGTTATACCGATGGATTCTATCAACGGCATCACACTGCCGAGCATCAAAATTATAAACAAGGATATTCAAGCTCAAGCCGTAGTTTGTATGTGGGCGATGTGGTGGCTTATGATGCCAAAACAGGCTTGGCAGATATTGAGGCACGCAACAAGTTTGCAGTGGGTGACCGTCTGCAGGTGATTCACCCTAGCGGCAACCAGGCGTTGGTTGTTGAAGCCATGTTTAACAAAAAAGGTGAGCCGATACAAGAAGCCTCTGGTAGTGGCTACTATGTGCGGGTGCCAATCACGGCGAGTGATTTAAGTAACGCAATGGTGGTTAAATATCTGTAAGTCTAAATATAGTAGGTTGTAAATAAAAAAGGAGCTTAGGCTCCTTTTTTATTGCTCACGAATCATTAGTATCTGGATATTTAACTGAATAAATACATGTTGCATATGCTAATGATAATCGTTATCATTAGCATTTATGAATAAGAAAAATTTAGAGAATCCTGTAACCAACAAATCTGCAAATGAAAAGTTAAGTGCAGTGGGGGTGGTTACAAGTGAGATGTTGTTCGCAGGTAAGCGCGAGTTGGTGATTCGGCATAGAGGTGAAGATTACCTACTGAGGCTAACAAGCCAAGAAAAGCTGATTTTAACTAAATGAGGTTATCGGTACCAAAACGTACAGGAGCAGATTGTGGTGGCTAAATTAAAATTGGTTGTAAACGCAATTAGATATGAGAGAAACGTTGCTGAAAGTAAGTTAAGCCTGCCCGTTAAGGCTTTAGTGCCAAAACGTTACCTTTCTAAGGTTGCGATGAATGATGCTGCGTCATCTTATAAATTGATAATTGCGGTTGTCGTGGCGCATGCGCTTGGGGTGACTTTGTTATTAACTGCTAAGCCCGCAATAAATGAGCTGGCGAAGTTACCCGTGACGATGACAGTGAGTCTGGTCAGTAATCCGGCACCACAGCCTGAAGTGACAGCAGTTCAATCAGTTATGCCGCAGCCGGAAATAAAAAAACAAAAGCCTGTAGTTATACAAAAAACTGTAGTGAAACAAAAAGTAGTGACTACGCCTGAGCCAACAAGTGATCCTGCTGTAGAAGATAAAGTAACAGAAGAAGCCGTTGTAGCGCAACCAGCGACAGAAAACACACTCAGTGAGACGGTAAACAAGACGGAGCTAGCGCCCGCAGAGTTAGCGGCACCTGCCAAGGCAGAAGCTGAGCCGGCAGTAGAGTTGCCTAAATTTGGTGCAGCCTATTTGAATAACCCGGCACCAACTTACCCGCCGATGGCACGTCGATTTGGCGAGCAGGGGCGTGTACTGCTAAAAGTGCTGGTAAGTGAAACTGGCAATGCAGAAAAAGTACAGATTGAGAATAGCAGTGGCTATAACAAGCTAGACCAAGCCGCGATAGAGGCGGTTAAGCAATGGACATTTATACCTGCGAAACGTAGTAATCAGGCAATCAGTGCTTATGTGTTGGTGCCAATAAAGTTCTCATTAAATAGTTAAATTGAAAACAACGGACATTAGGAAATAAAAGATGCAAAACGAATATGAATTTAATAGCCTGGAATTTATTGCGGCAGGCGGTGCGGTATCAATTGCGGTAGCCATGATATTGCTGGCAATGTCGGTAGCAAGTTGGTATTTCATTATCGCTAAAAGTATAAAAATATGGCGTATGCGTAGAGCTTTTGAGCGTTACGCAGAGCATTTCTGGGGCGCTGCAAGTTTGGAGGTAGCCGTAAGGCAGCCAAATACAACTGCAATGGCTAATTTGGCAGAACAAGCAATTACAGCAGCTGAGCATCACGAATTATATGCAAGTAAAAATGCTGAAAAAGTAGCACAAGATGAATTTGTCGCACGTGCGATGAATCGCACAATTGCTGAAGAAAACGCAAAAATGGAAAGTGGGTTAACCGTATTAGCTTCTGTCGGCAGTGTGTCGCCGTTCGTGGGCTTATTTGGTACGGTATGGGGTATTTACCATGCGCTTGCAAGTATTAGTTTAAGCGGACAGGCAACTTTAGATAAAGTGGCAGGCCCGGTAGGTGAGGCGTTAATCATGACCGCGCTCGGCTTGGCAGTGGCAATTCCAGCAGTGTTGGCATATAACGCACTGGTACGCGGTAATCGAGTATTGTCGGGCGAATTAGAAAAATTTGGCTATGAATTGCATACCTTATTAACTACTGGCAGTGTCATGCACCCAAAGAGTGATGAGCCGAAAACAGCCGTAGTAAGTAAAGAGCATATCAAAATCGTAGAGGTGCCAGCATGATAGGTTCTGGTCATGGTGTCGGTCAATCAAACCATACATCGCCGATGTCTGAAATCAACACCACGCCGCTGGTAGATGTGATGTTGGTGCTGTTGGTGATATTTATTATCACCGCCCCGCTATTAACACACGCGGTAAAAATAGACCTACCAAAAGCAAGCAGTCAGCTACTGCCAGATAAACCGGAAGTGATCACCGTATCTATTGATGCAGCAGGAAAAATGTACTGGAATGATGTGCCGATGGTATCAAGTGAGCTAAAGCAGAAGTTAGGGCAGATTGCGATGCAAGAGCCGCAACCGGAGTTGAATATTCGTGCAGATAAAGAAACTCGGTATCAGGTGTTAGCTGAAGTAATGGCAGATGCGCAGAATGTAGGCGTTAGTAAATTGGGTTTTGTAAGTGAGCCCAAAACAAATAGCAGGCAGTAAATAAATTATTAACAAACATGATAGCCAGCCAGTAAGTATTGTTCAGTCAACCTACTTAGTTAGCCAGCCAAAAAATAACTATAGGGAACAATATAATGAAATTGAGTAAACATAAGACGCTGACACAAAAGTCGGTATATCTGGCAGTAATACTTACTACCCAAACAATGCTGGCAGTGGCAGAGGATAGGCATGAAGAAACCTATCGTAAGAATCTATCCGATGGTAATCATCCAGAGACCGACAGAAAAGGCATTGCAATTAGTTTTGGTGCGGGAATTGGTACTGACAATGAATTTTTCTTGAATCATATTTACACACAAACACGTGATGTTCCCGAAGTGGAGGGGAGTGGCCCGCGAATGTAGGTATTAATAAATTGGGTTTTATTAGAGTACCAAACTATCAGTAAATTGAAAAAATACAGTAAACAAAAATAAGATTGCGACAGCCCATCGGCTCCAGCTCGCCAAACGCTGTCCTGCTGCGCGGTGCCGGTATCGGATGTGAAAATCGGTTTTGTTCCCGAGCTGAATATTTAGATAGTCAACGCAAGTGAAATAGTTTTTACGAGAAATAATTAACAAGAATAGCCATTAGCAAGCCACCGCGATGTATCGCCTTTAGCCAGCCAAATTTTTCAACCTTAAAGGAATCATCATGCAACAATTTAAGCAGAAAGCGGTACGCTTAGCCGTTTTATTCAGTATTACATCACTTTCTTTCAGTGCCATTGCGGCTGAAGACATCGCAGTCAATCAGAAAAACGCCGAGAAGAACAACGAAGTTTCGTTGCCGGAAGTGACGGTGCAAGGTAACAATGATGTTGGCTATTCTCCAGCTATTTCGACCAGCGCCACTAAATCCAGTGCACCGCTACGCGATATACCGCAAACGGTCAATATCATCCCGGAGCAGTTGATCCGAGATCAAGGCGCGCGGTCAATGCAAGACGTACTACGCAATGTTCCCGGCGTGGGCATGAGCAGCGGCGACGGACAGCGTGACCAGGTCACGATTCGTGGTTTTTCGGCGATTTCTGATCAGTTCATTGATGGCATTCGTGACGATGCAATGTACTACCGCGACTTGTCGAATATTGAACGAGTTGAGGTGCTGAAAGGCCCCGCAGCCGTGTTGTACGGGCGTGGGTCGTCAGGCGGCTTGATCAATCGGGTCACTAAAAAGCCACAGGATAGCGACTTTGGTGAAGTGACAGTGACTTTGGGGAGCAATGACCTTAAACGCACTTCTTTTGATGTAAATAACAGCCTCAATGAAAACGTCGATCTGCGGGTAACGGGTGCGTATGAAGATTCAGGCAGCTTCCGTGATCAAGGCTTTGTTGAGCGTAGCAGCATTGCGCCTTCACTTGCAATCAAATTCACTGAAGATACCAAACTGCTGGTGCAAGGCGAATTTGCCAAAGACAAGCGCGTAACCGACTTTGGCATTCCATCGTTCAATGGCAAGCCAGTCGATGTGCCAATCAGCACCTATTATGGCTCAGGCAATGCACGACATGACGATTACACTGCTACAGAAAACGCATCGTTGACCGCCGCGTTTGACCATCGCTTCAATGATGCACTATCCGTGCGCAATGTGACACGCTATTACACCTATGATCTTGATCGTAATAACACCTTGCCAGGCGGCACGGTGGATACGGCAACATTAACGGTAGGTCGAAGCCGCGGCCAAGTGACGCGGGAAGAAGACGGTTATTTTAACCAGACCGATTTCACATACAAAAATGCGCTGGGCGGCCTCAAGCAAGAATGGTTGTTTGGTATGGAAGTGGGCAGACAAAACAAGTTCCAACAGTTTAGCAACAAGGCCAATATTGATCGGGTGTCCATCTTTAATCCGGGTGGCGTAGTACCTCGAGCATTAACCGCGGCTGAAATAGCTGCTGGCCGCCCAGCAGACAGCGTGTTTAAAGTGCTGGGGTTTTATGCACAAGACCAGCTTGCACTGACGCCAGAGTGGAAAGCACTGTTAGGTATACGCTACGATACGTTCAAGCAGGATACCCGTTTTGGCGGTGCTGCGACAATTCCTGCGCCGCTGTCGCGTACAGACAAAACCTGGAGCCCGCGTGCCGGTCTGGTGTGGCAACCTAGTGAAACTGCGTCATACTATGTGTCATACAGCAAATCATACCAACCATCTGGTGAATCGTTTGCACTTGCCGCTAACAATACAGACAACGAGCCAGAGCAGACTGAGAACCGCGAGATTGGCGCAAAACTGGACTTTCTTGACGGAGCGCTCTCGGTCACAGGTGCCTTGTTCAATCTTGTGCGCAGCGACATCAAAACGATAGACCCAGCTAATACTACTGTCCTGATCAACGTGGGCGAACAGCGCACCAATGGTTTAGAGCTGACCGCCAGTGGACGCCTGTCGCATGGATGGGATATTTCTACAGGATATGCCTATCTGGATGGTCGCATCACAAAATCAAACTCAACGGTAAGTACAGCGCAAACACCAACAGTATTGATTGCGCTAGAAGGTAATCGCCCCAGCCTGACACCCAAGCACTCGGCATTTGTGTGGGCAGTTAAGCAATTGGGTAGTGGTTTTAGCGCGGGTGGCGGACTGAACTACTCGGCAGATCGTTTTGCATCCCAAAGCAATGCCGTAGTACTGCCTAGTTACCTGACAGCAGATCTGGCAGCCTACTACCGCTCAAAGCTGTATGACGTGACTGTCAACTTGAAAAATGTGACGGACAAGAAATACATCGTATCGGCGCACGGCAGTAACGACAATTTGCTGATGCCTGGTGCACCGCGTGAAATTCAGGTTGCACTGACCTATAAATTCTAGGTATGTAAATTTTAAGTATATTTTAGGAGAAATATTATGAAATCAGCCAAATTATCATCAATCATTGCGCTAGGATTGTTAGCGCTAGTACAGTCCACAGTGTCATGCGCGCATTACATCTGGCTGGAGCAGGTTGATGAGCAAGCCAAACTTTACTTTGGCGAGTATGAAGGCGGCCTACGTGAAAAAACAGGCGGTAGGCTAGACAGTATTGCCACCCCAGAAGCCATGCTGTTAGTGAGTCAAGCTTCGTCACTAACTTTAAAACGTGGCGCGGATTTTATTGCAGTAGAAGGTGCAAATAATCAGCCCCTTATTGCACACGAGCTTGGCATGAAAGTAAAAGACATGACTAAGTATAACTTTGGCATTGCCAAACCCATGTATTACGCCCGTATTGGCTATGGTAAGGCAGAAGCTGCATCTACTCATGCGCTGGATATTCAACCGTTGGGCGATAACAAAGTACGCATTTATTTAAATGGCAAGCCATTAGCCAAAGCTAAATTAAAAGTGATGGCACCTAACCAATGGCTGCAAGAGCTAGATGCGGATGATAACGGTGAAGCCACATTTAATATGCCGTGGGCGGGTTTGTATGTGCTGGAAGCGATTTATTTAGAGCCAAGCAAGGGTAGTTATCAAGGTGATGCTTATGAAAATATTCGCCATGTAAGCACGCTATCTGTAGTGAATAAATCTGAAGCGAAAAAATGACAGCATTAAGCCATGTAAAAATAATGCGGGTCAAATCAAGCCAAGCTAAACGTGGTGCATTTTTGCGCTGGTTGCGTAATACCCACGGCTGGGTTGGCTTGTGGGGTGCTGGCCTTGGGCTTTTGTTTGGAGCTACAGGGTTCTTGTTAAATCATAAGCATATTATGCAACTGCCAGTGGCTAAAATGGAACAGTCACAAGCGGAATTAGCACTGCCCGTGCCTCATCCTGCGGATGCTGATGCTTTAGCGCGGTGGCTACAGTCTGCAATGACGATTAAGCAAGCCCCATTCAGAATCGTCACTGAACCAGCCAAAACCATTACTTGGGGCGATGTTGATGTTAAACAACCTGCACTATGGAAAGTGGATTTCCATAATCCGCAACACGCCATCATGGCGGAATACTGGGTTGGCAATCATTTTGTTTCGGTAAAACGGCAAGACTCTGGCGCGCTGGATTTTATTACCCGTCTGCATAAAGGACTGGGCATGGGCGTTGGCTGGGTATTGCTGGCAGACAGTTTAGCTGGTGCCTTGATACTGCTATCCATTACGGGTGTTTTGCTGTGGACTAAAATGCGCGGTTCACGGCTGGTCATGGCTGGTCTGTGCGGCACTTCGCTGGGGTTGGCTGTACTGTTTACGTTGCAGTCGATGTAAACGGCACTTCTGGCGGGGCAGCCAGACATCCGACCAAGCCGCCAGACAACGACGGCTTGGTCTCTTTAATAAAAATACAATCTTTGTTGCCATGCCGTTTGTATTTCAGTTTTTCCGGCTTTGGTGTAAACGCTATAATTTGAGCATTTACATTCACTTTATTCATCAGCTATGGATATAGCTTTGTAATTGCTTAATCAGTTCTTGTTGATAGGTAATGGTTTCTTTCACCAAGTCGCCAATCGAAAGCACGCCGATCACTTTGTCATTTTCAATGACAGGTAAATGGCGAATACGTTTATCTGACATGAGCGACATAGCCTCTTCCACAGTGTCGCTGGGTTTGGCCAAAAGCACTTTATCGGTCATCACCTCTTGAATAGAGGTTGTTTTAGAAGATCTTCCTTTTAGAATCACTTCACGTGCGTAATCGCGTTCTGAAAAAATGCCTACCAGTTTCTCGCCTTCCAGCACCACCAAAGCGCCGATTTTATATTCGGCCAAAACGACTAACGCATCAAATACTGGACGATGTGGGGCAATCGAAATAACTTCTTTATATTTTTTGCTATCTAGTAATTGACGTAATGTTTTCATGGCAGTCTCCTAAATAAAGGCTGAAGTAACGGAAGAAAGGTTTAAATATACACTAATTAATATTTTAGCCAATCACCCAACCCCAATTTAGACATCTCTTGACATAGTTAGTCAGCTAACTATAATGTGCCTAATCATGTTGCAATTAAGAGACCTCCCCACTACAGAAGTTTTAACCAAGTTCGCCGAACGTTATCCAGATGCGGATATTACGGCGGTATCGAGTTTTTTGCATTTGCTGCGCGTAGCTACCGATTTATCAATTGCACTGGACGCTTGTTTAAGTAAGTACGGCTTATTGCAAGGACGTTGGTGGGTATTGATTTTACTCATGCGCGAAGATTCAAGGACTTCTACGCCCTCCGCGTTAGCAGATAAAGCTGGCGTTACGCGTGCCACCATGACTGGGCTTATTGACGGGTTAGAACAAAGTGGTCTGGTAGTACGTGTGTACACCAAAGATGACAGGCGCAGTGTATTGATCAGCCTTACCGATGCGGGGCAAGCCAAGCTCGATGTTGTGATGCCCGACTATTACCGTAGATTAAGGCAGTGTATGCAAGCCTTGAACGAAGAAAAACGTATGCAATTGCAGCAAATATTAGGGTTGATCAATTCAGGCATTGCGGCATTTATTGAGTAACCATTTTTGCAAGATAACTTTAACAAAGGATTTAACGATGTCAACGATTCAAACACAAATTACCGCCATCAATGCAGCATTTGATCAGGCTTTTAACACAAAAAATGCAACAGCCATTGGCCAGCTTTACGCCGACAATGCTGTGGTGATGCCAGCGCCCGCAGGTGAACCTGTATTAGGTTCTGCCGCGATTCAAACATTCTTTGCAGGATTGATTGCCGCTGGTGTGATTGACCACCAGTTAACATTGGTTGAGGCGGTGGAAGATGGCAACCTAGCTTATCAACGTGGAAACTGGGCGGGTGCGATGGTGAATGAAGCAGGTGAAAGGCAAACATTTGGCGGCAATGTGCATCTGGTGTATCGTAAACAAGCTGACGGCAACTGGAAAGCGGTGACGCACATTTGGAATTAATTCCGAATTACATTAAAGCGGGAAGGTTTCAGGTTCGTATGGCGATAAAATTCAGCGATAACAAAAACTTTTAAAATATATGCAAAACAGCAGAAAAATCGCCATTCGAGCATTCGCCGCACTTACGTTACTGACCATTATCTGGGGCTATAACTGGGTGGTGATGAAAAGCGCATTGGCTTACGCGGGTGCATTTCAGTTTGCAGCATTACGCACAGTGATCGGTGCGCTTTGCCTGTTTGCGGTGTTGATAGTGATGCATAAACCGCTACGCATTAAAGAAATACCCACACTGATTTTGCTAGGGGTTTTACAAACAAGCGGTTTTACTGGATTGTTAATCTGGGCGTTGGTAGAAGGTGGTGCAGGAAAAACCGCGGTGTTAACCTACACCATGCCTTTTTGGGTGATGGTGCTGGCCTGGCCAATGCTGGGCGAGAAGTTGCGCGGTTTGCAATGGCCCGCGGCTATATTATCAACCATGGGTATGCTGTTTATACTGGATCCGCTACATTTGGGCACCGACACTTTTAGCATGTTTCTAGCGGTGCTGTCGGGTGTATTTTGGGCATTGTCGGTCATCGTTGCAAAAAAATTGCACCAACGTTCACCGAGTCTGGATTTATTGACACTCACTGCTTGGCAGATGCTGTTTGGTTCCATTCCGTTAGTGGTTGCCGCGTTAATCATCCCGGCACAGCCCATTCAGTGGACACCCTACTTTATAGGCGCAGTTATTTTTAACTCAGTATTTTGTAATGCGCTGGCTTGGGTATTGTGGCTATATGCCCTGCAACGTTTAAGCGCTGGCGTTGCCAGCATGTCTTCTATGCTTGCGCCAGTCATTGGCGTCATGGCGGCCTGGGTGCAGCTCAATGAAGTTCCAGTTTTAACAGAATCTATCGGGATGGCCCTGATTGCCGCATCGCTAGTGATTATTTCCATCATCAGTATCCGCAAACATATCCCTATTGACCCTGCCATGGCTCAGGATTAAAAATCCAGGCCTTGTTTCTCAAATTGCATAATTTGGCTTTTACTTAAGTTCGCGTTAAAGCCTGTGATAAAATCAAGCCTATTTGATTGTATTAAGGGTTAGGGACATGGCGGGTCATAGTAAATGGGCAAATATTCAACACCGTAAGGGTCGTCAAGACGCAAAACGCGGTAAAATTTTCACCAAAATCATTAAAGAAATTACGGTATCAGCGCGCTTAGGCGGTGGTGATGCCGATATGAACCCGCGCTTACGTGCAGCGGTTGCATTGGCAAAAGAAGAGAACATGCCTTCTGACAACATCACACGTGCCATTAAAAAAGGTACGGGCGAGCTTGAAGGCGTGAACTACGAAGAAATTCGCTACGAAGGTTACGGTATTAACGGCGCGGCCATTATTATTGACTGCTTAACCGATAACAAGCAGCGCGCGGTGGCAGATGTACGTCATGCGCTGACCAAGTTTGGCGGTAATTTAGGCACCGATGGCTCGGTTGCTTTTATGTTTAAACACTGCGGTAGCCTAGTGTATGAGCCAGGTGTTGATGAAGATAAAGTGATGGAAGCGGCACTTGAAGCTGGCGCCGAGGATGTGGTGACAAACGACGATGGCAGTATTGAAGTGATTACACCGCCTAGTGACTTTGTTGCGGTTAAAGAAGCATTAGAGGCGGCTGGTTTAAAGTCGGTGTTAGCAGAGGTGACCATGAAAGCACTCAACGAAGTAGAGTTTACTGGTGATGATGCTGTGAAAATGCAAAAAATCTTGGATGCGCTGGAAGATTTAGATGACGTGCAGGATGTTTATACGACAGCTGTGATGGAAGATTGAAAGTGACCAGCTTACCAACAAGATGTTCAGTGACAAATTGTGAAAGTACAGTTTCTAAAGCAGGGTACACGCTTTGCTATAAACATTGGTTGGAAGAAAATAAACGTAAGGTTGCAAAAAAAGTTAAAGAGGTAGAGCCCGACAACGCTAAAAAAATTAACCTTTTAACCTCAACGACTTTAGGTGAGAAGCTGGGTATTGGAAGCAGAAAGTTAAATCAAGTATTGTCGGAGTTGGGGTGGATTGAGCGTTCAAAAAAAGGCTGGATTCCAACCACTCAAGGCAAAAAACTTCACGCAGAAAGCCGAGAAAGTCACCAGTCTGGTATTCCTTTCGTTATGTGGCCTGAAGCGATTGTCACCTCGAAGATTTTAACCAATTCTGTTCAAGAGTTGCTAGGCGGTAAAGGTACAGAAATAAAAGTTAAGCTAGACGCCGAAGTTAAAAACGAGAAACAGGCAGGGTTAAGAGAAAAGTTAGATAAATTTAAACCAACACACAGAGCGACTGATGGTCATTGGGTTCGTTCAAGGGCGGAGGTGCTGATTGATAATTGGTTATATTTTTCAAGAAAAGTACACGCTTATGAGCGATTGCTACCCGTAGAAGAAGAGCTTTATTGCGATTTTTATGTGCTTGAGGGTAATGTATATATTGAATATTGGGGGTTAGATAATGACCCGAAATATAGAGAGCGCAAAGAGAGAAAAAAAGAAATATACAAAAAATATGGATTTAACTTGATTGAGTTAAATGATGAGCATATACAAAACTTAGATGATTATCTGCCAAAAATGTTACTTAAATTTAATGTGATTGTGGATTAGGTTTTGAGCGTTATCAGAATCCTCGGCATTGACCCAGGCTTGCGCCTTACCGGCTTTGGGGTAATTGAGAAAGTCGGTGAAAAAATCACCTACATTGCCAGCGGCACGATTAAAACAGCGAGTGGTAAAAAAAGTAAAATTGAAGGTGAGGCTGAGCGTGAAGAGCTTCCCGCACGGCTTAAGATTATTTTAGACGGTTTGTTTGAGGTGATTGATACATACCAGCCGAACCAAGTGGCGGTTGAGAAGGTGTTTGTGAATGTGAATCCGCAATCAACATTATTGCTGGGACAGGCGCGCGGCGCAGCGATTAGCGCGGCGGTAATCCGACATTTATCCGTGGCTGAATACACAGCGTTACAAGTCAAGCAGGCAGTGGTGGGTAACGGGCATGCGCAAAAAGAACAAGTACAGGAAATGGTAAAGCGCTTACTTAAATTGCCTGCAACGCCTAAGCCTGATTCAGCCGATGCATTAGCCTGTGCAATCTGCCATGCGCATGGCGGGCAGGGGCTGGGCCGAATGGCTACGGCAGGTTATCGCGTTAAAGGCGGGCGCCTTGTCGGATGAGTCGTTCAGCATTCGAGCCAACACTGGCGAATTTCTCTAATCCATTTTTACGTTATTTTACCGCTACCCGACCGGCATTTTTAGTGGCGACCTTAGCCGCATGCTTATTAGGGCAAACTGGCGCAATTTACTCTGGCATCCAAATCCAACCGTTAACAGCAGCCTTGACTGTGTTGCTTGCATTGACAGTACATGCAGGAGTGAATGTAATTAACGATTATTTTGATGCACTCAATGGCACAGATGCTGCCAACACTGAGCGTTTATATCCGTTTACAGGCGGTAGTCGCTTTATTCAGAACGGAATACTCACGCCAAAGCAAATAGCGCATTTTGGTTATTTGTTACTGGGCATCACGACTGTCGGTGGACTATGGCTATCGTGGCAGGTTGGCTCTGGTTTATTGTTAGTCGGTGCTGCTGGAACGTTTCTGGGCTGGGCGTATTCCGCAGTTCCGTTGCGACTAAATAGTCGAGGGTTAGGTGAGTTGTGTGTATTGCTCGGCTTTTTGGCGATTGTCGTCGGTTCGGATTACGTGCAGCGGCAGGCATTCTCGTTTCAGCCGTATATTGTTGGGATGCCCTACGCTTTATTGGTGACTAGTTTACTTTATATCAATCAGTTTCCTGATCGCAACGCAGATACGATGGCAGGAAAGCGCAATCTCGTTGTTAGGTTGCCTTCAGCATCAGCTGTTTGGGGATATTTATTACTAATCGGCGCAGCTATGATTTGGCTGGTAGCGATGGTTCAACTTGGTAAATTGCCTGTGTTGGCGCTACTTTCTGCATTGCCACTGGTATTTTCTTTGTGTGCATTCTGGGTTTTGCGGCAATTTTTTGCGCAGCCAGCGCAATTATTACCCGCAATCAAGTGGACGCTTGCCAGTATGTTAAGTCATGCGCTATTGTTAGTCATTATCTTATTATGGAAGTCGCAATGATTGGTCGCCTAAACGGAACGCTACTTGAAAAAACCCCGCCTTTAGTTTTAATAGATTGCAACGGTGTGGGTTATGAATGTGAAGTGCCTATGAGCACTTTTTATAATTTGCCCGCTGTAGGCGAAAAAGTAGTGATGTTGACACATTTTGTAGTGCGTGAAGACGCTCAGTTGCTATACGGCTTTGGCAGTCACCAAGAGCGTGCCACGTTTAGGCAATTACTTAAAGTGAACGGCATTGGTGCTAAATCTGCACTTTCTATACTAAGCGGCTTATCTATTGATGAGTTAGTGCAGGCAGTTGCCCTGCAAGAAACTACGATGCTCACCCGTGTGCCAGGCGTGGGCAAAAAAACGGCGGAGCGTTTATTGTTGGAATTAAAAGACAAGTTCACGATTGACGGCATCGCTGCGATGAGTTCGAATCAGCCGAAATCAGCCAGCAGCGATGTGCTTAATGCGTTATTGGCATTAGGTTACAATGAGCGCGAAGCGCTGGTTGCAGTTAAGCAGTTACCATCCGACGTAATGGTGGCTGATGGCATTCGCCAGGCATTAAAATTATTGTCAAAGGCCTAAAAAATCATGATTAATACCAACCAAATATCGCGTATTGCCTTAATTGCATTACTGATTATTGGTTGTATTTTTGTGCTGTATCCATTCATGGCTGCGGTACTATTTGCGGCCGTTATTTGCGTATTTACTTGGCCACTTTATCAACGCGTATGGCGGAAACTTGGCAGGCGAGATACTTTGGCAGCCATCACTATGACGCTGCTACTGTTAGTTGCTTTGATATTGCCTATGGCGTACCTCGTGATGAATCTTGCAGATTCAGCCACAATTTTGCTCGATGAAGCACAAACCACCATGCGGAATTTGCAACCCATTGCACCGGAATGGATAAAGAATTTACCCTTGGTTGGTGCTCAGTTGGCTGAGTTTTGGCAACGTGCCGCTGTTAGTCATGAAGAGTTGATGCGCTTGCTCAGTCAATATTCAGAGCCTATGCGCAAGTTTATGCTACAAGGTGTACAGCTAGTTATGGGCGGATTTTTGCAATTATTACTGGTAGTATTTGTCGCCTTCTTTTTCTATCGTGACGGGGCCTATCTAGCTAAAATTGTTGTGGCAATTTTGCGTAGGTTAGGTGGCGAGCTAGGTGAAGAGATGCTACAACTCTCTTGCAACACCGTTAAAGGAGTAATGTTAGGCGTTTTTGGTACAGCCTTGGCGCAGGCTATTGTAGCGTTATTCGGCTTTTGGCTTGCAGGCACGCCGCTACCATTATTGTTGGCGTTAGCCACCTTTTTCTTATCTGTAGTGCCAGTTGGTCCGCCACTGATTTGGGGTGGCTCCGCGCTTTGGCTTTATAATCATGGCGACCATGGCTGGGCGATTTTCTTAGCACTTTATGGCTTGCTGGCGATTAGCAGTGTCGATAACTTAGTCAAGCCGATTTTAATTAGCCACTCTTCTCACTTACCATTATTGTTAGTGGTGCTGGGTGTGCTAGGCGGCGCCCTAGCCTTTGGCTTTATCGGTATTTTTTTAGGGCCAACATTGTTAGCGGTTGGCTTAACGCTCATTACCCACTGGGTCGCGTTACAAAATAAGAGGTTGGATGAAGGTTTATGATAGAAACTGACCGTTTAATTGCGCCTGATAATGTCAGTCCGCAAGAAGAAGCATTGGAGCGCGCCCTTCGCCCTAAAGTGCTGGATGAATATATCGGGCAAGAAAAAGCGCGTGCACAGCTGGAAATCTTCATCAACGCCGCGCGTGGCCGCAGCGAGGCGCTGGATCATGTGTTGTTATTTGGCCCGCCTGGATTAGGTAAAACGACATTAGCGCATATTATTGCCAAAGAAATGGGCGTGAACATGCGCCAGACTTCGGGCCCAGTGTTAGAGCGCGCGGGTGATTTAGCCGCGTTACTCACTAACCTTGAGCCGAATGATGTACTGTTTATTGATGAAATTCATCGTTTATCCCCCGTGGTTGAAGAAATTTTATATCCCGCGATGGAAGATTACCGTCTGGACATTATGATAGGCGAAGGGCCAGCTGCACGTAGCGTACGTCTTGATTTACCGCCTTTCACTTTAGTCGGTGCCACCACGCGGGCCGGCATGCTGACTAATCCACTGCGTGACCGTTTTGGCATTGTGTCGCGTCTGGAGTTTTATACCTCAGAAGAGCTCGGCCGTATCGTGCAACGCTCTGCAGGCTTGCTGGAAGTAGAGATGGTGGATACGGGTGCGCTGGAGATTGCAAGACGATCGCGCGGCACTCCGCGAATTGCCAACCGTTTATTACGTCGCGTGCGCGACTACGCCCAAGTGAAAGCCGATGGAAGAGTCAGTGCTGAGATTGCTGATGCTGCGCTTAAAATGCTGGATGTTGATAGCTTGGGCTTTGATGTGATGGATAGAAAATTACTGCTTGCCGTGCTGGAAAAATTTGGCGGCGGCCCTGTTGGTTTGGATAACCTGGCTGCAGCCATTGGTGAAGAACGCGACACTATTGAAGATGTGCTGGAGCCGTATTTAATTCAGCAGGGTTACTTGATGCGCACCCCACGCGGACGTGTGGCAACCAGTCAATCGTATCAGCATTTTGGCTTGCCTATTCCTAAGGCTTTGGCGAGTGGTGAGTTGTGGCAGGGTTGAATGTATGTCTTTAGATCAATTTCACTGGCCAGTCCGCGTCTATTACGAAGACACCGATGCAGGTGGCGTAGTTTATCACTCAAATTACTTGAACTTTATGGAGCGCGCACGTACTGAATGGTTGCGTGCTTTGGGGTTTGAGCAAACCGTCGTTAAAGAGTCGCTAGGCGTCATTATCGTGGTGCATAGCTTATCTATCGCGTTTAAAAGCCCCGCGTATTTTAATGATTTACTTGAAATACATTGCAATGTCGCTAAAATCGGGCGTGGTAGCATTGAATTAGCGCAAACCATTACGCGTAATGGTGTACTGCTAATTAGCGCACATGTGAAGGCCGCTTTTGTCAATGCGGCGACTTTTAAGCCAGTGGGGATTCCGCCTAATATTAAAGAGGCGATGTTACAAGAATTTGAGCACGATTAAATTGAGTGCGCTGGAAATAATCAATAGAGAAGTCCATAAGCGCAGTATGAAATTGTCGTGTAGTAGATTAAAGGTGCAGTAGATTAAAAGTGGAGAAGTTATGAACGCAAGCAGTGATATGTCGTTTTTTACGTTAATTATGGGTGCCAGCCTGCCCGTACAATTGGTGATGCTGATTTTAATCATCACCTCTTTGTTTTCATGGTGGTACATTTTTATTAAAGTGGCCACTATCAAGCGCGCTGAACGCGATGCTGAAGATTTTGAAAACACCTTTTGGACTGGTGGCGATTTAAATAAACTGTACGATGGCATTGCTGCCAATCGGCGTAAACCACAGGGGATGGCCAGCATATTCGAAGCAGGGTTTAAAGAGTGCGCACGTCACAAACAACAGGGTCGTATGGAAGTTTCAGACGTCATGGAAGGTGCGCGTCGCGCCATGCGTGCAACTTACAACCGCGAGATGGATGAGTTGGATGCACATCTACCATTTTTAGCGTCAGTTGGCTCGGTAAGCCCGTACATCGGCTTGTTTGGCACGGTCTGGGGTATCATGAACGCATTTAGAGGCTTGTCTAACGTAGCGCAAGCCACGCTTAGCCAAGTGGCGCCTGGTATTGCCGAGGCTTTAGTCGCCACCGCCATTGGCTTGTTTGCGGCGATTCCCGCTGTTATTGCTTACAACCGTTTTGCGAGCTCAGTTGATCGGCTGTCAGTGCGCTATGAAAGCTTTATGGAAGAGTTTACCAATATTTTGCAACGTAAATCATAGGGTATTCTATCAATGCAACTATCGTCGCCACACTGCGTTACTCGCAAAAAATTACTCCTTACATATCAAATATATGCCGCGTCGCAATTTTTTGTTCGCGCCTTGTTTGACTTGGAAATTTACATTGATAGAAACACCCTAAAGGCAGAACGCGATGTCACGTACTCGTAAACGCCGTCTGATGAACCAGATCAACGTCGTGCCTTATATTGACGTTACCTTGGTGCTACTCGTTATTTTTATGGTGACAGCGCCGATGACTAATCCAGGCGTGGTGGACTTGCCTAGCGCCGGACAAGGCGTGTTGAAGCAACCGCAGTTGCCACCTATTGTACTCACGGTTAAAAAAAATGGCAGTATCGAATTTGAGAGCAAAAGTTTGCAGCGTGATGCGTTGTTATTAGCTGTGCGTGCAATGCTTACTCAATCACCTGAACGCTCAGTGGTGATTGCGGCAGATAAAAATGTGAAATACGATGATGTGATTGGTGTGATGGATTTATTAAAACGTAATAAAGTAGATAAAGTGGGGCTTTTGTTAAAGCCCGCGCCATAAAGTTTTTATTCAGCATTCATTGTTAATTTAATGTTACGACAACGCGAAAATCCAGATTCCTTCAAAGCGGGTGCACTCTCAATCAGCGTGCATGTGGTGTTGTTGGGTGCGTTGCTAATTTCATTCAATTGGAAAACTACACATCCAGTCAGTGTTGCGAACGTTGAGTTGTGGGATAGTTTGCCAACAGCAGTGCAAAAAACTTCACCCATACCTGAGCCAGTAGAACAACCCGTGGTGCAACCAAAACCAGTAGTGAAAGAGATTGTAAAACCTGTGCCAGTAATTGAGCCTGAGCCAAAAGCTCAGGTAGATATTGTGATTAAGAAAAAGCAGGTTGAGAAATCGGTTAAAAAAGAAAAACCAAAAGAAGTTAAAAAGCCGGACGATGCTATTGAGGCAATGAAAAAAGCATTAAGAGAAGAGGCGTTGCAACGACCTCAAAAACAACCTAGCGATGAAGCATTAAAAAAACTGCAACAAGAGAGCCTCAGTGAAGATAAAGCGGAAGGTGACCAAAAAAACTTAGCAACAAAAGCTGCCGCTAATGCAGGTGTAACTGGTGAATTTACCAATAAAATCCAAGCCAAAATCCGGGGCAATGTGAATAAAACCCTGTGTGGCGATGGTAATCCAGAGCTGAAATTTGAAATCGGCTTACTCCCTACAGGTGAATTATCTGGCAATCCTAAACTGGTTAAATCAAGTGGTAATGCCGCCTGTGATGATGCGGTAGAGCGCGCCATCATGGCTTCGGAACCGTTGCCAGTGCCGACCGATACATCGTTATTCTCGCAGTTCAGGAACTTAAAGCTAACATTTCGCCCTAACGATTAAACTCATGTTAATGAGGTGGATGAGCCTTTGCTTGCTGATTGATTTGTAATTAATTGTAACTACTATGGCATATACGTGAGTTTTCAGTAGAATTCACGCAATGCTTTGTAAAATTAAATCTCATGTTTAAAGGCATCAAGTCACTTATGAATAAATTGCTCAATAAATTACGGCCAGTCTTACTTTTTATTATTTCGTTATTTATGTCGCTGGCAATTTCCCCTGCAAATGCAGCGTTGGAAATTGAAATTAGCGGCGGTAGTGCACAGCAAATCCCTATTGCGGTGGTTCCTTTCGGTGGTTCAATAGTCGGTCAATCTAGCAGTGCCGCGCAAGTGGGCAATATTATTGGTGCAGATTTGCGCCGTAGTGGGTTGTTTCGCGTGTTAGAAACTGGTGGTGTCGTTAACCGCCCTACGGATATTAACCAGGTTAAATATGCAGAATGGGCAGCGTTGCAAGCACAGGCTTTGGTCGTGGGTCGTGTTGAGTCGTTAGCGGGCAATCGTTTAAAAGTAAGTTTTAAGTTGGTCGATGTGTTGAAGCAAACGCAACTCGCGGGCATGGAATACAACATTGCACCAAATCAATTAAGAATGACCGCACATAAGATTGCCGATGTCATTTATCAAAAACTCACAGGAGAAGCGGGTATTTTTGCTAGCCGTATCGCTTATATCAATAAATCTAAAGGGCGATATACTTTACAGGTGGCAGATGCTGATGGCGAAAATCCACAAACGGTAGTGTCATCCAACGAGCCGATTATTTCGCCCGCCTGGTCGCCGGATGGTAGCAAAATTGCCTACGTTTCGTTTGAAAAGAAAAAGCCGATAATTTTTGTGCAGTCACTCATGACCGGCCAGCGGTTAACCTTGGCTAATTTTAAGGGCAACAATAGCGCGCCAGCGTGGTCACCCGATGGAACCAAGTTAGCGATTGTACTTACACATGCCGCCAATTCTCAGGTTTACATTATCAATGCCAACGGCACCGGGCTTAAACAGCTGACTAAAAGTAGCGCGATTGATACCGAGCCGACCTGGTCACCTGATGCAAAATGGATTTACTTTAGTTCAGACCGTGGTGGTCGTCCGCAAATTTATAAAGTATCCTCTATCGGTGGTGAGGCACAACGTGTCACCTTTGAAGGTACAGGCAATTTAAGCCCGCGTTTTTCACCTGATGGGAAGTTATTAGCGATGATCCGCAATGATGGTGGCAAATACCGTGTGGCACTGCAAGATTTAAGCAGTGGACAAGTGCAGTTGCTGAGCGATGGCGGGCAGGATGAGTCGCCAAGTTTTGCACCCAACGGTCGTGTGTTACTATATGCAACTCGCGTAGGTGGACGTGGCGCCTTGGCAGCAGTATCGTCAGATGGTAGAGTTAAGCAACGTTTGAGTGAGTCTGGTGGCGATGTGCGCGAGCCAGCATGGGGACCATTATTAAATTAGAGGTATGATTAAAAGTAGTAAACCATTTTTTAAAAGGAGAACGACGATGAACAAGGGAATGTTTAATAAAAAACTAATAGGTAGCCTGATGCTTGCTGTATTGCTATCTGCGTGTAAAAGTACACCGATGGTCGATAAGCCGGCTGGCGTAGAGGATAAGAGCCCGAGTTCGTCGAGTGTTGCGCAAGCTGATGGCAGTGCTGATACATCAGGCGTGAAAGAAGTAGTCATTGATAGTAATGCAAATAATAGTAACAACCCACTCAATGACCCGAATAATATTTTATCAAAGCGTAACATTTATTTTGATTTTGATAGTGATGCTGTTAAAGCTGAGTTCCGCCCACTGATTGAAGCGCATGCTAAATATTTGGTTGCCAATAACAATGCGAAATTGATTTTGCAAGGCAATACTGATGAGCGTGGCACACGTGAGTACAACTTGTCATTAGGTCAACGCCGTTCTGTTGCCGTTAAAAAATCATTTAACCTGCTTGGTGTGCAAGATAAGCAAATTGAAACCGTAAGTTTTGGTGAAGAAAAAGTGACGCCAAATTGTGCTGATGAAAATTGCCATCAAGCAAATCGCCGTGTAGATATCGCTTACGCGAACGAGTAATTTAGGGCAGTAAAAACAAAATGATGAAAAAACTGATTCTGGCTGGTTTAATTTTAACGGCACAATTATTTTCTATAAGTAGCCATGCGGCGTTATTTGATGACACTGAGGCGCGTAAGAAAATACTAGAGCTTGAAAAGTCCATGCAAAGCCAGAGTCAGACATCACAGGCTGCACAAGCCGATTTAAACCGACGTTTGGGTGCCCTAGAAGCGATTGTGAAAAATGGCTTGGCAGATACGCAAGCCCAAATTGATGCTTTGAAGCAAGAGAATGCGAGATTAAAAGGCGAACTAGAGTTGGCAAACCACAGCGTGGAAGCTACGCAACAGCGTCAAAAAGATTTATATACTGATATCGATGCGCGTTTGCGTCAATTAGAAGCGGCACCAGTAGCGGTGGCGGCACAACCTGTCTTAGAGGCGGCAGCGCCTGCAACGGTGGATAAAAATTCGCAAGAGTATCAGTTGCTTGAGCTTGCCAATGGTTTGTCAAAAGAATCTAAGCATAAAGATGCTTTTAATGCTTATGATAAATTTGTGAAAGATTATCCCAATAGTGCGTTTGCGGCTGATGCTATTTATGGATTGGGTTATTCGCAATTTGCATTAAAGAATTATAAATCGGCTATTGCTACACAACAAAAATTATTGGATACGCATGCTGAAAGTCCATTAGTGCCTGATGCTATGTTGAATATGGCCAATAGCCAAATTCAATTGGGTTTGGTGCCGGGAGCTAAAAAAACGTTGCGTGATTTAATCGCCAGGTTTCCCAATAGTGATGTAACACCAACGGGGAAAAAGCGGTTAAAAGCATTAGAGGCAATTAGGTAATCTATCAGAGAAACATTAACTTAAGCCTGACGCTAACTTAAAATTAGCGCATCTTTTTAAGTTAAAATAGCGCCAATACAAGTTGGCGCTATTTTTTTATACTGCGCAAAATATCAAATGAAGCTTAAAATTCACGAAATCTTTTACTCGCTACAAGGCGAATCTACGCGCGTAGGTTTGCCTACGGTGTTTGTGCGCCTCACAGGTTGCCCCATGCGTTGCGTGTATTGCGACACTGCTTATGCTTTCAGCGGTGGTAGCAACATGGAAATTAATGATATTTTAGCCAAAGTGACTGAGTTTGGTACGCAATATGTCACCGTTACCGGTGGTGAACCGCTTGCACAAAAGGATTGCCATGTGTTGCTCAAAGTCTTGTGTGATGCGGGTTATAACGTGTCACTTGAGACCGGTGGCGCCATTGACATTAGCCCGGTAGACAGGCGTGTTTCAGTGATTTTGGATATAAAAACACCAGGTTCAGGTGAGTTGAAAAACAATTTGTGGGGTAATTTAGCGCATCTTAAACCGACCGATGAAGTCAAGTTTGTGCTGTGCAGTCGCGCAGATTACGATTGGGCAAAACAGATATTAGCGGACTATAAAATAACCGAGAAATGTCCGGTGTTATTTTCACCAGTTTATAGTCAAGTGAATCCAACTGAATTAGCCGAATGGGTGTTGGCAGACAGGTTGCCGGTACGTATGCAATTGCAACTGCACAAAATATTATGGGGCGAGGTGGCGGGTAAATGAAGAAGCGTGCTGTTGTGTTGTTGTCTGGCGGGTTAGATTCTGCCACGGTGCTGGCTTTTGCGCGTAACCAGGGGTTTGAGTGCTATTGCTTGAGCTTGGATTATCACCAACGACATATTGCTGAATTAGAAGCGGCTAAAAATGTAGCCAAAGTCATGGGTGCCGCTGCGCACAAAACGGCTCAACTGGATCTATCTTTATTTGGTGGCTCAGCGTTGACCGATGACGCGATTGCGGTTCCGGAAAGCGCTACGACAGGCATTCCAATTACTTATGTGCCTGCGCGCAATACCATCATGTTATCGTTGGCGTTAGCATGGGCAGAGGTGCTGGGGTCGCAAGATATTTTCATTGGTGTAAATGCGTTAGATTATTCAGGGTACCCTGACTGCCGTGGCGAATATGTAACAGCTTTTCAAACAATGGCCAATTTAGCCACCAAAAGTGCGGTGGAAGGTAAAACGATTACGGTTCATGCACCTTTAATTGATATGACCAAGGCGCAGATTGTGCAGCTTGGTACACAATTAGGTGTGGATTATGCCATGACGGTATCATGCTATCAGGCGGATAATCACGGTGAGGCATGTGGGTTGTGTGATTCGTGCCGCCTGCGCCGTGAAGGCTTTGCAGCTGCGGGTTTGACGGATCCGACGCGCTACAAAGCAAATTGTTAGATTCAACCTGTAGGGCATCTCTAAATAATTCAAATTTCGTCGTCATACTGCGTTACTCACAAAAAATCATTCCTTACATATCAATATATGCGGCGTCATGATTTTTCGTTCGCGCCTTGTCTGACTTAAAAATTTGAATTATTAGAGGCGCCCTGTAATTAATTTATCAATAAATCAGCACATAGCAGATAAATATAGATAAATAGCTTGCCAAATGAGTTAGAAATGACGTAAAATCCGCGCCTTTCTGCTTTAAATTATTCACAAAGAGAACAAAGATTATGGTTATTATTCGTTTAGCTCGTGGTGGCGCGAAAAAAACTCCTTTCTACAACGTAGTTGTAGCTGATTCACGCAATCGTCGCGATGGCCGTTTTATTGAGCGCGTTGGTTTTTACAACCCATCTGCTAGCGCCGGTGCTGAAGGCTTACGTATTGACTTGGCTCGTGTTACACACTGGCAAAGCAATGGCGCGCAATTGTCAGATACCGTTGCACGCTTGGTTAAGTTCCACGCTAAAGGTCCTGAAGCTGCGATTGCTGCTAAAGTTAAAGATGCTGCAAAAGCTGAAGCTGCAAAAGCTAAAGTTGCCGCAGTTGAAGCAGCTAAAGTTAAAGCTGCCGCTGATGCTGCTAAGGCAGAAGCTGACGCTAAAGCCGCTGCAGAAGCAGCGCAAGCCGCAGAGGCTGCAGCCGCAGCTAAAGCTGCTGAAGCAGAAGCTGCTGTTGAAGCACCAGCTGAAGCTACAGAAACGCCAGCAGCTGACGCTTAATTTTCACACTTGGGTGATGAGTCACCCAACAAAAAATTAAAGTCTGTGAGTTGTTTTGGCGACCAATAATTTAGTAGTCAGTGATATGGTAGTCATGGGGCGCATTGTTGCGCCTTATGGCGTTTTTGGCTGGCTAAAAGTTGTGCCAGATACAGAAGCGTTTGACGGCCTGTTTGACTATGACACGTGGTGGCTTGGTAAAGGTGACGATTGGCGTGAGTTAATCGTTGAAACCGCCAAAGTGCACAATGACGTATTGGTAGTTAAGCTTAAAGGTATTGATGATCGAGACGCGGCACTTGCCTGCAAAGGTAAGCAAATAGCCGTACCTAGAGATCAGTTGCCTGAAGCTGAAGACAATGAGTATTATTGGTCTGATTTAATTGGTGTGCGCGTTAAAAACAAGCAAGATGTTGATTTTGGCTTAATTGTAGACGTGTTTGAAACTGGCGCCAATGATGTGATTGCCGTGAGAGCCGACCCGGTTAAGTTAGTAGCTACAGCAGAAACTTCAGCTAAAGCAACGGGTAAAGAAAAGCCGCAAGAAAGATTGCTACCATTTACGGCAGAGGTTGTGCTTGAAGTCGATATAAAAGCAAAAACGATGCTGGTTGATTGGGATGCGGATTTCTAGTGATGGCTTTTAGATTCAATCATGGCGTTTAAGTTTGAGGTTGTCACGCTGTTTCCTGAAATGTTTGATGCTATAACAAAATATGGCATTACTAGCAGAGCGTTGCAGCAAGGTATTTATGAAATGCAGTTTTGGAATCCGCGCGATTTCACCACTGATAACCATAAAACGGTTGATGATAGGCCGTATGGCGGTGGCCCTGGCATGGTAATGCTGGCTGAACCATTAGAAAAAGCCATCGATACCGCAAAAGATAAGCAGGTAGCAGAGAATATTGAAAGTTGGGTTATCCATCTTTCGCCAGCGGGTAAGCCGCTGACGCATGAAAAGGTCATGCAGTTAAGTAAAAAACAAGGCTTGGTATTGCTTACTAGTCGGTACGAAGGCGTTGATCAGCGCCTGATAGACGCAGAAGTGGATGAAGAGTTATCCATCGGTGATTATGTATTAAGTGGCGGCGAGTTACCCGCTATGGCGTTAATCGATGCGATTGTTAGGCAGTTGCCAGGCAGTTTGGGCGATAGTGATTCTGCAATTGAAGATTCATTTGTAGATGGTCTATTAGATTGCCCGCACTATACTAGGCCAGAACAATATAACGGCGTGAGCGTACCTGAGGTTTTGACATCGGGTAATCATGCAAAGATTAAACAGTGGCGTTTGAAGATGTCATTGCACAGAACTCGGGACCAACGTCCCGATTTATTGGCCGCAAGGCCGTTGACGAAAGAAGAAGCACGGCTGCTACAAGAAAGTTAGATAGCAGGAACAAGCTCTTCATAATTAAAAGGAACCCGCCAAGGTTAAACCCAAGGCGATATAAAGGATAACAAAATGGCAGATATTATTAAAATGTTAGAAGAGGAAGAAATTGCCCGTTTAGGCAAAACGATTCCTGTTTTTGCACCAGGCGACACTGTAGTAATCGGCGTAAACGTCGTTGAAGGTACACGTAAACGTGTGCAGTCATACGAAGGCGTTGTAATTGCTAAACGTAACCGTGGTTTGAATTCATCATTCATCGTGCGTAAAATTTCATCTGGTGAAGGTGTTGAGCGTACATTCCAAACTTACTCTCCGCTAATCGCTAGCATTGAAGTAAAACGTCGCGGTGATGTTCGTCGTGCAAAACTGTACTACCTACGTGAGCGTTCAGGTAAATCAGCACGTATTAAAGAAAAATTAGTAGCACGTGACAGAGAAGTTTTAGCGCCGGTAGAAAAAGCGTAAGACTCGAAAGTCAGTGCTTAAAGCACGCAAAGCCCCAATAGATGAAAGTCGTTGGGGCTTTTTTTATTGTGTAAACGTTTGCGGAATATGCGCTTTGGTTTAACATCATTGCATGTCAATAAACACTGTATCTTTTAATGATAATGCTTTAATCAATACACCTTTTGGCGCAGTAGCAATCGCTGTGTATGAAGGGCAGTTAGCGATTGAGCTTTTGCCTGCGTCAGTTCAAATTGAAAAAGAATCTACGCATCTTCTAGTGAAACTTGCCTGCGAGCAGATCAAACAATATTTGCAACAGCCTAAAGCAGGTTTTGAATTACCCCTTGCACAACAAGGGTCTGCATTTCAGCAGCGTGTGTGGCAGGCGATTGCCGCAATTCCATTCGGACAAACGCGTACTTATGGCGAGTTAGCTGTTCAGATAGGCTCAGGGCCGCGCGCAGTGGCCAATGCCTGCGGTGCTAACCGGTTGCCTTTGGTTGTCCCATGTCACCGTGTCGTGGCAAAGAATGGCATCGGCGGCTTTATGCAAGGCAAGGCTAATGGTTTGGGCATAAAACAGTGGTTGTTGCAGCATGAAGGCGTGAAAGGTTTTGGCGGTGAGTGAGCCCGCGTTAATCCCTGCCGATGCTGCCGAGTTGGATGCGTTTATTGACCACCTCTGGCTAGAAGACGGCTTGGCGAAAAACACGTTAGAAAGTTATCGGCTGGATCTAACCACTTTCGCACTTTGGCTACCCAGCCAGAGCAAGCAGCTGCTTACTGTAGAGCAGGCTGACATTCAGCAGTACCTCGCGGTGAAATTTCCACAGAGTAAGCCACGTAGCATCAGCCGTTTAATTGCAAGTTTACGCAGGTTTTATCGCTACCTGCTGCGTGAAAATAGAATGAATGTAGATCCAACGCTACAGATAGAGTCGCCTAAGCTGCCACGTAGCCTGCCCAAGAGCCTCAATGAAGATGAAGTGGTGGCATTGCTCAATGCGCCAAATTTAAGCGAGCCTGCTGGCCTGCGTGATAGAGCCATGCTGGAGCTGTTATATGCCTGTGGTTTGCGTGTATCTGAGCTGGTTTCAATTAAGACTACTGAAGTGAGTGTGAGTGACGGTGTGGTGCGCGTCACTGGTAAAGGCAGTAAAACGCGCTTGGTACCCATGGGTGAAGAAGCCGCAGATTGGATTTCGCGCTATTTAAAAGGGGTTAGAGCTACAATTTTGCAAAAGCGCTTATCAGATGCGCTTTTTGTCACAAACCGTGGTGAGGCAATGACGCGCCAAGCGTTTTGGTACCTGATTAAGCGCTATGCGTTGTTGGCGGGTATCACTAAGCACATGTCACCGCATGTATTGCGACATGCTTTTGCAACACATTTGCTCAATCATGGTGCAGATTTACGGGTGGTGCAGATGTTATTGGGGCATTCTGATATTTCTACTACGCAGATTTATACACATGTGGCGCGGGAGAGGTTGAAGCAATTGCATAGCATGCATCATCCTCGGGGGTGATGTTTGCTCCCTCGCCCTTTAAGGGAGAGGGCTGGGGAGAGGGTAAAGTGGCGGAGTTTGAGGAGTGTCGGGGGTAGCCCGACAGCTAGTTACTTTCTTTTAACTGCCTGAAAAGAAAGTAACCAAAGAAAACGGCACCCCCGCCCCACGGGCTACGCCTTCCCTGCGCTACTCGACACAAAGGGCAGCAATCGGAAACTCGCTACGCTCAAACAGCCGCTTGCTGAAAACTCCCTTTATGTCTGCGTTGCTCGGCGTGTTGCAAGGCGGGGGAGGCGAGTAATAGGTTGTTGAGATATTTCTCTTGCAAGTTCTGAATTGAATGCAGTTTTGGAGTAATTATTTTCAATATCAAAATATTTATTCATAACCTTAATGCCAATATCAGAATCGAAAGTAAGGTTATCAAGAAGCGCGTATTTTTCAATAAGTAATTTAAATTTCTTGCCAGAGCCTGTTAATCCGTTGTAATAAAGGAATACCATTTCAATCCAAGATAATTGGCTTCTAAAAATGCTTATATACATCCATTTTTGTTGTTCGGTAAGTCTCTCAGGTTGTTGTGAGTCAATCCAGCTTATTAATCTATATGCTGTCCGGAATAAGCTATCTAGCTGATATTCTTTCTCCTGATATAGAAGGCACCATATTTGATGAATGTGATTAGCAACTAAAACTTGTTTATCCTCTGCGATAGTTTCAACTTGTTTATAATGGCTGAGCGTATGGAACGTTTCGTCATAAGAGTTGTTGAATTTATGATCTAGTATTTTTTCCCCATAGGAAGAAGGGTTTGCTACGCGCATAGAATCATAAATAGGGTAGGAATCAAGCTTGTTTCTCCATAAGTGATAAAGAGCCTCCCTTCCGTGGAACGGTTGTTTGAAATGGCCCACATCAGATGCTGAATTTAATAATTCTCTATAAGTAGAGAGCCATGAAAAAAAGTTTGTTCAAAACTTTGAAGTTCAATTGCTTTGTTTTGTAGTGCTAATGCACTGGCAGATTTACTTAACTCATCTCTCGATAGCTCAAGCTCTGTTCGAGAAAGTTTTAGTTCTTTGGACTGATAAAATATTGTCAATAAGAGCGCTATAAATGAAGCAAAACCGAAAATTGGATTTAATGTACCGCCAAAATAATCACCAAATTGTCCAAGCTCTTCTCGCTTTTTAGGAAAAAATTCCCCTTCAACGCTATTTAGATAGCTATAAATAGCCATTATAGTTATAAACAACAATCCAATAATAATTAAACCTAGAATAGTATTTCTAATCCTTACTCGATATTTTTTCATTCTTTATTTCTCTCAATCACCACCCCCAACGCCTTTAGGCCCGGTAATATCGCAGGTTTAGCCACTCTAATCTTCACGCTTAATGCGCCAAACTCCCCCAAAATCATCTGGCAAATATGTTCAGCTAAGGCTTCTACCAGTTGAAAGCTGTTTTCGGTGAGTGTTTCGCGTATGCGGCTGACAACCCCACCGTAGTCTATGGTGTCGGCAACATCATCGCTTTGGCAGGCTTTACTTAAATCGTAGCCAATCTCAATGTCTAGGATGATAGTTTGCGGTGTCATGCGCTCCCACTCGGGTACGCCGAGTTTGGTTTGTACTTTGACTTCGCTTAAAAAGATGATGTCCATAAATATGATGCCTACAGTTTTGCGATGGTTTAGAATGCGGTAATTGGATTTTAGAGCATATTATTATGAATGAGTTAGGTTTTATACCGGTTACGTTAGTACCAGTAGTTTGGATTGTTGCAGCGTATCTGTTAGGTTCAATTGCTTTTGGAATCTTAGTCAGTAAATTATTTGGTTTGCCTGATCCACGGACAGTGGGTAGTGGCAATATCGGCGCAACTAATGTCGCGCGCAGTGGTAAAAAATCAGCAGCGTTACTTACTTTACTGGGCGATGTGTTTAAAGGCTGGTTTCCGGTTTGGTTGGCATTGCAGTCTGGCATGCTCATGTGGGTAGTCAGTGCTGTAGGCTTGGCGGTATTTTTTGGGCATTTGTACCCTATTTATTACCGATTTAAAGGCGGTAAGGGTGTGGCAACTGCCTTGGGTGTGATGTTGGCAATATCGCCTTTGTTGGCTTTGGCTGCACTGGTTACTTGGCTATTGGTGTTTGCGGTTTCGCGTTATTCATCATTAGCGGCTATTGCTGCTGCGGCATTGGCGCCAGTGTTTGCGTGGTTCTTGCTGCCTTATAAAGATTATGTGATCACAGTTTTAGTGATGTCTATATTCTTAATTTGGCGCCATAGAAGCAATATTCAAAAACTGCTGGCGGGTACAGAGTCTGGGTTTGGCAAAAAATAGATAGCCACAGATGAAATTTATCTGTGTTTGGGTAAATTAAGGTTTTAGCAACTCAGCTAAATTCCACCTTGGCTTTACGCTAAAGCCATAATTTTTATTGCCGCCACCGTGCGTTGCCTTGAGTCTCATCGCCCCCGCAAAGGCAATCATGGCGCCGTTATCTGTACAAAATTCCAAACGCGGATAGCTAACAGTGCATAGCTTACGTTTAGTAGCGGCATTGAGTTTTTCACGTAATTTCGCATTGGCACCCACGCCACCAGAAACAATTAAGTTATCCAAACCTGTTTCGCGCAATGCCGTCATGCATTTTGTGGTTAACACGTCGGTGACGGCCTCTTGAAATTCGTAAGCAATGTCGGCCTTGGTTTCGTCATCTAAAGGTTGGTGTTGGTTGGCTAGCGTCAACACTGAAGTTTTTAAACCACTGAAGCTAAAGTTTAAATCGCCACTGTTAAGCAAAGGGCGCGGTAGCTTAAACCGAGGCTTGCCGCTTAGCGCAAGTTTAGATAACGCTGGGCCGCCTGGATAGCCCAAGCCTAATAATTTCGCTGTTTTATCAAAAGCTTCGCCAGCAGCATCATCTAAGGTGTCGCCAAGCAATTCGTATTCACCCACGCCATCTACGCGCATCAATTGACTATGCCCGCCTGAAACCAATAGTGCCACAAATGGAAAGTCGGGCGGATTTTCTTCTAGTAGCGGTGCCAGTAAATGCCCTTCAAGGTGATGCACCTGGATAGTGGGGATTTGCAAGCTAAAGGCGAGCGATTCAGCAAAGCTGGTGCCTACCAGTAGCGCGCCAGATAAGCCAGGTCCTTGCGTGTAGGCGATGGCGTCAATGTCTTGTAAAGTTTTGTTGGCCTCTTTGAGCGCGGTTTCAGTCAGAGGCAACACGCGACGAATATGATCGCGTGAGGCGAGCTCTGGCACTACGCCACCGTATTCCGCATGCATTTCAACCTGTGAATATAGCGCGTGCGCAAGCAAACCGTGTTCGGTATCGTATAATGCAACGCCAGTTTCGTCGCAGGATGATTCAACACCCAAGACTAACATAAATGAAATTCACGCATTTGCTGAAGCTCGCTAGATGTATAAAGTTGAATTATTACGCATTAAACCTAAAAATGCATAAAAGTAATTGAATAAAAACGATTATACGATTAAAATAGTCGGCTTTTCTCAGTTTCTAAACCTTGTGCACTAACTTTTAAGTTGTCGCATGGATGGTTGTTAGAAGCTTGAGCATAACTTAAACCCTATAATTTGAACCATATTGTTCTGATAAGAGAGAATGAATGTCTAGTGTACGCGTAAAAGAAAATGAGCCGTTTGACGTTGCCCTTCGCCGTTTTAAACGCTTAATTGAAAAAACAGGTTTATTGAATGATCTTCGCGCTCGCGAATTTTATGAAAAGCCAACTTGGGAACGTAAACGTAAAGCTGCTGCTGCTGTTAAGCGTCAGTATCGTCGTTTGCTGAAGCAAACGCTCCCAGCAAAACTATACTAGTTAGCTGGTAGCATGGTCGATAAAAAGCTTACAGAGCCAGCTAATGCAGAAGCTAAGCCGGACGAAGCGTTCTGGGGTGTGGCGGATGCATTTATTGCCAGCGCCAACGAGCAAGCGGTAGCGGTTGATCGTGGTGTGGTAAGCGCAGGTTTCGCCTATGCTTCAGCGCGGTTTAATGCATTTGTTATTGCCTCGCAGTGCGGTAGCAAAGAAGCGTTTGAGGCTGAAAAATCGGCCGCGATTGATTACTTTGTGAATCAATACAAATTAGCGCTGACTGAAAATGTGGCTGATTATCAAGCTAATTTCGATACCTATATCAATAATAACGCCTAATACTAGAACGCACAAAGTTAAATGAGCCTTAAGTTACAAATTACAGAAGACATGAAAACAGCAATGCGCGCTAAAGATAGTGCGCGTTTAGGTGCGATTCGTTTGTTGCAGGCGGCTATTAAACAGCGTGAAGTAGATGAGCGTATTGAGTTAACCGATGCTGACGTCATTACCGCTATTGAAAAAATGCTGAAGCAACGTCGCGACTCAATTACGGCATACGAGTCTGCAAAACGAGATGACTTGGCTGATATTGAGAAATATGAAGTTAGTGTGCTGCAAACTTATTTACCACAGCAGTTGACTGAAGCCGAAGTGCTTAGCATTTTAGAGAAAGTAGTCGTTGATACTGGGGCTACAGGCATTAAAGATATGGGTAAAGTGATGGCGACAATCAAGCCGCTGGTTGCAGGTAAGGCGGACATGGGGACGATTTCAGGTTTGATTAAAACGCGTTTAGCTTAAAATTTGCTATAAACCAAGTGTTGTAGATACATGCAGTTGATATTAAAGGAGCGATAAGCTCCTTTTTTGTTTGCAAAAGTAAGCTAAAATTATCAATAAATCTATAAGTGCAGACTAACTTTGATACCTGAAAGTTTTATTCAAGAGCTCCTCAACCGTGTTGATATTGTTGATGTGGTTGATAAAAGTGTGCCGCTTAAAAAAGCTGGTGCTAATTACTCTGCCTGCTGTCCGTTTCATAATGAAAAATCCCCCAGTTTTACGGTAAGCCCTACCAAGCAGTTTTATCATTGTTTTGGTTGCGGCGCACATGGTACGGCAGTGGGGTTTTTAATGGAATACCAAGGTTTAAGCTTTGTTGAGTCGATCAATGAGCTTGCGCGCATGGTGGGGATGAGCGTTCCCCAAGAAGCGCGTGACCCTGATAAACCTGCGCCTAAAGTGGTGGTTGGTTTGCAAGATGCCTTGCAGCAAGCGGCGCAATATTACAAAGCAGAGCTAAAAAAATCTGATCGTGCTATTGAGTATTTAAAAAGTCGCGGTCTGAGCGGGCAGGTGGCGGCTAAGTTTCAAGTGGGTTATGCGCCGGCGGGCTGGCAGAACCTGCAAAGTGTTTTTCCGAATTATGACAATGAGGTATTAAACATCGCGGGCTTGGTGGTTGAGAATGAGCAAGGCAAGCGCTATGATCGTTTTCGTGACCGTATAATGTTTCCAATTCATGACCAAAAAGGACAGGTGATTGGTTTTGGTGGTCGCGTGATTAACGCCGAAGATACGCCAAAATATTACAACTCACCTGAAACACCGTTGTTTCAAAAAGGTCATGAGCTGTACGGTTTATTTTTAGCGCGACGTGCTATTCGTGATGCAGGGCGGGTGCTGGTGGTTGAAGGCTATATGGATGTTGTAGCGTTAGCGCAATATGGCATTGAATATGCAGTGGCGGCGTTGGGCACTGCCACGACCCCATTTCATATCACTAAACTTATGCGCCAAACAGATGAAATTGTATTTTGTTTTGATGGCGATAGCGCAGGGCTTACCGCCGCCTGGCGCGCAGCCATGAATGCATTGCCGGCACTTACGGATGGCTTAAAGCTCTCGTTCTTGTTTCTACCCAAAGCACATGATCCGGATTCTTATATACGTGAGTTTGGGCGTGAAAAATTTGAGGCGGAAATTAAAGCGGCGATGCCACTTTCGCAGTATATTTTGCAACATCTCAGTGAAAATAACACCTTACAAAGCCAAGAAGACCGTGTGCGTTTTTTGAATGAAGCTGAGCCTATTATGCAACAAATCAATGCGCCGCGTAGCGCCATGTATTTGCGAAAAAAAGTAGCGGAATTAGCACAGTTATCCACCGATGAAATGCAAAGCCTGCTTAAGCTGCCAAATTTAAATAAAGTGCCAGCAAAGGCCAGGCCGAAGCTTACACGTACCGCGGTGTCATTACAAAAACGCTTTTGTTTAATGTTGCTAATGCATCCGGCGCTCGCAAACCGAGAAGATTTATTGTGGATTGATGATCATGCTGAAGAAGGTGTTTTGTTGCGGCAGGCTATTGAAATTTGCTTGCAACACCCTCATTCTAAACTGGTGGTTTTATTGCGCGAGCTTGAAAGCCGGGTGCAGGCAACGGTGTTGCGCGAGTTGGAGCGTGAGTTGAGTGCTTTAGATGAAACCTTGGATCTCACGCAGGAGTTAATGGGCGCCAGACAGCAGTTGCAAGACGCTTACTCACATCGGCAACAAGCATTGTTGTTAGTCCGTATTAGTGAAAAGCCATTAAACAGCCTGACTGAAGATGAAATCACTCTACTGAGATCGGTGGGCAGTAAACCCAGTCAAAATAGGGCTTAAATCTGTTATAATGTTTGGTTACGGTAATATTATTCACCATGTGTGCTGCACGGCATGGTAGAAGCATCAATTTTAGAGGTAAGTCATGGCTAGACCAAAGAAAAGCGATCAGGTAGCTGAAAAAAAATCAGGTGAACTCGAGTTGGCAAACTCGCAAGAAGTAAGCGCGGAAGAGCGTCGCACTAGACTTAAAACCCTAATTATATTGGGTAAAGAGCGCGGCTACCTTACTTATGCTGAAATTAACGATCACTTGCCTGATGATGTGCAGGGGTCAGAGCAGATAGACGGCATTATCGGCATGATTAATGACATGGGTATTCAGGTGTATGAAGAAGC